>Ga0116151_10002930_pt1 | contig 15456 bp, 9 predicted proteins | sample AD_UKC117_MetaG_FD_89893 | JGI IMG/M metagenome (GOLD analysis project Ga0116151, IMG submission 89893) | Active sludge microbial communities of municipal wastewater-treating anaerobic digesters from Hong Kong - AD_UKC117_MetaG | ecosystem: Engineered > Bioreactor > Anaerobic > Digestate...
ACTCCGGATCGGCCTCCTTCAGGTCCAGCAAATCGATCAAATCGATCTCTTCGCTGGCAACCGGCGGGACGGAATCGAGGGCGAAATTAGGGTATTCACCGAGATCGGGCGTCGGTAGTCCGCTGGACAATGTTTCGTCCGGTATGACCGGTTTTTGTTCCAGCTCCAGCTCCAGCTCCAACTCGACAGCTGGAGCCAAGTCGGCAACCGGTATTTGGTGATCGGATGGCCCGGTCAGAATCAAGGGAAGGTCGGGCACGGCAATGGAATTTCCCATCGAATCGACCGAGTGGGTTGGGGCGAGAGCCAGATCGGACGTTGATGGCTCGGATCGCGCTGGCAACGCAAGCAGGGTCTCCAATTGTGTCAGGTAGTTTTCCACCTCATTTAAAACCGTGCCGGCGGCAGGGCGCTCGTTGCCCAACGGCTCCAGATAATGGCACAGCGCGACGAAGATCTCTCCAAAGACGCCGATAGCGAGCAACCGGTAATGTTCGGCGTCGGTGGCCAGGGCGCCAGCGATCCGCCCCAACCGCTCGGAAGCCAAGGCTGCTCGTGTCCATTCCTGTCCGGCCAACATGCGGTGCACGGTCACCAGTTCGCGTTGCAGCGACTCCCATATCTCGGGCTGTTCGACAACGCTCTCTGGAGCGTCGGCAACTGTCTTCCGTAGTTGCTTCAGCTCGTCCAGAATGCTCTCTCGGGTCACATCAGACGAAACAATCGGCACTTTGCTGACAGTGGCAGTGCTCGGTACATCCTGCTGGCGCGCTCGACGAAGGGTATCGATCATCTCGACCAATGTGCTGTCTGCTGGTTGAGCGCCAGGAATCAGGCAGGATTCCAGATAGTGGGCCAGGCAGGTGACGGCCTGTCGCAGCACGGTCGGATTGAAAGAGGCGGGGAGCTTGCCCTTGATCAACCCCACGGTGAGCAGGCGCATTTCGTCGAGAAGAGTAACTGCTTTGCGCTGTTCTAGTGTAACCAGTGGACCCCGAATCTGGCCGATGGTGTTGGTCATCGCCTCCAGTGGCGTGGATTCGGTCGGCTCCTGTTGATAGGCATCCAGGTCAAACTGAATCCGTTGCAAGGCCAGCGATAGGTCGTCATTGAGAGCGCCCAGCGGGTGATCGGCGACACGACGCGAAATCATTGCGCTACCTCCATGCCGACATCCCCCCCGGTGGACCCTTGCCGGCCGGAACCGGGTTGATCGGGACGACGACGGTTTGCCTCACGCATCCCGTCTCTAACGAGATGACTCAAGCGGGCAGCCGGAAATCGGCAATTGCTTGGCGCAACTCTCGCGCCAGCTGATTCAATTTGCCGATGGCGGATGCAGTCCCTACGCTACTTTCGGCGGTCTGTCCGGTAATTTCGTTGATGGAAACCATGGCACTCGATACCCGCGAGGCCATTTCCGAAACCCGACCGGCGGACTTGGAGATTTCGTCGATGAGTTCCGCCAGGTTGGCGGAGACTTTTTCGATCTCTTCCAGTGCCTCGCCGGCTTTCTCGGCCAACTTGGCGCCGCCGACCACTTCGGACGTACTCTTCTCCATGGAGATGACCGCCTCATTGGTATCGGCCTGAATGGTCTTGACCAGCGTTTCGATACGCTTGGTGGCGTTGCTGGACCGTTCCGCGAGTCGCTGTACTTCGTCGGCGACCACCGCGAAGCCGCGTCCGGCATCGCCTGCCGCCGAGGCTTGGATCGCGGCATTCAGCGCCAGGATGTTGGTCTGATCGGCAATATCGTTGATCAATGCCACGATATCGCCAATTTCCTGCGAGGATTCACCCAAGCGCTTGATGCGCTTGGAGGTGTCCTGAATGTGTTCGCGGATGGCGTTCATGCCGTGAATGGTTCGACGCACCCGATCACCGCCCTCGTGTGCGATGCCCACCGATTTCTCGGCCACCTCGGCGGAAGCGGCGGTTTTCGATGATACGTCGTCCATGGATTGCGCCATCTGCACGACGGTCGCGCTGGCGTTGTCGATCTGGCGGGCTTGAATCTCGCTGGATTTGGCCAGTCGGTCAGCGATGGCGCTGGTTTCCTGCACGGCACTCGCGACCAGCCCCGAAGTGTTGTTGATGGTCGATACCAGGTCACGCAGCGCTTCGATCGCGTAGTTGATGGAATCAGCGATGGCGCCGGTGATATCTTCAGTGACGCTGGCCTGTACGGTCAGATCACCTTCGGCGAGGTTACCGAGTTCGTCGAGCAAGCGCAGGATCGCATCCTGGTTACGACGGTTCTGGTCCTCGGTGTCCTGTTTGCGCTGCTCGGTTTCCAGCAAACGCTGTCGGCTTTCCCGATTTTGCAGGTAGACCAGTACCAGCAACAGGATGAGGGCGAGAACACCGAACAGGTAGGCGATCTGATAATTCAAGTGGATGCCGAACAAGCTGAACTGACGGCTGCTCTGGTAGTAGGCGTCAAGCAGCTTGGTGCTCGCTTCCAGTAAGGCATCGCCTTTCTCGGCAACGCCTTGAGCGGCGTTTTGTACTTTGACCAATTCGGGTGCGGAATCGGCGATGCGAGTGGCTTCGGTTTCCAGCGACTTGAATCGCTCGGCGAGATCGACCACCTTGCTCCCACTGTCAGGAAGAGTGACTCGGTCGATGCCGAGCTTGGCATCTCCATCCCGCATGCCTCTCAAGATCCGGCCGAATAAATTGACGTTGCGGCCGAACCGGTCGGCAGCGGCGGCAGTGCCGGCGCCGCCCTCGCTTAACATCCGTTTCAGATCGCTTTCGATCCGTTGCCCTAGCACCAGTTGATTGGTGACCTGATAAATTTGCCGGGGATCGATGCGGTTGTTTGCCAGACTCTTAGCGACCTCGTCGGAGATCGTGACGATCTGGGTGAGCGCACTTTCCAATAGCGGCACGAAATTGCTGGCAGCCATGATCGGCCCGCGCCCGGCCAATATCACATCGATGTCGGCTTCCATCGGCCCCCAACGGCTTTCTAGCTGGTCCAGCTGCGACCGGACTTCCGCCGGCGCGGGGGGCAGTTCCAAGGTAGGACTGCCGTTTTTCTGGCCATCGAGTACCTGCCTGAAGCGGTCACGCCCCTCCTTCAGCCTGGCGAACGCTGCTTCCTTACCCCGCGCGGCTTCAAGGGCTTCCGTCACCAACGAGCGCGACAGGAACCGCTGCTCGCCGACGAGCTTGAGATGGAGGTCATTCTGCCTGCCCCGCTGTTCCAGGGTGGTGAAGATGACACCCATTAGCACGATGAAGATCACCAGCGCGCCTAATAGCGCTGTGTAGGTGACCGATAATCCTTTCTGTGCCGGACGATCTCGCGAATCACGCATTGTTGTTTCTCGTTGAACTAAGCCCGAGCCACTCCACCCGCTGGCCCAACGGGGAAATTCTGGAAAATGACGCTAGCTGGCCGCATTCAAAAATTGAGGCTCCGCCAGCAATTTCCGAGTATTGAACACCATCCAGCATAGATTGTCGCTCCAGAATGCTTCCGTGACGAAGAGCCGCAAGCCTTCCTCCACGGTATCCAGCGTCGGTAATCGGTGTTGGGGACCAAAGTGCCGCATCCCGATCACTTCATCTACCAATAAACCGTAATCCCACCCACCGGCACGAACGACGATGATCTGGCAGGTAGGCGATTGCAACGTGGGTCGGCCGGCGACAAAATCCCGCAAGTCGGATACCGAGATAACCCTGCCACGCAGGTTGGCGATCCCCAGCAGCCAGCGTTTGACGCCCGGCACCCGAGTGATGCCACGCGGGAGCGGAATGATTTCGGCGACATCGTCCATGGAGAATAGCAGGTTCCAGGAACCGAGACGCGTCGCAAGCTGTCCCTTGATCTCCGACAGCTGTGCGCTGGCCGCAGTGGGCGGCGCTCGCTCGCGAATATGCTGGTCCAAGCGCAGCAGCACATCGAATGGATGCAGCGGAGGTGACGCCGTAGAGGGAGTGATTACCGCATCTGCCACCTAACTGTCCTCAAATCGCGGAGTCTAGGAGCGGGACGGCCGTTACGCGATCCCTTCGGAGATCGCCGGCTTTCTTGATCTAGATGCGAAACGCTGAGCCACGCATCTAGATTGATAATCTTTTTAGCGTATCTTTTAGCATACTCAAGAGTATGACGCCATGATAGAAACCGCATCCTCCTTGTTCTTTCCCGCAACGGTTGACCGATCCTCGATCCTCCAGCCGGACATCTGCCTCGGCCGAATCATCCAACCTCACGGATTCGCTTAACATGACCCTCAAACTCGGGGTGGTGATGGACCCTATCGCCACCATCACTATCAAAAAGGATACCACCTTTGCTATGTTGCTGGCCGCCCAAGCGCGCAACTGGGAGCTGCATTACTTCGAGCAGGCCGATCTATACGCGCGCGGCGGCGAAGCGTTTGGCCGGGCTCGCTTGCTGAATGTCAAGGACGACAAACACGGTTGGTTCACGTTCTGCGGCGAGCGGGATCTTCCATTGGCGGAACTGGACGTGATTTTAATGCGCAAGGATCCGCCCTTTGATATGGAGTACATCTACACCACGTATCTGTTGGAATTAGCCGAGGCGGCTGGAACGCTGGTGGTCAACCGGTGCCGCAGCCTGCGCGATGCCAACGAAAAGTTTTTCGCCCTGAACTTTCCGCAATGTGGCCCGCCGACTTTGGTGAGTCGGGAGCCGGCGCGGCTCAAGACATTTCTGGATGAACAGGATGATATCGTGGTCAAGCCGTTGGATGGCATGGGCGGCGCATCGGTGTTCCGGTTGCGTCAGGACGATCCTAATCTGAACGTGATTTTGGAAACACTGACCGCGCACGGCCGGCGGTCGGTGATGGCGCAGCGTTACATCCCAGAGGTGACCGCTGGCGACAAACGCATTCTGTTAATCGACGGCGAGCCGGTTCCCTATGCGTTGGCGCGGATTCCACAAGCGGGTGAGACTCGCGCGAATCTGGCGGCGGGAGGTCGTGGCGAGGGTGTGCCATTGACCGAGCGCGACCGCTGGATCTGTGCGCAGGTGGCGCCTCGACTCCGAGAAATGGGCTTGCTGTTTGTCGGACTGGACGTGATCGGCGATTGGCTGACCGAAATCAACGTCACGAGCCCGACCTGCGCGCGGGAACTCGATGCCCAGTTCGGATTGGATATCGGCGGTGATCTGATGCTTGCCATTGAGCGGCGGTTGCAGTGCTGACGACTGCCATAGCGGATGAACCTCATCGACCGCGATTCGGGCGCCACTGGCCGGCTGGTGCTGGCATTGCTGTTAGCGCTCGGTTTTCATGCCGCGCTGTTCCTCGGTATTCCGGCTGATCAGTGGCCGATCCGTTTGCCCAAATCGCTGCGTTTTGAGGTGGTGTTACTGCCGCCGGTGACGCGGACAGGTTTACCGGGATCGCCGACTGCCAGTCCAAAACCGGCACAACCCGATCTCCCGCTTGCTCCTTCTGCCGCGACTCCAGTCCAAGATTCGGCATCTCCCACGCCAATATCCGCGCCGGCCGCGATCCCACCCATATCCGCGCCCGAGCCGATCTCACCAGCGGCATCCACTCCGTCACCCGGGCCTCCAACCGCGATCCCGCCCGAACCACCCCTCTCGTTGCCCATGCCGGCCACGAAATCGCCGCCGAAGCCGGTTGTGCCGGCCACGAAATCGCCGCCGAAGCCGGTTGTGCCGGCCACGAAATCGCCGCCGAAGCCGGTTGTGCCGGCCACGAAACCGCTACCGAAGCCGGTTGTGCCGGCCAAACCTTCAATCATGGCCAGAACGACACCCGCGCCGCGTGTTGCGGTCACTCCGAATGCATCGTCTCAGTCGGTCGGAGCGCCCGAACCCATACCGCCTTCCATCAAACAGGATTTTTCGGCGACCGCCAAATCCGCGCCTCAATCGACCCGCCCTAACCGTCGGTCGGAGCGTCTCGGAGGGAGCGGAACAGCTGCCTCAACCGGTGTTCGGGGCCGACTCGATAGCAGCGCTTTGCTAGGTCAGATCGCTGGCCTCGAAACCCAAGCTCAACGGCGGGCGAATGCAAACGTACGCAGCAAACGGGTGAACCCGAGCGATACTCGTTCTCCGGAAGGCTTTTATATCGCGGCTTGGGTGCGCAAGGTCGAGCAAATTGGCGAAATGAATTTCCCCGATGTGGCTCGCAAATTGAACCTCAGTACGGGTCCGGTGCTGGACGTAGCCATACGGGCAGATGGCTCCCTGCAAGATGTGCGAGTCATCCGTTCTTCTGGCAACGCGGAACTGGATCTGGCAGCGCAACGGATTGTCAAACTCGGCGCGCCTTATGCGCCCTTTCCATCGGCGCTTCGCCAGCAATACGATGTGCTCTACATTTCCCGCCCCTGGCGCTTCGAGCCTGGCGGTCGGCTGCGAACGCGGTAGAGTTGACGCGGTGTAAAGCGAAGAGAAGGGATAGAGAAAGGTTCGTCCTGGCAGGAAATCCTTGCATCGAGCTCGCGCGTGATGGCCGGAGCATCCGTTCAGGAAGGGTCGTCATGCACGATCCGAAACGAGAAGGCGGGCACCGTGTGCCGGCGTTGTACCAAACTGGCTAGATCGTCGGGCACAATGCTCGACAAAACTGCTGCATGAGTTGGCGGAGAGGGTGGGATTCGAACCCACGGACCCTCGCGGGTCAACGGTTTTCAAGACCGCCGCAATCGACCGCTCTGCCACCTCTCCGGATTCAAACTAATTGTAGCGGTCCGGTCGAGACCATACCAGCATCGCGGATTGCTATCATCAACGATCATGCTCGATCTGTCTGCTAACCCGACCAGGGCGGTCTAAGCGATCCGATCCTTATTCTTAGGAGTTTCTCGATGCGGCCTGAACTGCTTGCTCTCGCTTTGAAAGGTATCGCTGATACGGCGTATTTCGCCCGTGGCAAGCACTATTACGACCAGAACCGCGTGCAATGGCTGGACGAAGATGAGGAAGGTGTCAACGCCCGCGTCCGAGGAACCCGCGATTACACCGTCCAGCTTTGGGAGGAGGACGACAAGATTCGGTACGACTGCGATTGCCCGATTGGCCAAGACGGTGAGTTTTGCAAACACTGCGTCGCCGTTGCGCTCGCGTGGCTGGGGGAGATTGAATCGCAACCGGCCCGACCCGGAGAAGCACCCCCCAAGCGCCATGGTGCCATCGAGGACATTCGCGATTACTTGGCGAGTCTGGAACCGAACCAATTGATCGATCTGATTGTGAACGCCTGCCGGCGCGACGACCGGATGCGGGAAAAGCTGTTGTTGGCGGCACGCGGACGAGGTGATCTCCACGCCGCCATCAAGACCTGGAAGGAGGCGCTGAAGCGCGCGACCGCAACGCGAGGCTTCGTCGATTATGACGAAATGCCCTATTTTGTCACTGGCATCCGGGATGTCGTCAACGCGCTGGATAGCTGGATTACCGATGGCCGAGCGGCGGCCGTGGTCGATCTGGCCGAATACGCTGTAGCGCGGGTGGAAAGCGCCATGGAGGAATGTGATGATTCCAACGGGGAATTGGGCGGTTTGTTGACTCACATCGTTCAGTTACATCTGGATGCCTGTCGGGCCGCATCGCCCGATCCGGAAGAATTGGCCGGACGCTTATTCGAGTACGAGTTGAATGGCGATTGGGATACGTTCTCGTCCGCCGCCGAACTCTACGCCGAAGTGCTGGGAGAGTCTGGTTTGGCACGTTACCGCCAGTTGGCTGAGGCGGAATGGGCCAAGGTACCAGCCTTACAGCCAGGGGATGACGAAAATCAAACTTGGCGAGGCAACCGTTACCGTATCGCGCAAATCATGGAGACGCTGGCGCGGCAGGGCAATGATGTCGAAGCGTTGGTGGCGATCAAATCCCGCGACCTATCCAGCGCGTGGCGTTTTCTGCAAATCGCCGAGATTTATCGGGAGGCGGGGCGACGCGATCAGGCGCTGGAATGGGCGGAGCGCGGTTTGGTGGCGTTTCCCCAGCGGACCGATTGGCGACTGCGAGAATTTTTGGTCGAGGAATACCTGCAACGTGGGCATGGCGATGAAGCCATTGCGCTGGCCTGGGCACAATTCGAGGAAAGATCGGACCTAGGGAGCTTTATTCAGCTGAAAACCACCGTGCAGCGGGCCGATGGCGACTGGCCCGCTTGGCGTGACCGGGCTTTGAAGCAGGTGCGACAGGGTATCGCCCGTGAATTCGCCGAGCGGAATAAAACGGGCTATGCGCGCATGATCGCGCCGGATCAGTCGCGCTTGGTGGAAATTCTGCTAGCCGAGCAGGAAATCGAAGCGGCGTGGCAGGAGGCTAAGGCCGGCGGGTGCCGCGACGATTTATGGCTCCAGCTGGCCGATTTGCGTGCTCAGGATCATCCCGACGATTCGTTGGTGACTTACCAGCGGCAAGCCGCTCGCCTTGTGGAGCAGACCAACACGCCCGCTTACGAACAAGCAATAGTATTGATCCGGAAAATCAAACCTCTGTTGCAGGCCCAAGGCAATGGTGCGCAACCCTGGAGCGATTATCTGACGGAATTGCGAGGTCAGTACAAGGCTAAGCGCAATTTTATGAAGATGTTGGGTATGCTGAAATAGGTAAGGGCGGAATCCGGTCTTTTATTGTGCCACCTATTTGTTATAATTGTAAGTTATATCATTTGTTGTCGGCATGGATTGCCGATATTCAGAACGTGGAGAGGTTATCCGAAGCGGCTTATTCTGATGGGCCGGTTTCATCGTAAGCAGAAGAAAACACTTAATAAACTTCCTTTGTAGTCTGGTTCTAGCGCGATCAGTCGACCACGCCCCCAAGGTGCAGCTGACAGGCGGGGTTTGACCTGATTCGCATATTGTTTGGATGTTACACGAAGGACGCTCAGGATAGCTCACCGCTTGTGGCGAGGTTCCCCTACTAAGGGGGATACATCCGAGGAGTTTGTTCTCTCAAGGTGAGGATTAATATTATGCACAGTTTTCAAGCATTATTCGTTTGCGCAATCCTCCTCCTCTCTTCTGTTTTACAAGCTGAGGAAGCCAAACCAGTCTATCTGGGGTTCGATGGCGAGTTTGGGGTCGAGCAAAGCACCTCCGCCCAAGCCATCGAGCGCGGCATCCTGATCGCTCTTGACGAGATCAACCGCGCGGGTGGGGTCCTGGGTGGCCGTCCCTTGCAACTCATCTCCAAGGACAATCGCTCGGTCACGGCCCGTGGCGTGAAAAACCTGAAGGAATTCGCTCAGACTCCCGACCTGGTGGCGATGTTCGTCGGTCGTTTCAGTCCAGTGGTGTTGGAGTACGTGGATCTCGCACACCAGTTAGAAATGATCGTTCTCGACCCTTGGGCGGCAGCGGATGCCATCACCCAAAACGGCAAAAAACCCAATTACATTTTTCGCCTTTCGCTGCGGGACGGATTGGCGATGCCCGCGATGTTGAAACACGCACTTGGCAAGGGTGCCGGGCGAGTCGGCTTGCTCCTGCCCAACACCTCTTGGGGCCGGAGCAATCTGGCTTCGGCCGAGCGGTACTTCCACGAGGCGTCCCGACTTCACTTGGTCGGTATCGAATGGTATCAGTGGGGCGATAAGACCATGCTCGACAAATACCAGGCGCTACGCGCCGCTGGCGCCCAAGCCATCGAATTCGTGGCCAACGACAGCGAGGCAGTGATTCTCTGCCGCGAAATGGCCACCTTACCCCCAGAGCAACGGCTCCCGATCATCAGCCATTGGGGTGTGACGGGTGGAAATTTCGTCAACTTGGTGGGGGCAGATTTAGCCAAGATCGATTTTTCGGTAGTGCAGACCTTCAGCTTCTACAAGGCGGACCCGGAGATGGTGCGGCGGGTGTTGGCAGTGAGTGCCCGCCTGTTCGGTTTGTCCCGCATCGAACAGATCGAGTCGCCGGTCGGAGTCGGTCACGCTTACGACCTGACCCATTTGGTGGCGCGTGCTATCGATCTGGCTGGGACCGCGGATCGGCGCACGGTACGCGATGCCCTGGAGCGCGTCACTCAGTACCACGGCTTAGTCAAGGTTTTCGAGCAGCCGTTTACTCCGGATAACCACGATGCGCTGGGTGCCGATGATGTCTTTATGGCAACCTACCGACTTGACGGTGCCATCGTGCCTTTGCCACCGAAAGGCTGAGCGATGAAACACTCTCAAGTGGGCGTTGCCGACACCTTGCCGGAAACGGCAGCGGACGCTGATCCTGCGTTGGCCAAGCCACGTTTGGCCAGCCGGATCACGCTGGTCGTAACAGTGCTGACCCTCGGTTTCGTCCTGACGGTCGGTGGCCTGTCCTACGTCGTGATCCGGGAGCAGGTAATCGATAACCAGGACATCTCCCTGGAAAATCAGGCTTCCCTGTATGCCCAGCAGATCGCAAGCAGTTTGCGCTCCATCACGACTACTCTGGAATTGCTAGCGAAGAACTCATTGATCCTAAACTCGTTGATGGACAGTTTGACGCGCCAAACCGCACTGACGCCCTTTCTCAAGGATTTTTCGCAGATTGGCGACATGCCTGTAGCTCTGCTGATGACGGATTTCGAAGGCCAGCCCGTTGCCGGGAACAGCCAATTGGCCAGCGAAGCTCCCGGTTGGCGCAAGGTGTTGGAGACCGGCAGACCGCAGGCGATGATCGGGTCGGACGGTGCAGGTGATTATCTGTTCGTGGCCGAACCGATCTTCTATTCCCGCACGCTCTCGCCGGAGGGAGTCTTACTCTCCAAAGTTGCGCTCGCCGACTTGCAATCTTCCCTGCCGAGTCCAAGTGAAGGCAATACCACGCTGCGACTCGTCTACCCGAAGCAGGGTGGGGTCGTGTCACCGACCGAGGTGCTGGGCGCCTTTCATGGCTCGGACCATCTAGCATATACGGAGATATTGCCCCTGCCGACCAAATTGCAACCGCTGTGGATCGCCGCCGAGGTATCGACGGACCGGAAAGCCTTGACGGCCTCCTTGCACCGATTGCTCCTGCTCTACGCTGCCGTGGGAACCGGCATAGTGTTAGCGGTTTTCGCCCTCGCTCGGGCAGGTGCCCATCGTCTAGCCCGACCCCTCCGCGAGTTGGAAGCCGTCGCCCGTTCGGTCATCGAGAGCGGTTCGTTGGAACACCGGTTCACCACCTACGGGGTGTTCGAGCTTGAACAGCTCGGGCGCGTCTTCAATCAAATGCTAGCGCAACTTGGCAGCGCTTCCCGACAACTACAGCAGCAGGCCGAGGCCGAGGTCGAGCGCAACCGGATGCTAGCCGCTGCCAACGCGGCGCTCATGCAGGAGATCGGTGAGCGCCAGCGGGCGGAAGAGCGATTGCTAGAGAGCGAAGAGCGTTTCAGGTTATTCATGCGGCATTTTCCGGGCCTCGCCTATATCAAGGACTCCCACAGCCGCACTCTCTTCGCCAGTCAGGGATTTAAGACCTATTTTGACTTCACGCCGACCGAGATGCTCGGTAAGACCAACGCCGAGCTATTTCCCCCCGAGTTCGCGGACCAAATCACGGCCGACGACCGCCGGATACTGGAATCCGGACAATACGAGCAGAGAGAGGAGCATTACGGCGGACGTGATTGGTCGACGCTTAAATTCGTCTTGCCCCGAACGGGCCAAACGCCGCTGCTCGGTGGATTTACGTTGGACATCACCGAACGCAAGCGCGCGGAAGAAGCGTTGCGGCAATCGCGGAACCTCCTACAAACCGTCCTCGATACCATTCCCACACGCGTGTTCTGGAAAGATCGCGATTCGAGGTTTCTGGGTTGTAATCGGGCTTTTGCGTTTGATGCCGGCATCGGTTTGCCCGACGATATGGTGGGTCAGGACGATTACCAGATGGGTTGGCGGGAACAAGCTGACCTTTACCGAAACGACGACAAGCAGATTTTGGAATCGGGCAACCCAAAAATCGACTACGAAGAGCCCCAGACGGCGCCTGACGGTCGCCACGTTTGGCTACGAACTTCCAAGGTCCCGCTGCGGGATGCAGATGGAGTCGTCTTCGGCATTCTGGGTACGTATCAGGACATCACCGAGCGCAAGCAGGCGGAAGCGGAGCTGGCGAAGACGGTCGAGGAACTGCGAGTTGCCGGACATCGGCAGCGGGAATTGCTGGCGGTAACCCGGCGCGAACAGGGCCGACTACGGGCCTTGCTGGCGGCCATGAGCGTCGGGATTTTGTTCGAAGACAACCGGCAATGCGTGGAATACCTCAATCCGGCCTTTCTGAAAATGTGGGCCATCGACGAAACCCTGGACTTGGTCGGGCATCCGATGCGGGAGATTCTGGAGCATTCTACCCACCGCTTCGCGCGACCGGACCACGCCTCGCGGTACGTGCTCCAAGTGCTCGATACCCACGAAATCAGCGAGCGTTTCGAGATTGATCTCTACGACGGGCGTATCCTCACCCAGATGTCGTACCCGGTCATGGACAACGAAGACCGTCTGTTGGGGCGGTTGTGGCTTTACGATGATATCACCCACGAACGCCAAACTGCCCAGCAACTGCTGTACCTGGCCGAGCGCGACCCCCTGACCGGCTTGTGTAATCGGCACAGCTTTCAAAAGCATCTGGAGCAGAAGATCGCTGCCGCGCAGCGCAGCGGCGACTGCTTTGCGGTGATTTACTTCGATCTGGACGAATTCAAGGCCATTAACGACACTTTTGGCCACCGGGCCGGCGATATGGTTCTGGTGCGCACCGCCGGCGAGATCACCACCCAAGTGCGCGCCACGGAAATCTTCGCACGGCTCGGCGGTGACGAGTTCGCCATCCTCAGCACTTTCGGAATCGGCTATCAACCCGACGCGCTCCCGGCCCGTATCGTGGAAGCCATTTCCGCGATACCGTTCCGCTTCCGCGGGACGAACCTGCGCCTGACGGCCAGCGTGGGAATCGCCCTTTTTCCCGAACATGGCGAGAGCGTGGAGGACTTGGTGGCCCACGCCGACATGGCGATGTACCAAGCGAAAAATCAGGGTAAGAACACCTGGGCGTTGTACGATCCCAGCCGCGATTCGACCGAGGCGATGGTGCAACGCCTGAACTGGAATAGCCGGATCGCTCAGGCGTTGGAAGGCGAGCTGTTCGAGTTGCATTTTCAAGGCGTGTATCGCACTGATAACCGTGTGCTCAGCCACTTGGAAGTGCTGATCCGGATGCGCAATCCGGACGATCCCGAACATCCGATCCTACCTGGCCAATTCATTCGCCTGGCTGAAAAGAGTGGTCAGGTACTCGACATCGACCGCTGGGTGCTGAAGCGCAGTATCGCCTTGTTGGGGCAACATGCCGACCTGCCGCCGCTCGCTGTCAACCTTTCGGGCCGTACCTTCGACGATCCGGCCCTGCCCCAGTTCATCCGGCGGTTGCTGGTGGAGCATGGCGTGGATCCTCAGCGACTGTTTGTCGAACTCACCGAAACCGCCGCCGTATCGGACGTTCAGGATGCGCAACGGTTCATCGAAGCCATCCAACAGCTCGGGTGCGGTGTGTGCCTGGACGACTTCGGTAGCGGGTTCTCCACCTTTGCGTATCTGAAATATCTGAACGTCAAGGTTTTGAAAATCGACGGTCTGTTCGTCCGCGACCTGCCCAACAATTACGACAACCAGGTTTTTATTCGCGCCATGGTGGAAGTGGCGCGCGGCCTGCGCAAAACTACGGTGGCAGAGTTCGTCGAGGATGCCGCTACTCTCGACATGTTACGGGATCTGGGGGTGGACTTGGCGCAAGGTTATCATCTCGACCGGCCTAACGCCGAACATTCCGCCTTGATCATCTTAGGGCCGGTTCGATGGCCTGAGTAGTCTAAAGCCTATGTAATACGATCATTTTCAGTTTCTTACTATGGATTTGTTGGTTTTCACATACGCTCTTATAATCGCCCGGATGCGTAGCGAGATTTCGGAAAGATTGATCCGTTCCGAGCCCTCAATGATCCCTTCAAGCCCTTGGTGTCTTCCATGCTGATCTTCGAGCAGTCCCGCCCCGGTCGCCGGGCGGTTGTGCCTGCGACCGCGCCCGATCACGCCCTGTCCGATATTCCCGAGACGTTGCGTCGTCGTCGGGCCGCGCCGCTGCCGGAGGTTTCGGAACTCCAGGCAGTGCGGCATTACACCCGCCTCTCGCAAAAGAATTTCTCCATCGACACTCATTTTTATCCGCTGGGTTCCTGCACCATGAAGTACAACCCGCGGGTTTGCCACCGGCTGGCTTCGCTGCCCGGTTTGCTAGCCCGCCATCCGCTGGCGCCGGAAGGCATCAGCCAAGGCTTTCTGGCCTGCCTGCACGAATTGCAGGAGATGCTGCGGGAAGTGACCGGAATGCAGGCAGTGTCGCTGACCCCTATGGCGGGCGCGCAGGGTGAATTCGCCGGGATGGCGATGATCCGCGCCTACCACGTCTCTCGCGGCGATCACGCCCGTCGCGAGGTGCTGGTGCCGGACGCCGCTCACGGCACCAATCCCGCCACCGCCATCATGTGCGGTTTCACGGTTCGGGAAATTCCCACCGACGCCGCCGGCGACGTGGAACTGGCCGCCCTGCGCCAGGCGGTCGGCCCGCAAACGGCTGGATTGATGCTGACCAATCCGTCGACCCTGGGCGTATTCGAGCGGAACATCGCCGAGATCGCCGCCATCGTCCACCAGGCCGGCGGTCTGCTGTACTACGACGGCGCCAATCTCAACGCCATTCTTGGCAAGGCCCGACCCGGCGACATGGGCTTCGACGTGATGCACATGAATCTGCACAAAACTTTCGCCACGCCGCACGGCGGCGGTGGTCCCGGCGCCGGTCCGGTCGCGGCCAACGCCCGCTTGGCGCCGTTCCTGCCGATTCCCATGGTCGGCAAGGAGGGCGAGCGCTATCGCTGGCTGAGCGAAGCCGACCGACCCCAGAGCATCGGTCGCTTATCCGCATTCATGGGCAACGCCGGAGTAATTCTGCGTGCCTACGTCTACGCCCGCTTGCTGGGCCGCACCGGCATGGGCCGGGTCGCCGAATACTCAACCCTGAACGCCAACTATCTGATGGCGGAATTGGCCAAGGTTGGTTTCGATCCCGCTTTTCCGCAACGGCGGGCCAGCCACGAGTTCATCGTCACCCTCAAGCGTCAGGCCAAGACGCTCGGGATAACGGCGATGGATTTCGCCAAGCGGCTGCTCGATCTCGGCTTTCACGCACCGACGACCTATTTTCCGTTGCTGGTGCCGGAATGTCTGCTAATCGAACCGACCGAGACCGAATGCAAGGAAGAATTGGACGCTTTCGTTGCCGCCATGCGCCAGATTCAACAGGAAGCGGAGAATAGCCCCGAACAGGTCAAGGGTGCGCCCCACCACCGACCGGTGCGGCGTTTGGACGAGGTACGCGCCGCCCGCGACATGGATCTGGCCTGGCGGCCGGTCGAGTCCTGATCCCGATGGCCTTTCAAAATCACACGGGTTG
>Ga0116151_10002933_pt1 | contig 15445 bp, 14 predicted proteins | sample AD_UKC117_MetaG_FD_89893 | JGI IMG/M metagenome (GOLD analysis project Ga0116151, IMG submission 89893) | Active sludge microbial communities of municipal wastewater-treating anaerobic digesters from Hong Kong - AD_UKC117_MetaG | ecosystem: Engineered > Bioreactor > Anaerobic > Digestate...
AACGGCCGTCTACCGGCTCGTCGGCGGTGCAAATAATGCTTTCCAGGAAAAAGTTCGACTTTTCGATCTTGTCCCAGAACATGGAATAGGTTTGCGACAGTTCGAACTTTTCTACGCCCAGTTTTTCCATGGCCGTCACGCGGAACAGGTTCAGCCCGGCGAACATCCAGCAGCGGCCGCTGGCCTTCTGCGCGGTGATCTCGTTGCTGTGCAGGGTGTGGGAAAAGGTGTGGTCCGTGCCGGCGACGACGTCGCGGTTGGTGGCGACGTCGTGGATGTTGTTCTTGGTGACGGCGTTGCGGGCCATGCGGTTTTTGGGGTCGGCCTGGAAGTTGTCGTGGAATTGTTGGGCACGGTCGGGGGTGATAACGGCCGTAAGCGGGTAAGTGGTCATTGAGTTTGCTCCTTCATGGGTTTGTCGGCGGCCGGCTGCCGGCCAACCGCCGATTCGTTTGGTGGATTTTAGCAATTCTTGGGGAAAAAGAAATCTATGAATGCTGAGGCGTGATGGCGTGATGGCGGGGGAACGGCCGTTGTTATTCTTTTTTTGTGTCGCTGGCTGTACGCGGTCGTATTGCTGGCTGTACGCGGTCATGTCGCTGGCTTTATGCGGTCGTATCGCTGGCTGTACGCGGTCATGTCGCTGGCTGTACGCGGCCGTATCGCTGGCTATATGCGGCCGTATCGCTGGCTTTACGCCGTCGTATCGCTGGCTTTCCATCGTGTCAGTTTACGTCTGTGTTTTAGCTGACCGGGAAAAGTAACCAATGGGGAAATGAGAATCTTTGGGTCTGCGGGATTTCGTGGGTCTGGTTTGATGCGTGATGCGTGATTAAGAGAGTGCACAAATCACGCATCACACATCACTTGAGCTTCCTACCCGGCAAATAACCGCCAAATCTGCGCCACAAAAAAGGTGACAATGAAGCCCATCGCCAGCGGCAGCAGGGCGGCCACGGCCGTCCACTTCTTGTCGCCCGTTTCCTTGTAGATGGTGTAAATGGTGGTCGAGCAGGGGTTGTGGATGAGCGAGAAGAGCATGAGGTTAACGGCCGTAAGCAGCGTCCAGCCGCCCGCCGTAAACAGCGTCATGTAGTCCGAGTTGGACTGCGCGTTGAACATCACGCCCGCGCCCGCGCCCGCATTGACGCCGGTCATCAGCACCGTCAACATCAACACCGTGGGAATCACAATCTCGTTGGCCGGGATGGCCACCACGTAAGCCAGCAAAATGACGCCGTTCAGACCGATGAGAATGCCCAGGGGGTTCAAGAAGTTGATGAGATATTCGGCCACGCTTGTGCCGCCAATGGTGATGTTGGCAATCAGCCAGATGGCCGCGCCGGCGGGCAAAGCGAACACAATCGCCCGCCACAGCACGTAGATGGTGCGGTCGATTAAGGAGGTGTAGACGGTGCGCCACACCTGCGGCGGCCGGTAAGGCGGCAGTTCCAGGCTAAATGTGGACACCTCGCCGCGCAGCACCGTGCGCGACAGGCTCCAGGAAACCACAAAGCTCAGCACCACGCCCAACATGGCAATGCCCACCACCGCCAGCGCGGAAATAATACCCGCCAGATACGCGGGCACCAGCCCGCCAATGAAGACGGTGGCGATGAGGATTTGGGTGGGCCAACGGCCGTTACACAGCGCAAAATTATTCGTGATAATGGCGATCAGCCGCTCGCGCGGGCTGTCGATCACCCGCGTCGCCACCACCCCGGCAGCGTTGCAGCCAAACCCCATCATCATGCTCAGCGCCTGCTTACCATGCGCCCCGGACTTGTGGAAGATGTTGTCCAGGTTAAACGCCACCCGCGGCAGGTAGCCAAAATCCTCCAGCAGCGTAAACAGCGGGAAGAAAATCGCCATTGGCGGCAGCATTACGCTCACCACCCAGGCCGTCGCCAGATACATACCGTCAATCAGCAGGCCGGAAATCCACCACGGCAGGTTGATGGCATCCGCAATGCCATGCAAAAAAGGCACAGCCTTGTCGATGAGGATCGACGACAAAAACTGCGAGGGGTAGTTGGCCCCCACAATCGTGATCCAAAACACGATGGTGAACAGCAAAATCATCATGGGGAAGCCCCACGTGCGGCTGGTAACAATCCGGTCGATGGTGCGGTCCAGGTCAAAGCGCGGCTTTTCGTCCGGCCGGGTCACGGCCCGATCGGCCAGGCGGGCGGCGTCGGTATAAATGTCTTCCATCAGCCGATCGTGAAAATCGCGCCCAATTTGCCAGCGCAGGGATTCGGCCGTTTTTAGAATATCGGTACTTGTCAGATTATCAGTCGTCATCGTTTGTGTTCCTTCAGTCTCAGGCCGGTTCCAGGTGGATGACCAGGTCTTGCATGGCTTCCGGTTCCTGGCGTCTCAGGTCGCCCAACTCGCCGCTGCGAATGGCGTCGGCCAGACGGTCATCACCATCCAGCAGGCGCAGGGCCACCCAGCGGGCATTTGGCACGCCGGGGAAGGCTGCCTGGATCTGGGCGACGAGGGTTTCGACGGCCGTTTGAATGGCCGCTGATTCCGTCTTTACCCGATGGGGTTTGCATACCGTTTGCCCCGTCGCCACTTCGCTCACCGCTTGCAGCAGCGCATCCAACCCTTCACCCTGGCGCGCGGCCGTGGGCACAACCGGCACGCCTAAATCCCGCGCCAGCCGCCGGTCATCGACGGTGATGCCGTGCCGCCGCGCCTCGTCGATCAGGTTCAGACACACAACGGCGCGGTCGGTAATTTCCAGCACTTGCAGCGCCAGATTCAGATTGCGTTCCAGGCGCGTGGCGTCCACCACAATGATCGTCACGTCTGGCTGGCCAAAGAGGATAAAATCGCGGGCCACTTCCTCGTCCAGGCTGGTGGAGAGCAGCGAGTAAGTGCCGGGCAAATCAACAATTTTGTACCGTTTATCGCCGTAGCTGTAACCGCCTTCGGCGCGGGTAACCGTTTTGCCAGGCCAGTTGCCGGTGTGCTGGCGCAGGCCGGTCAGGGCGTTAAAGACGGTGCTTTTGCCGGTATTCGGATTGCCGGCCAGGGCAATCACGTAATCCCAATCGGTCATATCGACGCCGAGCTTGAGCAAATTACTGGCGTTGTGCGCCGGGCAGGTAGCACACCCGGCCGCAGCGGCCGTATGATTAGGGGTTAGCGCTTGCGTGTTTTTCTTATCATTCATCGTTCATCGTTCCTCGTTTCTCGTTTACCGTTGCCCTTCTAGCTGCGGTTTGCGGATGCGGATCAGGCTGGCCTGTTCCTGGCGCAAGGCGATCAGGGCGTCGCGGATGATGTAGGCGGTGGGGTCGCCGCTGGGGCTGCGCATTTCGGCCGTGATTTGGGTGCCGGGCAAAATGCCCAGGTCCATGAACCGGCGGCGTTCGGCCCCACGGCACTTGTTGGAGATGCCCATCACTTCGGCCCGTTGGCCGATAGGCAGGTGGTTCAGGGTGTCACTGCCGTCTGGCAGGGTTTCTTCACTTTCGGGGGCAGCGGCGATTGGCTCGGCGACCACGGAAATGTTGGCGGCCAGCATAGGAGCCAGCAGGTGTTCGTCGCCGTTGGCCCAGAAGCGCACCCGTTCATCGCTGATTTCGATGATGCGCACCGGCATGCCCGGATACAGCCCTTCGGCGACTAGCTGCGCATAGACGATGGCCGGTTCATCTTCCAGGTGGACGATGCGGCCGGGGGTGTCCAGCGGCAGTTTGGTCAGCGGCTGCCCGCCGTGTGAGACGAGCTGGCCGCTGGCGGTGGGGATGGGGTCGCCGTGGGGGTCGTAGGTGGGATTGCCAAGCTGGCTGGCGAGCTCGTCTACCTGCTCCGGGGTGAGGGCGTGTTCCAGTCGTTCGGCACGGCCGTGCCATTCCGCTTCCTCAAAGCCGGTTTCTTCGGCCAGGTAATGCTCCCACAGCCGGTGGGCGCGGATGATGTGCAGGGCGGCTTCGCGCCCGGGCGGGTTCAGGTGGATGTCGCCGTCGACAATGCTGACGAGCTTGTTGGCCTCCATGTGGGCAAGCAATTCGGCCGTGTCGTCGAGGTTGGCGTGGATAACGCCGGCGATGCTCTCCAGTGTGGGACGGCGGCCTTTCATTTCACATTTGTAGATGTGCTTCAGGGCGTCTTCGCTTTGCACGCGCTCGTTGAGGTGGCGGGTGTGCTGCCAGCGCGCCCAGAGGCCGCGTTCTGGCCAGAGGAGAACGGCCGTTACGCCCAGCAGCGCAAGGGCAATGGTTAAGGCAATGATCGGATCTGGCATTTCAGACTCCTTAGGAAATTTAGGTGCATCAAAATAATTATTTGCACTTAGTGAATTTTAATAGGAAAAATGGGAATGTCAAGCGGCGTTAATCAAAAAAACAGGTGCGGCCGGACGGCCGCATCTGTTTTTTTCGGCGAGTGGGCGGGGTAGTTAGCTGGCGGACTGGCGGTTGCGGTAGAGGTTGGGGTCAACGGCCGTGGCCATGGCCGCTACGTCCAATCTGCCCCCCAAAAACTCGTTGATTCGCTGCGCTTCGGTTTCTGGCCGGGCCAGGATGTCGCGGTAATGGCAGTAAAGCACGCGCATATTGGCCTGAGACGCCAGCCAGGTTTCGACTTGCTGAAGGTGTTGGGCGAATAAGGCCGCCATCTTGTCGTCATCCATTTTGGCGCTGTCTTCACCGCGGTTGCCCAGCATTTTCCGCTGTGAGGCCAGGATCTCGGCCATGTCGCGGCGCACAAAAACGATTTGGTACTCATAGGCGGCAGGCAAGAATTGGAGCAAGGCGGAAATGACTTTGACGCAGTGGCCAGCGGCTTCGGCTACCCAGGCGGTGTCGCCTTTGTCCAGCCGTTTGACGCGTTCGAATTCATAGTACCCTTTGGGGTTGTCGGCGTCGGCGGCCCGGATTTGGTCGGTGAGTGGCGGAATGCCGCCGGCCTCAAGCATTTTCATCATCATTGAAGTGCCGGAGCGGGGCAGGCCAGAAACAACGGTGATCACGGCGGGTTTTGCGGGTTGGCGGTTAAAGATATTTTTGAGGAAGCTCATTGCTTTGTCCTGATTGAGTGATCAGTAGAAAGTTTTCAGAAGACCCGAAGGGTTTGAAACCCAGGATACTCGACTCAATTGGTGCAAAAAAACCCTTCAGGTCTAATTCCCGAAACTTTTTGCGGTTCATTTGGTAATCAGTAGAGAGTTTTCAGAAGACCCGAAGGGTTTGAAACCCAGGATACTCGACTCAATTGGTGCAAAACCCTTCGGGTCTAATCCCCGAAACTTTTTGTGGTTCATTTGGTAGATGGCCTGATCCTAGCACATTTGCCCAGAGGTAGAAAAAAAGACTCCTGGATTTCCGCCGGGCCCTGTGTGGGTTCATGATTAAATCGTGAAGATTTGAAAATTTTAACGCGATTTTTACTGGCCGAAAGCTTAAAAGGCTCTTTAATTCAGATTGGTAACGGTATTATGAGGTCGGTAACGGCCGTGTCTATGGGACTAATGTTAGGATTATCGGGATGTCGAAATAGTGCTAGAATTTAGCTGGAATTCTTGAAACGGAACGGCCGTAACGCAATCTTTGCCCTGTTAGCGTTCTGTCGTTAGAGAACTTTTGGGGCAAAAATTTTTACAGCAGACGGCAAATGTCCAAGAAGGAGAAATATTGTGGCCTGGTCAGTAATGGTAGTTGACGATGAGCCGATGACGCGGACGCTCCTGCAGCTCATGTTGGTTCCAGCTGATTGTGAAGTTGTCGAAGCGGAAGATGGTCTGGACGCTCTGGAAAAAATCAAAGAGAGTATACCAGACGTGATGGTCTTGGATGTGATGATGCCCAATATGGACGGCATCACCCTGTGTCGTATTTTGCGTCAGGATCCCCGCACCAGCGATTTGCCCATCATTTTGCTGAGCGCCAAAACCCATGCGGCCGCCATTCAGGAAGGGCTGCTGGCCGGCGCTAACAAGTATCTTACCAAGCCGGTTGCCCGGCAGGATCTGGTGAACAGCATCGAGGAACTTCTCGTTGTTGCCGTGAACAAGTAGGCTCACGCCGTCTGCATCAAAGCCTGGGCTGCCTGAAGTTGTGTTTGCAGCGCTGCGGGGGCAGTGCCGCCAACCATCTGGCGGGAAGCCAATGAGGCCGTAAAATCGAAAACGGCCGTTACCTCCTCTCCCATCTCCTGACTGATTGCCTGGAAATCGGCCGCTGTCAGGTCGGTTAGTAAAACCCCCTTTTCCTCCGCCAATTGCACTACCGCGCCAACGAGGTGATGCGCCTGCCTAAAAGGCATCCCGCGCCGCACCAGATAATCGGCCAGATCGGTAGCCAGCAAGCCAGGTTCCAGTTGGGCGGCCATGCGCTCCGGGCGGATTTTGAGCGTCTGGATCAGCCCGGCCATCACCGGCAGGGCCATGGCCAGCGTGTCATAAGCGTCGAAGACCGGCTCTTTGTCCTCCTGCAAATCTTTGTCGTACGTGGACGGCAGCCCTTTCAGCGTTGTGAGCAGCCCCACCAGATTGCCGATCAGTCGCCCGCTTTTACCGCGGGTCAGTTCCAGGGTGTCCGGGTTTTTCTTTTGCGGCATGATGCTGGAGCCTGTCGCATAGGCATCATCGACGGTCACAAAGCCAAATTCCGCGCTGCTGAACAGAACCAGATGCTCGGAGAGGCGGCTGAGATGGAGGCCGGTCATAGCGGCGGCGTAGAGGAAATCGGCGGCGAAGTCGCGGTCGGAGACAGCGTCCAGGCTGTTGGGGCTGACGGCCGTAAACCCAAGCGCCGCCGCCAATGCCCGCCTGTCCACCGGGAAAGCGGTTCCGGCCAAGGCGGCAGAACCCAGGGGCAAAACGGCCGTGCGCGCCATCGCCTGCGCCCATCGTTCCTGATCCCGCTGCAAAGGCCAGAAGTGCGACAACGCCCAATGGCCCCAGGTGATGGGCTGGGCGTGCTGCAAATGGGTGTAGCCGGGCATGGGCGTGTGCAAAGCGGCGGCAGCGCTGTCGATGAGGGCCTGCTGCAAACTGGCCAGGTGAGCGCGAACCTGGTCGATGGCTTGGAGCATCCAGAGGCGAAAATCGGTGGCTACCTGGTCGTTGCGGCTGCGCCCGGTGTGCAATTTGCCGCCCACCGGGCCGACAATCTCGGTCAGGCGGCGCTCCACGGCCGTGTGAATGTCTTCATCACCTGCGGCAAACTCAAACACGCCGTTGGCAAACTCGGCGCGTACCTGCTCCAGCCCGGCGCTCAGGGTATCAGCTTCGGACTGTGTCAGCACGCCCGCGCCGACAAGCCCCTGCGCCCAGGCGATGCTGCCGGTAATGTCCTGGTCATAAAGCCGCCGGTCGAAGGGCAGGCTGTCGTGATATTGGCGCACAAGTTCGGCCGTGGGTTTTTGGAAGCGGCCGCCCCAAAGTTTGTTCATTGTTTTTCTCCGGTGTTGCTTTGTTGAATAGTTCGTCTGGCCTTTTTGGCCCACAGTCCGATCAACCCAGATTTATTTTTTCGATCACGTCGCCCACAGCGATCGCACCATCCTGCACCACGCGGGCATAGATGCCGCGCAGGCGCAGCGGCCAGCCATCCTGGTTGACAAATTTAAGGGCGTCCGTGCCAAAGCGCTGCTTATATTTCAGGCAACCACGGTGTTCGGCGGCGGTGATTTGCAGCACGGCCGTGCCCACTTTCAGCTGCTGCCCCGGCGGCAAATTCTCCGGGCTGAGGTCCAGGTCCACGTAGAGTTGGTCGCCGGCCAGCGGCCAGCGCGTTTCGTCCGGCGAGATAATCCGCAAGGCGCGAATGCTGACCAGGGTGATTTGCCGGTCGGGGTTGGGGACGGCGTCTGGGGCATAATTGCTTTCGCGCGCTCGCCAGGTATCGCCTTCCAGGCCGTTGGTATGGTTGAGAACGGCCGTATCCAGCACCACACGTTCGTCGGCTGCCGGACGCGATACAATCATGGCCAAACGGCCGTGATCCCCCGGGGCCTGCCGGACGTAGGGTAGTCCGGCTCGCAGAGTTTCCATCGACAGGTGAGTTTCCATCATTATCTCCTTTTCCGACCGTTTGGTGGCGGCCGGTCTTTGGATCATTATGGCTCCCTCTGCTTCAAGATTGTAGCGCTTAAGCGGGTCGAGCGGCGATTGGCGCTGGATGCTATCTCCAATCTCTAATCTCCACTCACCAATCCCCATCAAGTGCGGTAATCGGCGTTGATGGCTACGTAGTCGTGGCTCAAATCGCAGGTCCAGACGGTGTCGCGGGCGCTGCCGCGACCCAGGTCCAGCCGGATCATAAACTCGGGTTGGGCGAAGATGGCGGCGGCGTCGCTTTCGGCATAATGGGTTGGCGTGCCCTGGTGCACCAGTTGCAGCTCATCTGTATGCTGCACGCCAACCCACAAATTGGTCTGGTACTGGTCGAAAGCCACGCCGGCACGGCCGGCGGCGGCCAGGATGCGGCCCCAGTTGGCGTCGCTGCCGGCGAAGGCGGTTTTGACGAGCGGTGAGGTGGCGATGGTGTTGGCGACGGTATGGGCGTCAACGGCCGTTTCCGCGCCGCTCACTACAATCTCCACAAACTTGGTCGCCCCTTCGCCATCCTTCACGATCATACGCGCCAGTTCGGCGCAGAGCGCGGTCAGCGCTTCGGCAAAGACGACGGCGCTGTCGTGGTTGTCGATGGCCACGCCGCTGGCGCCATTGGCCAGCAGCAGGACGGTGTCGTTGGTGCTGGTGTCGCCGTCGATGGAAATGCGGTTGAAGGAGTGGTTGACGGCCGTTTTCAGCATGTCGGCCAGCACGTCCGGGGCGATGGCTGCGTCGGTGGTGATGAGGCTGAGCATGGTGGCCATGTTGGGATGGATCATACCGGCGCCTTTGGCCATGCCGCCAATCGTCACCACGCCGCCGGGCAGCTCGACGAGCGCGGCCAGATGTTTCGGGCGCGTGTCGGTGGTCATGATGGCTTTGGCCGCGGACAAGCCGGCGGCTTCTTTGGCTTCTGGGCTGACGGCCGTGGCGCTTTCAAGCCGGTTGGCCGCCGCGGCAATGCCCGCTTGCAGCCGATCCATCGGCAGCTGCACGCCGATGACGCCGGTGGACATGACCAGCACTTCGTCGGCGGCGCAGCCAACGGCCGTGGCTACCAACGCCTGCGTGTGGCGGGCGTTTTCCAGGCCAGGCTGGCCGGTGGAGGCGTTGGCGTTGCCGGAATTGATGAGCACGGCACGGATGTGGCTGTTGTTGGCTTTCAGGGTGGCGCGATCTACCACTACTGGCGCGGCAACGACCTGGTTTTTGGTGAAAACGGCTGTGGCGCTGCAGTCCATGTCGCTGACGACGAGGGCCAGGTCGGGGCGGTCGGGGTATTTGATGTAGGCGGAAACGGCCGTGGCCCGGAAGCCTTGCGGCGTTGTGACTGTGCCGTCGGGGGAAAAGTTCATACGGTAGGGTTCCTTTATGTTAACAAAAATTCATTGAGAGTGAAAGCCAGACCGGGAAACTTCTTAACCAACTGGCGATCTTCTGTCAATAGCTGGCAGCCAAATGTCTGCGCCAGGAGTACAAATTGCGCGTCGTAAGCGCTGATTTCTTCTTTTGTTGACAGTTGTAGTGCCGTTTCCATGTCAACGTCAAAGGCGCGGTCTACCAGGATTTGCTGGCAGTTTTGCCAGGCGATGAGCGCATCTGGCAGGTGCAGGATGCCCAGTTTCACGTGAGTGGATAAAACGTTGAGCAGTTCGTGCTGCCAAAGCGCAGGAGCGACCCAGTTGTTGTCTTTTTGATAGGCTTGTTGGGCAACGGCCGTTTTTTCACCTGCCACTACCAAATAAGTTAGTACGTTGGTGTCTACGACAATCATGCTCGCCCTTCGCGTTTAGCGTTGTCAATCATTTCATCCGTTAGCAAAACGGTTCCCTGCACGGGTTCAGGCATTAGGCGAGACTGCTGGTTTTCTGTTTCGTTGAGAGCCTTCTCCAGCAAGTAGAGAGCCTCTTTGGTCATGCTGCGCTTGTTGCGCGCGGCGCGCACTTTGAGCTTGTAATGCAGCGCTTCTGGGAAATCTTTGATTAATAATCCGGGCATGTCGCACCCACCTCTGGGTAGCAAAACGGTAACATATCGCTACCATTTTACTATTCTTTTTGAAACCTAGGCAATCAATTCATCTGTCTCAGTTATTTTTCATGCCAGTGTAAGGGCCATTCACGGTGAAGGATTCGGGAAACGCTTCTTCTAAAGCGGCCAACAAGGTCACGAATTGATTCTTCAGGGTGCAGTATTCCAGCAGCGCCTGCACTTTTTGGCGATAAGACATCCCGGATCCGAATTCATAAACGGTTTCCGGCAAGTGCTGGCGACAAAAGTCGGTCAGGGCCACGTCGTCTGGGAACACCTGGAAAATCAGAGTGCGGAGGCGATGGGTGTCGTAGGTTTCTTCGTCTTTTTTGTTGGCTAATAATTCATTGAGCGCCAAATCTAAATCGGGCAAGCTGCCTCTTCTATTTAAAGCGCTTATTAGCCCATCGACTTTATCCCCATAGGTTGATCCGGAAACATCGTCCAGGTCCAGATCGACTTGCCGGCTGACAATTTTTAATTCCGAGGGATTCAAAGTGGATAGATTCTGGCGGTAGTAATCAATGGTCTTTTCCGGTGCCTTTGCCGGTGTAACCGGAGGGTGAGGTCTATTTTGAGCAATATAGGCAGCCAGCCTGTCTAGTTTTTGTTCTCTTTCAAGGTAAGAAACGAGCGAATTGATTTTTGCCTGTTTGCCGGTTCCAGGTAAATCATCAAAATCAATGCCCAACTCAAAAGCTAATGTGGCGAGTTCAGACGCATTGAAACCTCGGCTCAAAATTTCGGGCCAGTTTTCTTCTGGCAGTGAATCTGTTTTTCTTTGTTTTAAAGGCGACAATGATTGGGATGTCTTCAGAACTTGGTTGTAATTGTTTATTGCCAGCAGAATATCGACACCATGCCAATCTGTTGAGGGCCAGCGGCTTGATAATGCCTTCAATAATTCTGGAATGCGCTCTCGTCGCTGCATATAGGTAACTAATTCCAGACAAGCAGCTTTGTTATTTGCGCCGGAAATATCAGCGGGCCGAATGCCGAGATCGAGGATGAGTTCTCTTAATTCGACGGGCTGAATCACTTCCGCCATCTGTGCCCATAGTGTGTTCACTTTTGCTTTTCGGATCCGATCAAGTTCCTGGAGCTGCATCGTTGTTTCGTGGGAAATAGGCTTTGTAGGGGTCATTTGGGCAACGGCCGTTTCCTTTTCTGATTCTTTCACGTCTGGTTTTTTTTGCGGGTTGAAGGCGTCGATGAGTTTCTTAAACATGACGGCTACCTCCTTTGCCTTTAAGCAACACTCACATTACCAGCAGCATACCATGTTTTTAATCGTTCCGGCGTGAAAAATGGTTGGGAAACGGCCGTTGCCTATGGCCAGAGACGGGAGACAAACCAGTCTCCCGTCTCCAGTCTCTAGTCCCGCTTGAACTTGCTGTAATCCGGCGCGGCGTAACGCGTCTTGCCGCCGTCGCTCACTTCCATCATCGCCTTCACCTTCATTTGCAGGCCAAACAGGGTGATAAAGCCGACCGCGTCTGATTGGTCGTAGACATCTTCCCGGCCAAAGGTGGCGAAATCTTCGCGGTAAAGGCTGTTGGGGCTGGAACGACCGATGGTGATCACGTTGCCCTTGTAGAGCTTCACTTTTACCCAGCCGCTGACCGGCTCCTGTGTTTTGTCGACAAAGACCTGCATCGCTTCGCGTAGCGATGTGTACCACTTGCCATAGTAGACCAATTCAGCGTAGCGCACGCCCAACTGCTCTTTGAAGTGCAGCGTGTCGCGGTCCAGGCAAAGCGATTCCAGGGCCTGATGGGCTTTATAAAGAATGGTGCCGCCGGGAGTCTCATAGACGCCGTGGGATTTCATGCCGACCAGCCGGTTTTCCACCAGATCCACGCGCCCGACGCCGTGTTTGGCGCCGAGTTCATTGAGTTTTTCGATGATGGTAGCGGGGGGGAGTTGAACGTCGTTAACGGCCGTTGGCACACCCTGCTCAAAATCAATCTTCACCACTTCCGCCTCGTCGGGCGCGTCTTCCGGATCAACCGTCAGAATGAACATCGACTTTTCCGGTTCCAGCGCCGGATTTTCCAGGATGCCGCCTTCATGGCTCAGGTGCCACAGGTTGGCATCGCGGCTGTAGATGGACTTTTCCGTGTGGGTGACTGGCACGTTGTGCTTGCGGGCATAGGCCAGCGCATCCTCGCGGGAGCGAATTTCCCATTCGCGCCAGGGCGCGATCACCTTGAGGGTGGGGTTGAGGGCCTTGTAGGTCAGCTCGAAGCGCACCTGGTCGTTGCCTTTGCCGGTGGCGCCGTGGGCCACGGCGTCCGCGCCTTCGGCCTCGGCGATGGCGACCTGCCACTTGGCGATGAGCGGCCGGGCGACTGACGTTCCGAGCAGATATTCCTTCTCATAAACTGCCCCGGCTTGCAGCATGGGGAAGAGGAAATCTTTGGCAAATTCGTGGCGCAGGTCTTCGATGTAGACTTTGCTGGCGCCGCTGGCCAGGGCTTTTTCCCGCAAACCTTCCAATTCAAAGTCGCCCTGGCCGATGTCGGCGCAGAAGCAGATAACTTCGCAGCCGTAATTTTCTTTGAGCCAGGGCACAATGACGGACGTGTCTAGCCCACCGGAGTAGGCGAGAACAACTTTGTTGGCCTGTGATTTGGATTTGGATGACATGGGTAATACTCCTTTTTGTGTGTGTAGGGTCTCATCTTCAAGCGAAACGTGGGCAGGCATACGGCCTGTCACGGGGATAAACAATTCGGATGGGATTTGGGCGGGGCCAAGTTCCATGAACACGGCCGTTTCATCACAGTTATCAATCAGCGGGCAAATGGAACAATCCCGAAACACTTTTTGAGGAAACCGTTCCTTCACGGTGATCTTAAAGCCGGCCTTCTGGAAAAACTCCACGGCGCGGGTCAGGGCAAATAGGGTGGGCACATTGCGATGGCGCGCCTCGTTGATGGCCTCTTTGACGATGGTGCGGCCCCAGCCTTGCCCCTTCACCCGGTCGCTGACGGCCAGCGAGCGCACTTCGGCCAGGTAGGGCGTGTAGTAGTACAGGGACACACAGGCGACAATGTCGCCATCGGGGTAAACGCCAACCAGCCAATCGCCCAGGGTATCGCGGATGGAAAGGGCGCTGCGCGGCAGCAAGTCGCCGCGTCGGGCATGGTCGCTGACCAGGCGCAGGATGCCGGGTATGTCGGTTTCGCGGGCAGGACGGATGTTCATAGGCAGGATGGATCTAGAGCGAGGGCGAGAGGGAAAGACGGCCCTCTTCCTCTCGCTCTGCTCTAGCTCTCGCTTTCTAAGCAGTTCTCCAGGATGTTGACGGCTTCGTCGATGTGGTCCCGGTTGACGATGAGCGGCGGGGCCAGGCGCACCACATTTTCGCCGGCGTTGATAATCATCAGGCCGTGGCTGCGGGCAGCGGCGATGAGGGGGGCAACAGCCGTTTTCAGCTCCAGGCCCACCAGCAAACCGGAGCCGCGCACAGCGACAATCTCGTCAGACTCCAACGTTTGCAGGCGGTGGCGCAGATAGGCGCCGTTCTCCTCTATTTGCTGCAAAAAGCCCGGCTGGCTTACCCGGTCGAACACCACGTTGGCGGCGGTGCACACCAGCGGCCCGGCGGCAAAGGTGCTGCCATGATCGCCGGGCTGGATCACATCGGCCACTTTTTGCACCACCAGCGTGGCCCCGATGGGCAGGCCGCCGGCCAGCGGCTTGGCCAGGGTCATGATGTCGGGCGTGATGCCGTAGGTTTCGTGGGCCCACAGGCGGCCGGTGCGCCCCAGGCCGCACTGCACCTCGTCAAAGATCAGCAGCGCGTTGTGGGTGTCGCACAAATCGCGCAGCGCCTGCAAAAATTCCGGCGTGGCCGGATTGACGCCGCCTTCGCCCTGCACCGGCTCCACAATCACGGCGCAGGTCTGGTCGGTGATGGCTTGCCGGGCGGCGGCCACGTCGTTGAACGGCGCGAAGGTGACGCCGGGAATCAGCGGGCCGAAGGGTTCGCGGTAGTGGGCTTTGTAGGTGACGGAGAGCGCGCCCATGGTACGGCCGTGAAAGCTGCCGGTGAAGGCGAGGATGTGGGTTTTGGGTTCGGTCCATTCGTGGCCGAAGGTGTTGTTGTTGAGGTGGCTGATGGTTTCTGGCTCGGTGGGAACGGCCGTCTTCACTTTCGCATATTTGCGCGCAAACTTCAGGGCCGCTTCGTTCGCTTCCGTGCCGGAATTGCAGAAATACACCTTGTCGGCGAAGGAATTCTCGACCAGTTTTTGGGCCAGTTGGGCCTGGGGCGCGGTGTGGTAGAGGTTGCTGACGTGGACGAGTTGGGCGGCTTGTTGGGCAACGGCCGTGACCCACTCCTGATCGCTGTGCCCCAGCGCCGCCACCGCAATGCCCGACATAAAATCGAGATATTTCTGGCCTTCGCTGTCGTATAGGTATACGCCTTCGCCGTGCGTAAATACGACCTCTGGCCGATTGTAGGTGTGCAGCACGTAATCGGCTTCTTTCTGAATGATGGTTTGGGAATCAATTGGGTTCATATGGTTATCCTGTGGTTGTGGGTTTGTTGATTTGTATGTTGGTTTGTTGGTTTGTCGGTTGGTTCAATCTCCGATCTCTATTCTTCCTCACCACACTAACTTCGACATGATCGCAACGTCGGTGCGGTATTCCCAACCGATGGCCTGCCAGAACGCCACGCCCGGCTCGTTTTCGGTGAAGATGAAGAGGTGGCATTTTTGCAGGCCGATGGCTTGCAGCGCTTCCAGACAGCGGTCTACCAGCTGCCCGCCGATTTTTTGCCGGCGGTAGGCGGGATGAACGGCCATGTGGTGGAGGTACCCGCGACGGCCGTCGTGCCCGCACAACACCGCGCCAATCACTTGCTCGCCATCCCAGGCCACAAAACTCATGCCCGGATTGCGCTCCAGATAAAACCGGATGTTGTCCCGTCCGTCGGCGCTGCTCAGGCCCACGCCCTCGCATGCCTGCCACAACGCCAGCACGTCGTCGTAAAGGTCAATGGTAAAAGGGGTGATGGTTGTCATGTTTGTTTGGGAGACTAGAGACTGGAGACTGCAGGTCTCGTCCAATTTCTACTCTCCAGTCTCCAGTTTCTACGCTCCATTCTCCAGTTTCTACGCCACAAAAACCGTCCCGCCGCCATTCAGCAGGCCGGTGAGATTGACGATGCGCGTTTGGGGCACGCCCTGGGCCACGGCCGTCAGCGCGCCGCGCACTTTGGGGACCATGCCGCCGTTGATGATGCCCTGGTCTATGAGCTGCTCGGTTTGCCCGGCTGTCAGCCGGGGCAGCACCCGGCCGTCTTGCAGCACGCCGGGCACGTTG
>Ga0116151_10002937_pt1 | contig 15425 bp, 13 predicted proteins | sample AD_UKC117_MetaG_FD_89893 | JGI IMG/M metagenome (GOLD analysis project Ga0116151, IMG submission 89893) | Active sludge microbial communities of municipal wastewater-treating anaerobic digesters from Hong Kong - AD_UKC117_MetaG | ecosystem: Engineered > Bioreactor > Anaerobic > Digestate...
CCCTGGGCGCACGATTTGACGTGGCTGCCCTGAAAACAATCAACAGATAACAATCAACGGTTAACTGTTGATTGTTATCTGTTAATTGTTGATCGTTAGCAGGGGGGCGATGGTGAAGTGGAGCTGCTGATGGGCGGCGCGCAGGGCGGCTTCGACGGCCGTGGCCGTCTCTCCCCGCGCAAAAATAAAGCCCAGGTAGCTTTCGCCTTCGGGCAGGGGCACGAGCGGGTAGTGCAGGGGAGCCGTGATTTCCACGCTTTCGATCAGGGGGACGGCTTCGGCGGCGGCCACGCCGTTCACGCCTTTCAGCAGGCCGGCTTCGGGGATGGGGATCATCATCACGCCGCTGGCCGCTTTCTGCCGGTGGGCGTCGCCCAGACCCAACCCGGCGGCCTGCCGCAAAATCAACTCCTCCAACGACGCATCCACCCCAAAGCGCAGCGTGCGCGAACAGAGGCCACCGATCGAGCGGCCGGCCATTTCCACCAGCCACGGGCCGTCCTCGTTCACGCGCAGTTCGGCGTGGATGGGACCGGTGCGCAGCCCGAGGGCAGCGGCGGCCTGGGCGGTGCGCGCAAAAATGGCCTGCTGCACCTCGTCAGGCAGCCGCGAGGGCGTGACGTAAATGGTTTCCTCAAAAAACGGTCCTTCCAGCGGGTCCGGCTTGTCGAACAGGGCGAGAGGATGCAGGGCGCCATCGTCTAACATGCCTTCCAGGGCGACCTCTACGCCGGGAATGTACTCCTCCACCAGGAAGGGCTGATCGGGTTCCGGGCTGAGGCGCAGGAGGATGCGGCGCAGGCGGGCAACGGCCGTGGCCAGTTCCCCGGCATCATTCGCCCGCATCACGCCCCGGCTGCCGGACAGTTCCAGCGGCTTAACCACGCAGGGAAAGCTGACCTGGGCGGCGATTTCGGCCGGATCGTCGGCCAGGGTGAAGGGGCGGAAGGCGGGCACAGGCACGCCGCCGGTTTGCAGCATCTGGCGCATCACCAGCTTGTTGCGCGCCGCCAGGGCAGCGTCGGGATTGTTGTGCGGCAGTCCCAGAGCGCGGGCGGCGCGGGCCGCCAGCAGCGTGCCGCTGTCATCGACGGCGAGAATGGCGGCCAGAGGACGGGTGTGGGCGTAGGCGGTGATGGCGGTAACGGCCGTTTCCACGTCCCGGTAGTCTAACCCCAGCGTCACATTTGGCGGCACGGCAAGCTGCGGGGGGATGTCAACGGCCGTTACCACCTCGATACCCAATCGCCCCGCCGCCGCCAAAAAGGCCTCGGCGCGGTAGGTATGAGCCGTCAGCAAAAGCAAAATACGCGCAGTCATTCTCCGTTTAACCCTCCACAACCTTCATTTAATGCTCCACAGTCTCTGTTTAACGCGCCACAACGGCCGTTTAACGCTCCACAACGGCCGTTTACACTACCAACACGCACCCTCTCGCCCTGTCACCCCCTCACCTTGTCACCCGCTCACCCCTACACCCCTACACCCCCACACCTCTACTCATTCATCAAAGCCGCCCGCGCCGCTGCCAGCTCCTGCTGCTGGGCCTCATCCACCACCGGATAGGCCAGATCCAGCGACTTCAGCTTCTCCACAATGATGTTGGCGATCGTCGTGCGCGTAAACCATTTGTGGTCGGCCGGGATGATGTGCCAGGGCGCCCACTCCGTGCTGGTATGGTTAAAGCAGTCCTCATAAGCCGCCTGGTATTCATCCCAGTAGCCCCGCTCTTTGGAATCGGCCGTGGAAAACTTCCAATTCTTCTCCGGCTCATCCAGCCGCGCCAGAAAACGCTCCTTCTGCTCCTCTTTAGACAGGTTGAGGAAGAACTTCAAGATCACAATGCCGTTGCGCGTCAGATACCGCTCGAAATTGTTGATGTCCTCAAAGCGATTTTGCCACACGTCTGGGCCAATACATTCCGGCGGCAGCTTCTGCCCGGCCAAAATAGCCGGATGCACGCGTACGACCAGTACTTCTTCATAGTACGAGCGGTTGAAGATGCCAAAACGGCCGCGTTCTGGCAGGCGGGTCATGCAGCGCCAGAGAAAATCGTGATCTAGCTCTTCGCTGGAAGGCTTTTTGAAGCTGAATACCTGGCAGCCCTGGGGGTTCACGCCGGACATGACGTGCTTGATGGCCCCATCTTTGCCGGCGGCGTCCGGCGCTTGCAAGATGATGAGTAGAGCGTAATTGTCCTGGGCGTAAAATACATCTTGCAGGGCGCGCAATTGTTCCAGGTCTTGTTCTAACTGTTCTTTGGCTTCTTTTTTCTGGTGGAACTGGCCGGTAAAACCGGGATCATAATCGGCCAGGCGGATTGTCTGGCCAGCCGGAACGCGGAAATCGTGCTGATTCATGATTGTTTTCTCCTTCTGGATGCAGGTGCGGGGCGATTATAGACTTGTGCTTATCTCCAATCTTTAGTCACCGGTCTGTAATCCCCAATTACCAGACTATAGCCAGACCGTTGGGCTTGTGCAAATACGGCCGTCGATTTCTTGACAAGCCGGGCAGCACCTAATAAGCTTGTGAAGAATTTGCAGCTCGTAGCAACTTGTAACCGCCCACAGACAAAAGGTAGCCCAGATGAATGAGATGGAAACCCCGCAGGGGCCAGAATTGAACGGTAAGGAAGGGATGACGGCCGTCGCCCTGCCGCGTCCGGTCGTCGCCGAGACGTTGATTCCCATCGAAGAGGAAACGGTGGCGGCCAGCGTGGTGGACACTGTGGTGGACACCGTGGTGGTGGGCGAATCCAGCCCGGTGTTTGTGGCGGAGCTAGCCGCGGATGAGGCGCCGGCAACGGCCGTTGCCGATACCGACGCTTCGTTCAACGCGTTGCACTCGCTGACGCGCCTGCTGGTCGGCGGCGCATTGGAAGGGTCAGCGGAGCTGGCCCAGCGCCTGGAAGTGTGGGAGACATTTCTGCGTGAGGAGATGGACGAGGATCAGCCTGCAACCATCGACGGGCAAAAAGATCTGGTTCGCTACGCCGTTGTGGGGTTGGTGTTTGAGGGCGAAGATAAAATACGGAGCGGTCTGTCGCGGTTGTGGGACGTGCAGAAGCGGCTGGCGCAAACGGCCGTGCGCACCACCCGCCCCGTCACCAACAGCCGCCTGATGAGCCCCATCCAGCGCCGCCTGGACGAGGCCGCCGAACGGGGCCAGGCCGAAATCGTGCGCTGGATCCAGCGCGGCCAGATGGAAGAACCCATCAGCCGCGAGCTGGCCCGGCTGGCCTTCGGCGAAACCGTCGACGAATTTATCGAGCACCTCGCCGAAAACCGCGAAGTGCAAGAACTGGTCCAGCAGCAAAGCGTGGGCCTGGCTTCCGAAGTTGTCGATCAGGTGCGCCAGCGCACCTTCACCGCCGACACGCTGGTGGAGCGCATCGCCCGCGCCGTTACCCGCCGCGCGCCGCGCCTGGAGCCGCCGGCCGCCGACTTATCTGACTTTGACCAGAGCACATTGCCCGCACCAGGTAAAAAATAAACCATATGCCCCGCCAACCGCAGCGTAAAAATCAGGAGGAAGAAGTAACGTTTGTCGGCCATTATGCCGGGTTTATCACCCGGTTGGCGGCTTTCCTCATCGATATCCTGGTTGTTACTTTATCCGCCAGCGTGTTGTGGAGCGTCGTGGCCCTGATTTTGCAATTCTTCGGCCTCGATTTAAACACGTTGTTCAACACCATCGCCAGCATTAACCAATGGTTGTTCATCCTGTTACTCATCCTGGCCAGCTTTGGCTCCACGTTTGTGCTGGCGTTTATGTATAACGTGTTTCTGTGGATGTTGGCCGGCAAAACCCTGGGTAAAGCGGTGATGGGCATTCGCGTGATTGGCCCGCGGGGGTCGCGGGTGACGTTTTGGCGCGGACTGCGGCGTTATGTCGGTTATTGGGTGTCTGCTTTGCCGCTGTTCGTGGGCTATCTGTGGATTTTAGTGACCGATGAGCGGGTGGCCTGGCACGACATTTTTGCCGGAACGCACGTGATCTACGATTATGAAGCGAAGTACAGCGAAGCCTTGTTGGGGCGGTTGGCCCGGCTGGTCCCCAGATTTGAGGCCAGCATAGACGAGCAGGTAGACCAAAACGACGGATCATAGAGGAAACGGCCGTGCCAGATTCTTACGAACCTCTCTCCAGCCTGGATGCCGCCATTTTAGGCATTGAAGATAAAACCAATTTAATGGTGGTGTCTGGGATTTTAACTTTTGCCCAGCCGGTGGTTTTGGATGATTTAAAGCAGGTCTTGCGGCAGCGCTGGCTGACGCTGCGACGGATGCGGCAGCGGTTGGTGCGGCCGGGAATGCTGTTGGCGCGGGCTTATTGGGAGGATGACCCCTATTTCAACCTGAATGCCCACGTGCACCGGGTGGCGCTGCCGGAGCCGGGCGACCGGACTGCGCTGCAAGAATTTGCCAGCGACCTGATCAGTGTGCCGCTGGATTACTCGAAACCGTTGTGGCAGATACACGTCATCGAAAATTATGGGCAGGGCGGAGCGGTGATGTTTCGCATTCATCATGCCATTGCCGATGGGGTGGCGCTGGCGAGCCTGCTTTTGTCGCTGACGGATGTAACGGCCGTTGCCTCTCTGGCGCCTGACCGGGAAACGGCCGTTTCCCCCAACGGCCACAAACCGCAAGGCGTCACCGAGATTGCCAAGCAAATCGGTTTTGCCGCCGACATGGGCCGGCGTTTTGCCCGGCGGCTGGCCATCGTTGGGCTGGACGTACTGAGCGAGCCGGACAAGGCGCGCGAACTGCTGGACAAAGGGGCGGCCTACACCCAGTCGGCCATGCAACTGGCCCTGAAAGTCGCCGAGCCTGAGACGGTGTTTGGCAATTCCCTGGGCGTCAGCAAACGAGTGGCCTGGTCACAGCCACGGCCGTTGGAGGAGGTGCAGTCGATGCGCCGCATCCTGGGCGGCACGCTGAACGACGTGATGGTGACGGCGCTGATTGGCGGCCTGCGCCGCCATATGTTGGCGGAAGGCCAGCCGGTCAATGGGGCCACTTTCCGCGCGGCCATTCCGGTGAATTTGCGTAAGACGAAGCGCCCCGCCGCATTGGGCAATGAATTTGGCGTGGTTTTCTTGTCTACGCCGCTGGCGATGGCCGACCCGCTGGAGCGGCTGGCCGAAGTGCGGGCGCGCATGGATCAGTTGAAGCAGTCGCCGGATGCGATGACGGCGTACCGGTTGATTGGGGCGTTGGCATTTGCCCCGCCGGGATTGCAAAATGCGTTAGTAAAGCAGTTGGGGACGCTGGCCACGGCCGTGATTTCCAACGTGCCCGGCCCGGTGGAGACGCGCTACCTGGCCGGGCAAAAAATCGAAGAAGCGATGTTTTGGGCGCCGCAGTCGGGTTATGTCGGCCTGGGTATTACCATTTACAGCTTTGCCGGACAGATCTGTGTCGGTGTCAGCGCCGATCGGAAATTGATGGGGAATCCGGATGCGTTCATTGCTGCTTTCCAGGCTGAATATGCCGCGATGCTGGCCTTGGTTGATCATCAAATTCAGGAGGATAAAGGTTGAAAAGAATACTTGGTTTCATTATGTTGTTGACGGGTATTTTCGGTCTGGGGCTGGCCGTGGCCGGCATTGTGTTTGGGCGGCAGGCCATCGACCAGATCGGCGTCGGCGTAGACAGCGCCCTGACTCTGGCGCTGGACAGCCTGACAACGGTGTATGATACCTTTGCGCTGACGAAAACGGCCGTAGACCAGGCCAGCGCCAGCATCGCCACGGTCGAAACAACAACCGCCGGCCTCAGCCAGACCATCGGCGACACAGAACCGCTGGTCACTCAGCTTTCCGTCGTCACAGCCAGCAAGGTCCCCGACAGCGTCGATGCCATTCAGGTCTCGCTCAACGCTTCGGCCGAACTGGCCCGCCAGGTGGATAACACCTTGCGCACCCTGAGCGATTTCCAGATCGAGCAGTCCTTCCCCTTGCCGCTGGGCCAAAGTATTGATCTGAACTTTGATCTAGGCATCAATTACGATCCCCAAACCGCGCTGGACGAGTCGCTGGTAGGTATTGCCGACAGCCTGGATGGCGTCTCCAGCGAGCTGCGCAACCTGGAGCCAATCTTTGCCGTCAATGCCGGCAATCTGGGGATGATGAGCGACAACGTGCAGCTCATTGCCGAGGACATTGCCGCCATCAACGATGTCGTCGCCGACATCAATCCCCTGTTGGATCAATACGTGAATACGGTCGTGCAAATTGAGGACAGCATTAAGCAGGTGCAAACCAACATGGCGTCTTATTTACAGATCGCCAAAAACGTGCTGACGGCGCTGATGATCTGGCTGGCGATTTTACATCTGGCGCCGCTGTTTATGGGTTGGGAACTGATTAGTGGGCAGTATAACAAAGCCGAAGTTGTTTATGTCAATGCAACCGACAAAGAGGTTGATGATGAAAGTTCTGACAAGGAGGAATAAGATATGCGTTTATTAATTCGTTGGGTGGTGATCGCTGTGGCGCTGTGGGTAGCTGTGCTGTTGGTGCCCGGCCTCAACAAAGACGGCAATCTGTTGACGTGGTTCCTGGTAGCGGCCATTTTTGGTCTGGTCAACGCCATCATCCGGCCGATTGTACTGGTCTTGAGCTGTCCGCTGGTGGTGCTGACGCTGGGCCTGTTTGTGCTGATTGTGAACTGGGCCATGTTGTCCCTGACGATTTGGATTTCATCGGACGTGTTCAACCTGGGCTTTACTTCCGATGGGTTTTGGTCGACCTTTTTTGGGGCGATTGTCATCAGTATTGTCAGCGGTATTTTGAATATTTTCCTGCGCGACGATAAGGAAGACGGTAATACCATCATTGTGCAGCGGTAGAAACGGCCGTTTTCCTTTAATGATGCGTGATGCGTGATTCGTGACCGGAGACCGCACGAATCACGCATCATGCCTTAAGCGTAATGGCCGTTCCCCTACTCATACGCCAGCACATCCCGCACCGTCAGCCGCGAGGCGTTGCGCGCGGGCACGTAGCTGGCCATCACTGCCACCACCAGGACCAGCGCCAGCCACAGCAACGCCCCCGGCACAGAATAGACATAGCTCAACTGCCCGTTGACAATGTGGTTGCCCACCACCGAACTGAGCAGTTTGCCGGCCGGTACGGCCAGAAAAATCGCCATTGACCAGCTAATCAGAGCCATCAGCACGCCCTCCACCAAAATTACCCGCAGCACCGACCCATCCGACGCGCCCACGGCGCGCATCACGCCGATTTCGCGGGTACGCTCCAGCACGTTCATGCTCATCGTGCCCGCCAATCCCAGGCCGCCCACCAGGGTAATCAACAAAGCCATCACCAGCAGCACAGAGACGATGATGTTAAACTGGTCTTCCTGCACGCCGCGCATGTCGGAACTGGTCTCCACGCTGCTGACGCGAATGCCCACCTGTTGGAAATAATCGTTGACCCGCGCGGCAATCTCTAGCTGAGAGGCCGGATCGTGGGCGTTGGTGACCAACTGCACGCGGCGCGTTTGCTGCACTTCGCGGGCCAGCCGCGAAACGTAGGCGTAGTTGGCGTAGGATTCGTACCACACGGTGACGCCGATGGATTGGTAGACGCCGACGATGGTCCAGGGGTAGTCACGGCCGTTTATCTTCACCATGATCTCATCCCCCACCTGCAGCGACGGGTCTTCGCGCAGCAGGCTGCTGTCGATGACCACGGCGTTCTGGTCGTCGGGCTTTAGCCAGCGCCCGGCCACAATTTTGGGATGGGTCAGTTCGCTGCCGCCGGGCGGGGCCAGGATGGTCATGGAGTTGCCTTCTTCCCCGGCGGCGTTGAGGATAGCCCCGTTGACGACGGTCCACCCTTCGACGCGCGCCACGCCCGGTACGTGCAAGGCGTATTCCTCGATTTGGGTCAGGCGATACGGCCGTTCAAACTCCACCTGCACGTCAAACCGGTACGCCTGCCCCAACTCTGCCACCGTCTCATCGGCCGAAGCGCCTACACTCAGCACGCCGATGAACACCGCGCCGCCCAAAACCAGCGTGCCCAGCGTCAGCGCCGCCCGGCCGCGATTGCGCAAAATATTGCCCAACGAGAGCAGCCACGGCCCGGTCACAAACCGGAGGCGCTCGATGACCTGCTCCAGCAGGCTGTTGCTCAGATTTTCCTGGCTGAGGCCGGTGGAGTTTAGCGCGGCAAAGACCGTCACCCGCGTACCGCGCCATATGGCCGGCAGCGCCGCCAGCACCGGCACCAGCAAACTGACGGCCAGTTCCAGCGTCATGATTTCCGGGCGCAGGCGGTAGACCGGCAGGCGTAAATCTAGCAGGCCAGGGCTGGCAATGAATTCGGCGAACTGTTGCGCCGCTACGGCCGCCAGCGGCGCGGCCACCGCGTAAGCCAGCAGGCCAAACGCCGCCACCATCAGCAAATACATGCCCACCAGATTGCGCGTCAGGCCGCCGATGGCTTTCATGATGCCGATGTACTGCACCTGCCGCAAAATCAGGGCCGACATGGTGTTGAAGACGAGGAAAGCGCTGAGCGCCAGCGACACGGCCGCCAAAATGCCCAGCACCGAGCGGATGGACTGGATGATAAATTTGGTCGGACTGACGCCCGGTTCGGGGAAAACCAGGGTGAAATAGACCATGTAGCCGCTTTTTTCGATTTTGTCTTTGATGTCGCCGGTGAGCGCCTGGATGTAGGCGCGATCGTGCTTGTTCTCGGCGGCGACGTAGAGCAGGCGGTTGTAATCGGCCGTTTCGCCCAGCCATTCGAAGGTGTCCAGGGTGGTGTAGGCGTTGATGCCGCCGGTGTTGATGGAGGGATTGCTGTTCTGATCACGCACCTTGCCGACGATGGTCATCTCGTAGTGACGGCCGTCGCTCATCTCCACGATCGCCGTATCCCCAATGGCAAAATCGGTCAGGGCTACGGCCGTCTGGTCGATGAGCAGTTCGTGGTCGCCGGGCGCGGCTTTGCCGCCGGTGGATTGCAGCAGGTTGACACGGCCGTCGTCGTAATTTTGGGCGGAGAGGGCGGTGTTGTACCAACGGCCGTGCAAGAACATGCGCACGCTGCGCACCCGCCGCCCCTCTGCGTCCGCCACTTCCGGCATGTCGCGGATGGTGTCCACCAGATCATCGCCAAACGGCGAGGTGAGGATGAAGGCGCTGGTGGGATTGACCGTTTCGTAGCCCACTGTGCTGGCCTCCGCCAAAATCAAATAGGCGTTGGCCACCATGCCCACGGCAAACACGCCGATGGCGATAGACAGCACCACCAGCAGCGTGCGGGACTTGTTGCCCCAAAGATCGGCGAATACTTTTTTCCAGCGTGGTCGAATGATCATGTTTTTGGCGTGATGCGTGCTGCGTGATGCGTAAATTGCTTTTTCACGCATCACGTATCACGCATCATCTAACAATTTCCCTGGTAAATTCCGGTTGCGTCTTCAAAATCTCCCCATCAACAATGGTGACCACGCGCGTGACGCGCCGGGCTTTGTCCGGGTCGTGGGTGACCATGAGGATGGTTTTGCCCTGGTCCACCAGTTGGTTAAACAACTGAAAGATGATTTCGGCCGTGGCCGAATCCAGGTTGCCGGTGGGTTCGTCGGCGGCCAGGATGGGCGGGTCGTTGGCCAGGGCGCGGGCGATGGCCGCCAGCTGCTGCTGCCCGCCGGATACCGACGAAGGCAGTTTGTGGGCTACATCCGCCAGCCCGACCTGTTCCAGCAGGTGCATGGCCCGCTCGCGGCGCTGCGGAATGGGGTAGGTGTGGCAAAAGTCCATGGGCAGCATCACGTTTTGCATGACGGTGAGGGTGGGCAGCAGTTGGAAAAACTGGAAGATGACGCCCAATTCGCGCCCGCGCCATTGGGCAATTGCGCCTTCGCTGAGGGTGTGCACGGCCGTGCCGTTCACCCACACCTCGCCCGACGTCGGCCGGTCGATGCCGGTGATCATGTTGATCAACGTCGACTTGCCGCAGCCCGATTTGCCGATGATAGCCACGAACTCGCCCCGGTCCACCGTCAGGTCAATGCCTTTGAGCGCTGTAAAATCGCCCGCGCTGCTGTGGTAGGTCTTGACAACCTGCCGCACCTGGAGGAGATGGTTGGAGGGGGCGCCGTTGGTCTGATTGCCGTTGGGCTGGAAACGGCCGTGTCCGTTCTGCCCTTGAACGCTGCTAAAAAGAGACGGCATATCCTTCACGTCACAAAACTTGATGACAAAAAATAAACCTCATGTTATATTATGAACACTATGTTCGTAATTGTATGCTTTGTTGACTCTGCGTCAACGATCAAAATTCAGGGGCGTTCAATTTTAGACGGCCGTTCACAATTTCCCCGTCCTCTCCGCCTCCGCCCCTTTGCGTTAAATTATTCTCCGAGGAGCTTCCCATGAGCCGACGTAAACCCGACCGGCGCGTCTTGCGCACCCGCCGCCAACTGCAAGATTCTCTCATGTCACTCGTTTTGGAGAAAGGCTACGACGCCGTTACCGTGGAAGACATTACCGAGCGGGCCGACCTGGGCCGCACCACCTTTTATCTCCATTTTAAAGACAAAGACGACCTGCTGCTGCAAAGCCTGGAAACCGTTTACGACGATCTGGTCAACCAGATTCAGCAGCGCACCATTGACGAATGGGTGGCCAATGGGCAGGGGCCGTGGACACTGGCCTTTCGCCACGCCGCCGACAATGCCCGCTTTTACCAGATTATCCTCAGCGGGCAGGGGGGCAGCGTCATCAAAAATCGGGTGCAAAACTATATCGCGGCTACCGCCCAGAGGACCATCAGCCAGTTGACGCAAGAATTAGGGGTAACCCCCTCCGTGCCTTTGGAAGTTTTGTCACACTACATCGCCAGTTCGCTGCTGGGGCTGATTGCCTGGTGGCTGCAGCAGGATCAGCCTTACAGCGTGGCCGAGATGGACGCCTATTTTCGCCAGTTGGCCCTGCAAGGCACGACCCAGGTGATTGGCATCGGGCTTTAAAAGAGACGCGCTGCTCGACATCTGCAAAATCTAGTTTAAGATTATGGCGCTGTAAAAATTCCTTCAGGTTCACTCAAAAACAAGTCTGTATTTTTGGAGATTAGGAACTGGAGACTGGCAATCTCTAATCTTTATTCTCCCAACCAATCAAGGTGCTAAATGGGTGATGTGCTGGTCTATCTTCTGCCGGTAATCGTGGGGGCGGCGGTGGTGCCGTTGTATCCCATCATTGTTTTGCTGCTGCTGCAGAGCCGGGGCGGACTGAGTAAAGCTGTGGCTTTTATTTCTGGGGGGCTGGCAATGCGGCTGGCGCAGGGCGCATTCTTCGGGCTGTTTCTAAGCGAGGCGATGGACGCCAACAGTGAGGATGGGCAGGCGTTGATTACCTCTACGCTGCTGCTGGTGGTAGGAGTTTTGTTGTTGGTAACGGCCGTAAAAAAATGGCGCAAACAAGAAGATCCCGACGACCCACCGCCGCAGTGGATGGCCACGATCAGCAACCTGTCAACCTTGCGGGCATTGGGCGCGGGCGCGCTCTTTGTGACCATTGCCTTCAAGCAGTGGGTTTTCACCTTGTCGGCCATTAGCATTATCACCGAGGCGGAGTTGGGCCAGGCAACCGGCGTCGGCCTTTATCTTTTTTATACGCTCACAACCCAAACGCTGGTGCTGCCGCCGGTATTGGCTTATGCACTGGCCCCTGAACGGTCGGCTAAACCGCTGCAGGCGGCGCAAGGCTGGCTGGAACGCAACAATCGCGTCATTGTCATCACCGTGTCGCTGATTTTTGGTTTGTGGTTTTCTTACAAAGGGATCAGCGGATTGCTTGGATGACGGTTGGCGCGCTGATCGGGCAACTTCCAGGCCAAAGGAATACAGGGCCGCCCCAATTAATGATCGAGTTGAGACCATCCGCCTACAAGGCGTGCAGCGCTTCTACCGGCTCCATTCGCGCGGCCAACCAGGCCGGGTAAAGCGACACCAGCACCACAATGACCAGCAGCATCAGAGACAAGATCGTGAACTCGCCCCAGGCAAAACCCCCGTATATCGTGGTTCCCATCACAAAGCCCTCGACCATGGCCACTGTTTCCGCCGGAAAAGCGATACCCACATAGGTCATGTAGGCCACGAGGCCTAGGCCCAGGATCCAGCCCATCAAAATGCCCAGCAGCGCAATTAAAGCGCCTTCGATGAGAAACAACTGCATAATTTGTCCCCGGTTCATGCCCAGGGAGCCCAAAATGCCAATTTCGCGGGCGCGCGCGAAAACGGACATAAGCAGGGTGTTGGCGATGAGCACGGCCACGGCCAGAAACACGATCGCGTACAGGATGTAATAAAAGAAAACGCCGGTCTCTACCGTTTCCAGGATGAGATTGTTTAACTCGCGCCAGGTGAAAAATTGTCGGTCTGGCCCGGCCAGCGCTGCGGCGACGGCCGTTGTGTCGTCTTCATCGCGCAGCATTAAAATCAGACTGCTAAAGCGATCGCCCACCCCGGCGAAAGCTTGGGCCTGCGCCAGCGGCAAGATCACCCGATGCTGGTCCACGCTCGGATAACCGGTATCAACCAGCCCCACAACGGTGAACACCCCTTCCTGGCCGTTGCCGTTGGCATCACTGGCTGCCAGGCTCACCCGCTGGCCGACGCGGATCTCCATCTGATCCGCCAGCATCTTGCCCACCAACATCTCGCCGCGCGCGTCATTTTGCAGGTATTCACCGGCCACGATGCCCTCACGGATGGGCTGGTGGAAAGCGTCCTCTGTGTCAATGCCCAGAATTTGAATGCCCGTCGATTCTCGGGGTGTGCTGAGCAGGCCGCCGCTCCACAAGACGGGCGCGGCCGACTGGACCTCGGGCAGCGCTTCGGCCTGCGCGGCCCACGCGGCGCTGTCCCGTAATAAATTTTCAGCCAACAGGCTGGCCTTATCAACCTCGTAGCTGCTGTTGCGAATTTGCAGATGGCCTGTGGTCATGCGGATGCTGTCGGCCAGCATGGTTTTGATCATGCCGTCTATCAGGCTGCTCATGGCAAAAACCACCACCAGTCCCAGAGCCACAGCCAGACCTGTTAAGACCGTGCGACGGCCGTTTCGCACCAAATTCCGGTAGGCAATCGAAAAAAATCGACGAACTGCCATTGAACTTCTCCTTACCCTAGACGTAATGCAGCGATTCCGCCGGCTCGCGCCGGGAGGCCTGCCAGGCCGGTATGAGCGAGGCCAGTGCGCCAACCGCCACCGCGGCAAGACCATAAACAATGACCACGGCCGGGGCAATGGCCGGGTACAGCACTGTGCCCATCAAGGCGTAAATTTCACCCGCCTGGCCCAGATCGCCGCCGTACACCGCAGAAAAATCAATGCCTGTCCGCCCGATCCACAGCACCAGCGCCCAGCTCAGAATGCAGCCAATTGCGCCGCCAATCAGGCCGATAAAGGCGCCCTCCAACACAAAAAGGGCCATGATCTGCCGCCCCTTCATGCCCATAGCGGCCAAAACGCCCATTTCGCGCGTTCGCTCAAACACCGCCATCAGCATGAGATTGAGAATGCCAATGCCACCCATCGCCAGCAAAATGCCGCCAAACAACAGGCCAAACACACGATCCGTGGCCAGGGCATTGGCAAATTCAGGCCGCAAGGTGTAGATGGAATCGACTTCGTGGTTGGGGAATTGGGGGGCAATGTCGTCGATCAGCACATCTTCTTGCCCAATTTTTTCCAAAATCACGGCGATTTCGGTGACCTCGCCGCGTAAATTGTAGAGCGTTTGCGCCGTGGGCAGGTTCATAAAGACCAGGCTCTTTTCTGCTTCGCCCAGCCCCAAATCGAAGACGCCGACGACGGTCATGGAGCGCTGGCGCATCGATTCATCCTGGCGCCGGCCGAGTAAGGAAACGCGGTCGCCTACACTGACCCCCAAGTGGTCGGCCAAAGCTTGCCCTATCACGATGTTGTCGCTGTCGTCGGCGGTTAGAAAACGGCCCGCCACCAGATTTTCCGCCGCCAAACTGATGGGGGCTTCGATTTCTGGTTCTAGGGCGGTGATGTTGACCGCATGGGAAGCATCGCGGTTGCTGATAATGCCGCCGGTGTTGATGCGCCTGGAGGCGACCAGCACGTTTGGTTCGTTTCTGACGGCCGTCAGAATCGCGTCAACGTTGTCTAACGGCAGCATCGGCAGCCGGCTCGATTTTTCCCGGTAGCCCGGCGCATGGATGAGCACGTTGCCGCCATACAGCCGCACGGTATTGCCGTATATCGATTGGTCCATGCCATCCATAAAGGCCTGAAAGAAGATGAGCAGGATCATGCTAAGCACAATGGCCACAGAGGCGATCAGCGTGCGACGGCCGTTGCGCCACATATTACGCCAGGCCAATTTCAGGTATTTGAACATCGTGATCTATTCCTTAGCCCTGTTTACCCCGAGCTCGGGGCAGAAGCTTCCCCCGATTTCACAGCCGGGCAGTGATTCATGGAGTATAAAGGAGAGGCTGTTGGTTTACAATCTCAGTTGATCGGTTTACGGCCGTCTGCCTGTTTTTCCGACCAAATGAGCTATAATTTGCTCCATGGCCTATACACCACCTGAACACGTCCAGGAAATACTCAAAAACCTGCCCACCAAACCCGGCGTTTACCTCCACAAGGACAAACACGGGAACATTATCTACGTCGGCAAAGCCATCAATTTGCGCAACCGGGTGCGCTCCTACTTTCACGCCAACGTCGATTCCGTCAAAACGCAGCGCCTGCGCCGCGAAGTCGCCGACATTGAAATCATCACCACCGACTCCGAACTGGAAGCGCTGCTGCTGGAAAACACGCTCATTAAAAAGCACCTGCCGCGCTATAACGTGCGCCTGAAAGACGACAAACGCTACCCCTACATCAAGGTCCATTGGGCCGACGATTTTCCCAAAGTAACCCTCACCCGGCGCATGGAACGGGATGGTTCGCGTTATTTTGGTCCCTACACGTCCGTGTGGGCCGTCCACCAGACGCTGGACATGCTGCGCAAAGTGTTCCCTTACCTCACCTGTGATCGGGTCATTACCGGCCAAGACCCTCGCGCCTGCCTCTATTTCGACATCAAGCTGTGCACCGGGCCGTGCATTGGCGCGGTCAACAAGCAGGAATATCGGGGCATGATCAAGCAGTTGATGGATTTTCTCAACGGCAAAACCGAAGAAGTGGTGCAGCAAATTGAGGCCCGCATGGAGAAAGCGGCCGTTAACCTGCAATTTGAGAAAGCGGCCGAATATCGCGACCAACTGCGGGCGGTGAATCAGGTAGTCGCCAAACAAAAGGTTATCTCGGCCGCCAACGCCGACCAGGACGTGATCGCTTTTGCCCGCGACGAGGCCGGAGCCTGTGTGCAGGTGTTCTTCATCCGTTATGGCAAATTGATC
>Ga0116151_10002940_pt1 | contig 15409 bp, 9 predicted proteins | sample AD_UKC117_MetaG_FD_89893 | JGI IMG/M metagenome (GOLD analysis project Ga0116151, IMG submission 89893) | Active sludge microbial communities of municipal wastewater-treating anaerobic digesters from Hong Kong - AD_UKC117_MetaG | ecosystem: Engineered > Bioreactor > Anaerobic > Digestate...
GACCTGGACGCCAACAACGACGGCGTGATCGACGCCGCGCTCTGGACGCGCCTGGTCGACACCATCGCCATAGACGACGGCGACAGCGGCGACCTGACCTACACCGACGTCTACACCAACGCCGTGCTAACGCCCAATTACGATGGTTTCACCACCAAACCGGGCGGCGCGTCGCGTATCCCCAACGGCGCCAACACCTTCAACGCCAGCGATTGGGTGCGTAACGATTTTGACGGGGCCGGCCTGCCCGGTTTTGTCGGCACGCCGGTGGTGGGCGAAGCATACAACACGCCCGGAGCCGTCAATCAGGCGGTCGCCATTCCCATGCGTGATCTGGTCATCAACGAGATTGACTACAACCAACCGGGCAGCGACACGGCCGAATTCATCGAAATCTACAACGCCGACACCGTCGCCGCCGAGCTAAAAGATTACACCCTGCAGTTGGTCAACGGGCTGGATGGCAGCGTGTACAAATCGATCCCGCTGCCGGACAGCACGCTGTCGCCGGGCAACTATTTCGTCGTCTGCGGCAGTTCGGCCACGGTGTTGAACTGCGACCTGGACGTGACGCCTGATACGGACCTGATCGAAAACGGCGCCCCGGACGCGGTGGCCCTGGTTTTGGGCAATCAAATCGTGGATACCGTGAGCTACGACGGCGACGCGCCCGCGCCTTACACCGAAGGCTCCGGCGTCGGGCTGCAAGACCCGGCCAACGTCGGGGACGATTTTCTGGGCCTGTCGCGGACGCCGGACGGCCAGGATACGCAGCAAAACAACAGCGATTTGGGCGTTTACTGCATCACGCCGGGATTGGCCAACGACACGGCCGTTGCCCCCTGCAGCCCACCGGCCAACCCCCAACTGCTCATCAACGAAATTGACTACGACCAGCCAGCGGATGACACGGCCGAGTTCATCGAGTTGCTCAACGCCGGCGACACAGCCCTGGACCTGAGCCTTTTCAACCTGCGGCTGGTGAATGGGGCCACTCAGGATATCTACCAGACGATCACCCTGCCGGCGGTGACCCTGGCTGCCGGCGATTACTTTGTCGTCTGCGGCAACGCAGCGCAGACGGTAGGCTGCGACCTGGACGTGACGCCCGACATGGACCTGATTCAAAACGGCGCGCCCGATGCCGTGGGATTGATGATCGGCGACCGGGTGATCGACGCGGTCTCCTATGAAGGCGACGTAGCCGCGCCCTACGTCGAGGGGTCGGGAACAGGTCTGACGGATCCGGCGGCGGATGATTCTGACCAATTCAAGGGCATTTCACGGCTGCCAAACGGGGGGGACACGAATGTCAACAACGTGGATTTCAGCACGCGCTGTATCACGCCCGGGGCGGCTAACAGTGCGCAAACCACGAACTGCCTCAATCCGGGGCCAACGGCCGTTCTCAGCCTGCAAGCCAACCCCCTCACCGTCCTGGAGCCGGGCGGGCCGGTGACCTTCACCGTGCGCGTCACCAATACCAGCGCCGTCAGCATCAGCCTCACCAGCCTAACCGACGACATGGCCGGCAACCTGAACGGGCAGGGCACGTGCGCCCTGCCCCAGACGCTGGCCGTCGACGGCAGTTACACCTGCCGCTATACGGACAACGTCAACGGCGCCGGCGGCCAGACGGTCACCCACACGGTAACGGCCGTTGGCCAGGACAGCGGCGGACACACCCTCGACGCCAGTTCGGCCGTCAGCGTAACCATCAACGAACGCTTTCTGCTCTTCCTACCCGCCATTCCCAACGTCAAAGACGGCGAACCCAACAACAACTGCACCGAAGCCTATGACCTCAACGTCAATCAGACCTATTCCTTTTTGGCCAACGACGTCGAAGACTGGTACACCTTCGATCTGGCCAGTCCCACCAGCGTAATTGTGCGCCTCACCGATTTCGCTCCACAGGCAGGGCAAATTGTGGTGTACTCAGGCACAGTTTGCGGCAGCCTGACCGCCTTAGGCAACGATGGCAGCACGTCTACCACCAAAACGGTCAATTTAGGCACGCTGCCGGTCGGGACATATTACGTGCGGGTTATCAACGATGGGGCTACCGACATCACGACGCCCTACCACCTGCTGGTGGATACGCCGTAAGCCACACATCGCGTGCGGCGTGCTGCGTGATGCGTTTGGTAACGCATCACGCAGCAGACCCTCAGGCGCTCATTTCGCCAGGAAGGGCACAAACAGCATGTATTCACTGATTGGCTCGGGATTACAGCCGGTTTCCGCCGGTAAAGCGGAGTAAATCTCCATGAAAGCCTGATAGTAGGCCTGGGCATCGGCGGCGCTGTGCAGAATCACCAGGTTTTCGTCGTTGCTTTCGTCGCCGGCCGCGGACCAGTTCATACTGCCGGTGATGACCCGCGGGTCCGGGCCTTGGGGATCAATCACCATGTATTTGTTGTGCATCAGGCCGGGCAGGTTTTCAATTTTGATGAGCATGCCCGCCTGACACAACGCCTCATCATCCGAATAGAGATTTGCCGCGCCCAGACGGTCCCACACGCCGCGCACCACCACGCCGTCCGCCGCCCGGGCAAGCAGCGCGTCGCGCAAATGATCGTCGGTGAGGAAAAAAATGCTGAAGTAAATGGTATCCGTGGCCGTGGCCACCTCTTCCAGCATGGCGTTGCCGGCGTTGTTCACAGGTGAAAAATACAGCTCGATCGGCACGCCGTCATCGGTGATGGTGTGATTGATTTGGGGGAGTTTGGCCGTACTGAAGCGGTGGTGGATAAACATCTGCTCAAATTCGGCCGTGTAGAGGTCGGCCAGTGCGGGAGAGGTGAAAACGGCCGTGTTGTTATGATTCAGCGTAAAATCACCATCCGTCAGGTTAGCCGAGCCGGTCCAGACAACCGCCCCATCAATCACAAAAAACTTGTTGTGCATAATCGAACCCGGCCGATTGTCATCAACGATGGGGATATCGGCTGCGGCCAGCGCTGCATAGTATGGCACATAAGCGCCGCCGTACCGCGCCTCGTCGTCCGTCACCACGCGCACGGCTACTCCCCGCTGGTGGGCGGCAATCAGGGCATCGCGGATAGATGCGCGATTTAGGCCGTAAATCGCCGCGTCCACTGAGACCTGCGCCGCATTCAGGCGATCCAACAGCGCCTGTTCCATCTCCGTCGTATCGGGGCTGGTTCCGGTCGCCGCCAGGTTGTGCGTGAAGTAGAGAACGAAGCTGTTGGCGCTGGCGTTTAGCTGAGAGGCTAAAACGAGGGCAAGCAGCCCCACGATGAGGCAGCCTGCCCGGATGCGCATAATTCGGTTCATAGCGGGGTGAAAGTTCCTCGCAATCATCCAGAGGTAACGGATGATTGCCTGCAAGCTGCGGCCATTGTAGGCGGCGAAGCTTGCGAGCAATATTATGCTCCCCATCGGCCCTCTTTGACGGATACACGTCGTTTGCAAATGCTGAATGGGACGCGGATAAACGCGGCTGCGGCTGATTTTCGCGGATAAATCCTATCCATATCAGCGTTTATCCGCCGCATCCGTAAAAATCCGCGTCCCATTTCCTAAAAACGCAATGAATGGGACGCGGATAAACGCGGCTGCGGCTGATTTTCGCGGATAAATCCTATCCATATCAGCGTTTATCCGCCGCATCCGTGAAAATCCGCGTCCCATTTCCTAAAAATGCCGACGTAGTGGGATAATAAGGGCCTGACTATCTTGCAACTTTGAGGAGGCCATTATGGCTAATTTGGCAATTATTGTACATGGCGGCGCGGGCGCCTGGGACGTGGAATCGGAGCGGATGCGCGTGGGGCAGGCGGCCTGCCGCGAGGCGGCCCTGGCGGGACACGCGGTCTTGAAAGCAGGCGGCAGTGCGTTGGATGCGGTGGAAACGGCCGTCCACGTCCTGGAAGATTGCCCCGCCTTAGACGCCGGTCGAGGCAGCTATCCCAACGCCAACGGCGAGGTGGAGATGGACGCGCTGATCATGGACGGCCGTTCGCTCAACATGGGCGCGGTGGCCGCCATCCAGCGGGTGCGCCATCCCATCAGCCTGGCCCGCCGCGTGATGCTCGACACCGATCACGCCTTTCTCGTCGGCCCCGGGGCCGACGCCTTCGCCGACCAGATCGGCTTTCCGCGCTGCGCGGCGCAAGACCTAATCGTGCCGCCGGAAGTGAACGGCGGCCAGCCGCCCCAGCCAACCGCCGGGCCACTGGGCGACACGGTGGGCGCGGTGGCCATGGATATGCACGGCGACCTGGCGGCGGCCACCTCCACCGGCGGCACACGCAACAAAATGCCCGGCCGCGTCGGCGACAGCCCGCTGGTCGGTTCTGGCGGTTACGCCGACAACTGGACGGCCGGCGTCAGCGCCACCGGCCAGGGTGAGGCGATCATGAAGGTGGTGCTCAGCAAGCGCGTGTGCGATCTGGTGAGCGACGGCCTGTCCGCCCAGGCGGCCTGCGAGGCGGCCATCCGCCTGCTGGAGGAGCGCGTCGGCGGGGAATGCGGCCTGATCGCCATCGACGCGCAGGGCCAGGTAGGGGTGGCCCGCAACACGCGGGCGATGCCGTATGCGTATGTGGTGGGGGAAGATGAGGCGGGGATGGTAGACGGCCGTTAACCCCCCAGTTTACAACCAATTTCTAACGATTTTTCTCGGGACAGCGCGCTACAATCGCGCTGTCTGTTTTTGGCTGACAAGCCAGTTTAGCCAATAAATTACAAACCTATTTGTTCACAGGAGGAGCCAATGTCTCATCGTCGTTTCCATTCATCTTTGCCCCTGAACCTCACCATCCTGGCCGCAGGATTGGCTGTTCTGGTTGGGTTGTTGTTATTAGGGCCGGAAACGGCCGTGGCGCAGCAAGCTATTACCCCACCCTACACTCAAGATTTCGATGGTATCGGGACTATCACTTCTGCTAACTTGCCTTCGAATTGGAGAGTCGACAAGAATACAACCGTCCGTACGCTCGGTGCTTGGGCAGCGGCAGGAACAACAACAGAAAGGATTGCTGGCGATTACATGCCCACAAATGCAGGAAATGGCATTTATAACTATGGTGCAGGAAACGCGACTACCGCACCAGATCGTGCGGTAGGATGGATCTCTTCTAGCAGTGGCACAAAAAGCGGCAACTTATATCTCCGCTTGAATAACAACACCGGAACTGAATTAAAGTCAATCGCCGTAAGCTACGATGTCGAAAAATATCGTAATGGCAGCAACAGTGCCGGCTTTAGTATTCAACTCTATTACTCAACTGATGGCTCTACTTGGACTTCAGCTGGAACACCTTTTCTGACTAGTTTTCCGGGCGGGGATTTGGACAATTCGGGCTTTGCTGAGGCTCCTGGCGTCACAGTTCCAGTAACGGGTGTCATAACGTTTGTTACGCCGATAGGAAATACAAATGATTTTTTTCTGGCCTGGAACTATTCAGTCACCTCAGGAACAATCACCACCAACGCCCAAGCACTTGGCATTGATGATGTAAGCATTTCTTTAACCATTACAGTAGACGGCGATTTAAGCGAGTGGAATGAAACTAACCACAAGTTAGGTGGGAACGAGGGGGTAGATTATTACCTCACCTGGGACGAAACCTTCCTCTATGTTGGTCTGAACGGCGGTAATGCGGTTAATGGCAATGATAAGTACAACGTCGCCATCGACATCGACCCCAACGACACGGGCAGCGCCAATTCCGGCACGATCAATGAGTTCAACAGCGTCACCTTTGGCGCGGATGGTAAGCCCGATTACGTGGTGCAGCTTGACAACGACAACGCGGTCTACAAAAAGACCGGCGCGTCTGATTGGGTGGATGATTGGGTTTCGGCAGATACCACGGCCGTTGACAACAACGCCAACCCCGGTCAGGTAGAGTTCCGCCTGAAATGGGCCGACATGGGCCTGACCGACCGCAACAGCCCGGTCGGCGTGTACGTCTGGCAAAGTAACAGCAACAACCTTTCCTGGGGTTCCTATCCGCCGACAAATTTGGGGTGGACCGGCGCTGTCCATCCACTGACCACCCGCATCTACCTGCCCACGACCGATAACGGCCGTGTCCCCCGCACCTACGCCCAACACCTTGGCGACCAGACTCAATTTGACGCCAATGGCCCTTTCAGCCTGCTCAACGGATTCGCCCAAATCAACATCACCAGCGGCGGCGGCAGCGGCTGCAACTTCAAAGTCAGCGTCAAAGGCAATGCCCCCGCCGACGCCAACAACAGCGCCGTCCGTCGGCAGTATGTCATCGAACCGGCCGGCTGCACGCCCACGGCCGACATCACCCTGAAATATATGGACGGCAACTTTGCCGCTCCCGACGAGCGCAACGGCTACGCCGACACCGGCGATCTCCAGTTATTCCGTTGGAATGGCAGCCAGTGGATCAATGCCGGAGGCACAGCCAACGATGCCAATAACACGGTTGCGGTAACTGGTGTCTCCACTTTCTCACCCTGGACCTTTGCCACCGGAACCGGACCCACGGCCGTTTCCCTCCAATCCTTCGCCGCCCACAACCAAACCATCGGGCCAGTCATCCTGCTAGCGCTGCTGGGGCTGCTGCTGGTGGGAACGGCCGTGCTCAAACGGAGAAACGGTGGATAGTTCTTAGTTGACAGTTGACAGAAAAAAAGGCCGGGCATACCCGGCCTTTTTACTATCAACTAACAACTCCCCACTATCCGCTACTTACCTTCAATAAACGCTTCCGTCATCTTCCGCGCTTCATCGTCGGTGAATTGTTCCGGCGGCGACTTCATGAAATAGCTCGACGGCGCAATCAGCGGGCCGCCAATGCCCCGGTCCAGAGCCAGCTTGGCGCAGCGCACCGCGTCAATCATTACCCCGGCCGAATTCGGCGAATCCCACACTTCCAGCTTCAATTCCAGGTTCAACGGCACGTTGCCAAACGCCCGGCCTTCCATGCGAATGTGACACCACTTGCGGTCCGTCAGCCACGGCACGTAATCGCTCGGGCCAACGTGGACGTTGTCCGGGCCTAAATCATACGGCAGTTGGCTCGTCACCGCCTGCGTCTTAGAAATCTTCTTCGACTCCAGGCGATCCCGCTCCAGCATATTGTAAAAGTCCATATTGCCGCCAAAATTCAACTGGTACGTGCGGTCAATGTGGATGCCCCGGTCCTTAAACAAATTCGTCAACACCCGGTGCGTAATCGTCGCGCCCACCTGGCTCTTGATGTCGTCACCGACAATCGGCAGGCCGCGTTCGGCGAAGCGCTTGCTCCAGTAAGGCGAACTGGCAATAAATACCGGGATGCCGTTCACAAATCCGCAGCCGGCGTCCATGACCTGCTCCGCATACCACTTCGTCGCCATCTCCGAACCCACCGGCAGGAAGTTGATCACCACGTCTGTGCCGCTGTCCTTAAGGATTTTGACGATGTTGTCCGTGGGGCCTTCGGCTTTTTTGACAACCGTGCTGACGTATTTGCCAATGCCGTCGTGGGTCATGCCGCGGGCCACCGGCACGTTGAGGTAAGGCACGTCGGCAAACTTGATGGTGTTGTTGGGGTGTGCCCAAATCGCCTCGCTCAAGTCCTTGCCCACTTTGCCTTCCACCACGTCAATCGCAGCCGACAGCTCAATGTCGCGGACGTGATAACCGCCCACCGTGGCGTGCATCAGGCCGGGAATTTCCGCGTCGTCGGGCGCGTCTTTGTAATACTGCAAGCCCTGTACCAGCGATGAAGCACAGTTGCCGATGCCGATAATGGCAACACGAACTTTTTTTCTTTTATCAGACATACAAAAATCTCCTCTAATGTGTTCGAACACTCTTAACGAGCTTCGTGAGTATAAGACAAAAAAATGGTGACCGTTCCGGGTCACCTGGCTGTTGTCAGATTGATAAGTTTACCCCAAATCTCAGGCCGCCGCCTCGCCCACTTCTTCGTTGAACCAGGCGATGAGGATGCGGAAAATGTCCGATTCGGTGATGATACCGACCAGATGACCCTGCCCATCAACGACCGGCAATGCGCCAAAGCGGTTTTCATGCATCAAAGTCGCGGCCGTGCGAATCGTATCATCCGGACGAAGGGTGACGACCGATTTGGACATGACGTCTTGCACCTGGAGCTTCGCCAATAAGTAATTCATCTCCCAGACATTGAGCGTGGTGGCGCTGGATGGCTCGGCCTGGCGCACGTCGCTGCGGGTGATGATGCCAATAACCCGGCCATTCTCGACAACCGGCAGCCGGCGAATGTTTTTCTCGCGCATCAGCTTGTGGGCCGCCAGCATCGGTTCGTGCGGGCCAACAGAGATGACTTCACTCACCATCCAGTCTCTCACCAATAAATGTTTCACGCCGTTCCCTCTCTTTGGCTCAAATTGTGCACGGCCGTTTCCTTCATCGCCATCACGACCGAAACACGGCCTCCAATTCTAACACAATCACCGGCATAAAGATGCTGATTTGCCAGCCTAAATCCGGCGAAACAAAGGCAAGCTTAAGGTTTCGGCGCCTGGGGCGGCCGCCGGCGCCAACTCGCCAGCAAATAGACACCGGCCAACAGCAGCAGCCCCAAACCGACTGACGACAGCACACGGCCGTTTGCCACACTGCGCGGCGCAAATTCAAACACCACCTCATGCTCGCCCGCCGGGACAAATACGCCCCGGAACAGCCCATCCGCCGGCACGATGGCCGCCGGACGGCCGTCCAGCGCGGCTTGCCAGCCCGGATAATTGGCGTCGGTGAGCAGCAGCAGGCTGTCTTGCGGCGCGTCGGTGCGAATCACCACTTTTTCCGGCGCGTAGGAGATGATCTCCGCCAAACCTGACAGGTCTTGAAGACCTGTCAGGTTTTCACCCTTGCCCAACAGCACGGCCGTTTGCCGGGGATCAAAGCTCGGGTCTTGCATGGCGGCCAGCACGGCCGTTTCGTCCGGCTGCCACTGCCAGTTGGCCAGCAAAAAAGCGCGCGGCAGCACGTTCAGGTTCTCGTAGATTTTCACGTCGCCGGAATGGATGAGGCGGTAATCGCCCAGGGTGAGGGACATGAATGTGCCCTCGGCGGCGTTGACCAGCGTGGCCGCCTGCACCGGCCAGACTGCGCCCGGTGCGGCTTGCAGGTGGATGGCCTGGGCCACGGCCGTTTCCGGCCAGGCGTACCAGGCCAGGTCGCCATCCACGGCCGTCGGTTCCAGGCGTGTTTCGCCGACGGCCGTCGTCACCAGCACCGCGCCCGGCGCGCCGCCGGATAGCACGGCCAGCCCGTCGGCGGCGAAGGGCGGCAGGTAGGCGATGGAAGCCTTCTCCCCGGCGGCGATGGCCTGCGGATGCTGCAAATCGAAGAACACGTCCAGGCCGACCGGGCTGATTTTGCGCCACTGGTCGCCGGTTTTGTCGGTGATGAGGTAACGGCCGTTGAACAAATCCAGCCACTTCGCCTCCGGCACGGCGTCCAGATGCTCGCGCAAACGGCCGTCGGTCGTCGTCTCCCCGTCCGGCAAAATGAGGCGCATCAACTCGCTGTAGGTGCGCAGCGGCAGCACCCCGCCGTCAAAGCCATCCACCGAAGCCAGCCCATAGGCCAGCGGCAAATTGGGCGCAATAATTTCTTTTTGTTTGATGGCCACGACGTAATCATACAGCGCCACCTCGTCCAACTGGTCGGCGTAGATGCTCTCAATCTCGCCCAAATCCCCCGGATCGAAAAAGATGGCCGAGAGGCTCAGCAGCCGGTCGGGCGGGGAGTGAAGAGGTGACAGGGTGACGGGGTGACAGGGTGACGAGGTGAGCGGGTCATTCCGCACTCCACAATCCGCAATCCGCAATCCGAAATCCGCAATCAACCTGGCCGCCGGGGGGCGCAGGTCGAACCAGGCTTCGGGCGTGGTGAGGTTGTTGTAGGGCAGGCTGCGCGAGGCGAGGAAGAGGATGAGAACGGCCGTGCCCACCCACAACCACGCCAGCCGTCCGCTCCGAATCAATCGCCACCCGACAAGAATCACCGCCAGTTCCGCCGCCCACAATGCCCAGGTCAGGGGCGACGGCCGTTCAAACGGCGCTTCCGGGCCAAGCGGCACAATGCGGCTCAAAAATCCGGCAGCAATATTCCAGGCCATCAGCCCAACCACCACAACCACGGCGTAGCGGAAGGCGGTGTCCAGCTTACGGCTACCGGCTAACGGCTTACGGCTTATAGCTTCCAGCCCCACGCCGGCCAACAGGGCCGCGCCTAAAGCGTATAGCGCCAGCCAGCGGGCCGGGACTCGGAACAGGTCGAAGCCGGGCAGGCGGGCCAGCAGCCAGTAGAGCGGGTTGAACACGCCAAGGGCCAGGAACAGGCCAACGGCCGTCAGCGCCAGCCCCGCCAGCACACCCGGCCGTCTACGCCACTGCCACGCGCCAATCACCGCCAGCACCAGGGCCGTCAGCGGCAGAAAGGCCACGTATTCGGAGAACAACGACTGCCCATAGGCGGGCAGCAGCGAGCGACCCATCAGCAGCGGGTTCCAGGAAAACGAGAGCACTTCGTTGGGGGTTAGCCCACCCTGGCGGCTGGACAGCCCGGTGAGTTCGAGGGTGGGCAGAAGCTGCACGGCCGTTAGCAGCAAGGCCAGCAGAACGGCGAAAAGGACCGGGAGGAGACTGGAGACTAGAGACTGAAGATTGCGCATCTTCCAATCTCCAGTCTCCAGTCTCCACTCCCCCACCGCGTTCGCCAGCACCCACACGCCCACGGCCACGCCGCTGATGAAGGTGGTCTGGGTATGTCCGGCGAGGAGCTGCAAGGCGAACAGGATGCTGACGGCCATAGCGCGTTTCAGCCCGACGCGCCAATCCCGCACACGGCCGTTACCCAGCGCCACCAAAAACCAGGGCAGCCAGGCCAGCCCCTGCACCTGATTGACGTGCTCCACCTGGGCGGTGAGATAGCCGCCGAGGGCGAAGAGAACGGCCGTGAGCAAAGCCGCCCACACGCCCAGGCCCAGCGCCCGCCGCCCGACCAGGTAAGCCCCCCACCCGGCAATCACCAGATGCAGCACAATCGCGGCGCTGACCGCGTAAGGCGTGGGCAGCAGCAGCCAGACCGGCCAGTTGAGCGGGTAGAAAAAGCCAACCTGGCTGTTGGCCAGCAGCGGCGCGCCCATGAAAAGCGCGGGGTTCCAGAGGGGGAGACGGCCGTTGCCCAAAGCCTCCGCCGCCTCCTGCCAGTAGGGGTAAAAATAAAGGAACGTATCGCCCCGCGCCAGAATCAGGTTGCTGAAAACCATCTTGTTGAAAAACAACAAGACCAGCCCCCCAATCACCAGCCAGGGCCCAAAACGCACCAATCCCCGCCTCATCGTTCCCTGCTCATCGTTCATCGTTCCGCGTTCATCATTCATCGTTCAATTCGGTAAAGCTGCATCGTTGTGGGCGCGTCGGTGGGAATGGGTTCCAGCCGGAAACCGGCGGCAACGACCGCCCGCCGGAATGGTAGCGCAGCTTCGCCCAGCGGCAAAACAAGGTAACGCGGGCTGCCATCATCGCCAAACACGGTTAAATCCTCCGTGAGCAGGTCGGGGTAGGGCAGCCAGTTCACAAACACCCGCCGCCAGAAGAGATGATACTCCCACTGCCAGCTATACCAGTGGTCATAGAGGACGGTGCCGTAGGGGGCGTCGTAGAGCAGGGCGGCGACCTGGGCCGCGCCACCGTCAGCTTCCGGCTGCCCGCCGATGGGGTAACGGCCGTTTCTTGCCCCCCACGCGGGAAGCAACAAGGCAATTAGGAACAGGGAACAGATAACGAGAAACGCGGAACGCGGAACGCGGAATACGGAGCGGTGATGGATGATTTGCGCCAAAAGCCGGGCGATGAGCAGGGCCACCAGCGGCAGCAGCGGCAGCAGGTAACGGTCCCAGACGGGCACGGCCAGGAACCAGTGGAGGAGGAAATAGGCGGCGATGAAAAGGGCGAGGAGCTGGTCGTAGAGGCGGGCTTGGGGGTTGGGGGGTAGGGACTGGGGGTTGGGGAGGAACGGCCGTAGCAATGCCATTGCCACCACCACCCCCCAAATAGGCCAGACGAACAGCCAGCGCCACAGCCGCAGCCACGCCGCCAGCCGGGGCAACAACTCCCACGACCAGATCAGACGCACGCCGCCAAAGTTACCCATCTGCGCCGACCAGAGCGCAAGACCGCCGCCACGCGCCGCGCTCCAGGCCAGCAGCACGGCCAGCACCGGCAGCAGCCCCAGACCAAAGCGCAGCCAATCGCGCCGCCGCCAGCCTTGCAGCCAGCCCATTCCCAGCAGCAGCGGCAAGAACAACCACGCCTGGTACTTGGTGGCGACGGCCAGACTGAACAAAAAAGCGGCCAGAAACGCCTGCGGAGCCGTGGGCTGTGAGCTGTGAGCCGTAAGCCGTGAGCCGTGAGCCGTTACCACCTGCTCCTGGACCGTTGCTTGATGCTCCTGGGCCATTTTTCTGGGACGTGGGGTCGTTTTGGCGGCGGCCACGAAGGCGGCGACCAGCCAGAACGTCAGCAGGGGGTCGGTGAAGGCGGTGGCGCTGAACTGGATGGCGAAGGGGGAAAGGGCGATGAGGAAGGCGGCGAGAACGGCCGTTACCCCATCGCCAAACAGCCGCCAGGCCCACACGCCCACCAGCGGGACCAGCAAAATCGAGGCGATGAAATTGGGCAGCCGCGCGGCGATCTCCGTGGGACCAAGCACCGGGTAAAGGTAAAAGAGGGCTTGCAGGTAAAACAGCAGTGGGGGTTTATCGACAGCCTGGGTCAGCAGGAGGGGGTCGCGCCAGGCGGCGATGTAGCGCGCCCAGGTGGCAAAGAGGGCCTCGTCGGCGTGGAAGGTGTTGGCAAAGAGGGCGTGGAAGCGGAAAACGGCCGTGACCCCCGCCGCCGCCCACAAGCCGATCCTAACCCGCCAGGTCATCGCTCTGGTACCCTCCCGGAGGTTTCCGAACCTCCGGGAGGTTGGGCACGGTTAATCCACAAAGCGGTACTTGATGAGGTAATACAGCGCTTTCGGCCCTTCGCGCCAGGGGTTGAGCTTTTTGCCTTCCTCAAACTCACGGCCGTTGTACGAAATCGGCACCTCATAGATACGGTAACCGCGCTTCAGCACCTTGGAGGTAATCTCCGGCTCAAACTCAAAACCGCGCGCCCGCAGCGGAATATCGCGCACCACATCGGCGCGGAACACCTTGTAGCAGGTCTCCATGTCAGTCATGATGGTGTTATAGAGGATGTTGGTCACCAGGGTCAGGATTTTGTTGCCGACCATGTGAGTAAAAAACATCGTTTTGGTCGGGCCGCCACGGAAGCGCGAGCCATACACCACGGCCACCTTGCCCTCGCGGATGGGGCGCAGCAGTTCCTCATAATCGCGCGGGTCATATTCCAGATCAGCGTCCTGGATGAGAAAAATGTCGCCGGTGGCCTCGCGGAAGCCGGTACGCACGGCCGCGCCCTTGCCCATGTTGCGCTCATGCAGGTGAATGTGGATGATGTCGTCTAACTCGGCCAGAGCCGGGTATAGATCACGCGTGCCGTCGGTGGACCCATCGTCCACCACAATAATTTCGTCCGCCTGCCTGACGGCCAAGACGGCCTCCACGGCCGGAATGAGCGTTTCCCGCTCGTTGTAAACAGGTATAATCACAGAAACTTTCATAAACTATTTTCCCTTGTCGATGGCGTTGTCGGTTGCAAAGTCGGGGGATTTTATAACAAACTGGCGGGTTGGTAAACGATTATCAAACTACGGAAAGACCACTATCATGAGCTTAGCACACATTAAAAACCTGATTTTAGACATGGACGGCGTGTTATGGCGCGGTGAAACACCCATGCCCGGCCTGGCCGAATTCTTTGCCACGCTGAGTCGCCGGGAAATAGGCTATGCCCTGGCGACGAATAATGCGACAAAAACGGCCGTCATGTACACCGAAAAACTGGCCCGCTTTGGCGTGGACGTGGCCCCGGAACACATCGTCACTTCGGCGGAAGCGACGGCCGCGTTTTTGCGCGAGGAATATGGCAACGGGGCGGCGGGCGGCACGGGCGTCTACGTCGTCGGCGACAAAGGGCTGCACGACGCCATGACGGCCCAGGGTTTCACCATTATCACCCCAGAACAGGCCAAGGCCGGCGCACAGGCCGCCGTGGTGGTGGCCGGCTTTGCCCGCAGCGCCACCTACGAGATCATGGCCATGGGTGCGCACCTCATCAACCAGGGCGCGCGCTTTGTGGGCACCAATCCTGACCCATCCTTCCCCAGCGAAATCGGACCGCTGCCCGGCGCGGGGGCGCTGCTGGCCTTCATCGAAACCGGGACCGGCGTCAAACCGACCATCGTCGGCAAACCCGGCCCGATCATGTTCCAGCAGGCGATGCGGCGCATGGGCGGCGCGCCGGAAAACACCGCCATGGTCGGCGACCGGCTGAATACGGACATCCTGGGCGCTAAAAACGCCGGGCTGCAGGCCATTCTGGTGCTGTCGGGCATCAGCACGCGGGCGGACGTGGCCGCGCAAGGCATTGAGCCGGACTATATTTTTGCGGACATTGAGGAGATAACGGCCGTGTTGTCTCAGGAACCATCATGACCGAAAAGACCAACCTGTATGATTTAAGTTTTGATGAACTGACCGCCTTCGTTACCAATCTGGGCCAGCCCAAATTCCGCGCCCAGCAGGTGTGGGACTGGATCTACAAACGCTATGCCCTGGATTTTGCCGCTATGGGCAACATTCCCAAAGCGTTCCGCGCCCAACTGGCGGAGCAGGCCACGCTGCACATTGGAACCATCGTCGACGAACTGCACTCCAGCGACGGCCAGACCAAAAAGGTACTCTTCCAACTGCCGGACGGCCAGTACATCGAAACCGTGCTAATGAAATATGAGAAGCGGCGCACGCTGTGCATCAGCACGCAGGCGGGCTGCGCCATGGGCTGCGTCTTCTGCGCCACGGGGCAGATGGGCTTCTTCCGCCACCTCAGCGTGGCGGAAATCGTGGCGCAGGTACTGCACTTCGCCCACGAGCTGGCCGAAACCGGCGAGCATGTGACCAACATTGTGATGATGGGCATGGGGGAACCGCTGCACAACTACGAGAGGACGTTAACGGCCGTCGACCGCCTCACCGACCCCGACGGCTTCAACCTGGGCGCACGCAAAATCACCATCTCCACCGTCGGCCTGGTGCCCGCCATGCGCCGCTACGCCGACGAAGAGCGCCAGACGCCGCTGGCCGTCTCCCTGCACGCCGCCACCGACGAAGAGCGCGACAAGCTCATTCCCGTCAACCGCCGCTGGCCCATCGCCGAAGTGCTGGACGCCTGCCGCTACGTCGTGGAAAAGACCGGGCGGCGCATCACCTTCGAGTGGGCGCTGATCAACGGCGAAAACGACACCATC
>Ga0116151_10002941_pt1 | contig 15408 bp, 16 predicted proteins | sample AD_UKC117_MetaG_FD_89893 | JGI IMG/M metagenome (GOLD analysis project Ga0116151, IMG submission 89893) | Active sludge microbial communities of municipal wastewater-treating anaerobic digesters from Hong Kong - AD_UKC117_MetaG | ecosystem: Engineered > Bioreactor > Anaerobic > Digestate...
AACTGAGATTCCAAACGAAGTAGATGTTTTAATTACTATGGGCTGTAGAGTGGAGTGTCCTTTTATTCCAACAAAATATCGAGAAGATTGGGGATTGGATGACCCTAGTGGAAATCCGAAACTCGAATTTGAGAAAACCCGAGATTTGATAAGATTAAAAGTTTTAGATTTGATAGAAAGAGTTCAAAATAGTTTACTATAATAAAAAAATTTAATATAATATTTAATATAAAAAAAGTAAGGTTAATTGTTATTCTTACTTTTTTTTGTGATACATTAAATATTAAAGCTCAAAGTTTTTTATAGCTATAAATATAATATTAACAATAGTTTTTTGCTTGGCAACATTGTATAATAATATTGTAAAGGAGGTTAGCCTATGGATGAGTATAGAATACACAAAAACATTCTTTGTATTGACTTAAAAAGTTTTTATGCATCGGTAGAATGCGCTGTTTCTGGGCTTGACCCCTTTAAAACCCCTTTAGTTGTCGCAGATAAATCTCGAGGTGGAGGGTCCATAGTTTTAGCGGTTACTCCATATTTAAAAAGCATAGGAGTTCCAAATAGATGCCGAATTTATGAACTTCCTAAGAACATAGATATAATCTATAGAAAACCAAGAATGGAGAGATATTTAGAGTATTCTACAAACATTATTAAAATATACTTAGAATTTATTTCTGAAGATGATCTTTATGTCTATTCAGTGGATGAAGTTTTTCTAGATGTTACAGAGTACTTAAGTTATTATAAAAAAACAGATTATGAAATAGCTAAAATGATAATGGCAGAAATCTATAAAAAAACAAAGATATATTCGACATGTGGAATAGGGCCAAATATGCTTATAGCTAAGCTAGCTTTAGATATAGAAAGCAAACACTCTCCTGAGTTTATTGCTAAGTGGAGTTATGAAAACTTGCCTAATAAATTATGGCCAGTGACCCCTTTATCAAAGATGTGGGGTATAGGCAGAAATATGGAAAGAAATTTGAATTCATTAGGAATTCATAAGATTGAAGATTTGGCGAAATATGATGTTAAAAAACTAAAAAAGAAATTTGGAGTAATAGGAGAAGAACTATATTATCATTCTCACGGAATTGATATGAGTCTAATTCAAGAGAAATTAAGATTAAAACCCTCTAGTAAAAGTTATGGTATAGGACAAACTTTATTTGAAGATTATTATAAACCGGAGATATTTCAAATTATAAGAGAAATGGTCGATGATGTTTGTAGGAGATTAAGGGTAAGTAAGAAGAAGGCTAAAACAGTTCATTTTGGTTTAGGATACAGTAAGGAAATAGGTGGTGGTTTTGCTAGACAAATGCAATTATCTCAACCATCAAGCAATGAATCTCATATATATCAGTTATGCATGAAAATTATGAATAAATTTTATAATGATTCTCCAATAAGAGTTGTAAGAGTTTCAGTTACTGGTTTAATTGAAGATATAGATTATCAAATCAATATCTTTGAAGATATTGAAACAGTCCTAAAAGAAAAAAATGTTTTTCAAGCAGTTGATGAAATAAAAGAAAGGTTTGGTAAAAACAGTATTAATAGAGCTTCTAGCGAATTAAAAGAGTCTACATTAAAAGCTAGAAATGATATGATAGGTGGTCACAATGCCTAGTCAATATGTCGATAGAGGCATCATAAAGTGGGCAGCTTTTGATGCATTAAGCGGATATCATTCAATGCTTAAGGAAATGCAGTATAGATTGGGTCAAAGAGAAAAACCGGTTTTAAGTGATGATGAATATGAAACTTTAAATCGTAATATTCAAACAGCGATAAATTATAAGAAAGAAGTTGAACTCAAGTATTACAGTGATGGATATATTAAGGTTACTTTTGGTTTTATTGAAAAGTTAGATTTCATCAATAAGCGTATTACCTTGTCAACATATGAAAAAATTTTAGCAGAAGATATTGTCAGTTTGGAAATAGTAGATTAGTTTTGTCTTTTGGCATAATTAATAAAAAATGCTATAATTATACTGAATAGAAATGAAGCGAGGATTAATGCATGATTAAATTTAAAAAACTTGAGTCTTCTAAGGTAGTATATTTTATATTTTTAGGTCTGGTTATTTTAGAAATAATAGGAGCTGGATTAAGTGTTGCTTTTGCGACAACAGTGGGGCAAAGAGATGCAGGACTAAATAACATATTTTTAGGTTTTTTAGCTATTGTTCTTTTTTCTTTACCTTGGATTATAGAAACAAGATTTAAAATAGATATTCCAAATTACTTAGAGATAATTGTATCTTTATTTATATTCGCTTCAATTGTAATGGGTAATATTCATGGTTTAGTTGATACCGTTAAAGGTTATGACAAGTTTTTACATATAGTAAGTGGAACAGTTATATCTATAATTAGTTACGAAATTATTTACTCATATAATTTATCTAGAACAAAAGAACTTAGATTAAACCCTGGGTTACTTAGCGTTTTTGCTTTTTGTTTTGCGATAACATTATTAGTTTTATGGGAGTTTTATGAGTTTGCGGTAGATACAATTGCATTTAATATATCTGGTGAGCCATCTAGAAATATGCAAAGGTATCAATGGATAAATGAAAGTTCAATATATCCGCAATCCTACGGTTTGATGGATACAATGCTAGACTTGATAATAGGGGCATTCGGAGCTTTTGTGGTTAGCTTTGTTGGATGGCGAATTTTGGTTAAAAAATTTAATTATGAAAGGAGAAAAGATACCGATGATAATTGAAAAAGCATATGCTAAAGTTAATCTGTTCTTAAATGTTTTAGACAAACGGAAAGATGGATATCATAATTTAGAAATGCTTAACGTTAAAATCGATCTTTTTGATACATTAGAATTTAAATTAATTGACTGTCCAGAAACAGTTATTATTAAGTCAAATGATTTGTTTTTATCGAATCAAGAAAATGTAGTAATTCAAGTGGCTAGATATATGTGTAGAACATATGATATTAAGTCAGGTTTAGAAATAAAAATTGACAAAAGAATACCTTTTGGAGCTGGTTTAGGCGGTAATTCCGCTGATAGCGCGGCGGTAATAAAGGGTATAAACAAATTGTTTGAGCTGAACTTATCCCAAAAAGAAATGCAGGAAATTGGGATTATGTACGGCGCTGATATCCCATATTGTTTAACTGACAAAGCTGCTATAGTTACAGGTATAGGAGAAGTTATAGAAGAGATAGATTTAGATTTTTCCAACTACCATTTAATGTTGATAAATCCTAGAGAATATATTTCTACTAAAGAGGTATTTGAAAAAGCTGATAAAGAAAAACTAGAAGTTTTTGATTTTAACGAGGTTAGAAAATTCATTAATGAAAATGATATAGATTCACTTAAAGAAAAATTATTTAATTCTCTAGAGTGTATAGTTGAAAAAAACTTTTCAGTTATCAGTAGATTTAAACAGACATTAGTGAACGAGTTGGGGGATAAAGGACTGGTTATGACTGGCTCAGGTTCAAGTTTTATTAAACTTATTGATAAAAAAAAGGATTTTTCACGGTTTATAAACGCTTTCAAAGAAAAATATTTAATAAAAATTAACGATATTTTATAAAATTTTATTCAACCTATTGAATTATCAAAATTAAACATGATATAATTTGACAAAGAGGTGGTAGTGTGAAAATAACAGAAGTTAGGGCAAAAAGAATTAACGGTGACAATAGATTAGTTGGTGTAGCTGCCATTACTATTGATAATTGCTTCGTTGTTCATGAGCTTAGAATCATTGAGGGGAAGAATGGATTGTTTGTTGCGATGCCAAGTCGCAAAATGCCAAGTGGAGACTATAAGGATGTAGCACATCCTATTAATAGCGAAACTAGAGCGATGATTGAAAAATCAGTTCTAGATACCTTCCAAGTTTTACCTGAAATTAGCAATGAAGAAGATAAAAACACGGACTAATTAGTCTGTGTTTTTTGTCTTTTAAATTAAATTCTTACTTTCTTGTTTCGACTTAATGTTGTATAATAGAATTGAATAAAACTAATGACAAAGAAAGGAAAGCAATAATTTTTATTGTGATGGTTTTTTATGGCTGTTTTTCATGGTTCTAAAGTAAAAATATTTGCATTAAGTTCTACCATACAACTTGCTCAAGATATAGCTGACTATATTGGAATCCCTCTTAGCAAATGTGAGGTGACTCATTTCGCTGATGGAGAAATCAATATTAACATTCCAGAGACTGTTCGTGGACATAAGGTTTTTGTTATTCAATCTACTTGCAATCCTGTCAATGAGCATATCATGGAACTGTTAATAATGATAGATGCGCTGAAAAGAGCATCTGCTAGAGAAGTTAATGTCTTAATTCCTTATTACGGATATTCTAGACAAGATAGAAAAGCTAAAGCTAGACAACCGATATCAGCTAAATTGGTGGCTAATTTATTAGAGGTTGCTGGAGCTGCTAGGGTTATAAGTATGGACTTACACGCTCCGCAAATACAAGGCTTTTTTGATATACCAATCGATAATTTCCGAGCTATGCCAATACTTTCAGAGTATTTTATGAAAAAAAATCTAGAAAATATATGTGTTGTTTCACCTGATCATGGTGGAGTTGCTAGAGCTAGAGATTTAGCTAATATACTTCAATCTCCTATCGCTATTATAGATAAAATGAGACCTGAACCAAATGTCGCTGAAGTAATGAATATCATTGGTAAAGTAAGAGGAAAAACCTGTATAATTATAGATGATATGATAGATACAGCTGGTTCAATTTACGCTGCTGCAAACGCCTTAAGCGCTGCTGGAGCTAAACAAATTTATGCATGCTGTACACATCCAGTCTTCTCTAAAAACGCTCCGCAACTATTGATGGAAGCTCCCATAGAAGAAGTTATATGCACTAACACAATTGAACTACCGAAAGATAGAATTTTCCCTAAACTGATTCAACTATCAACTGCTGAGTTGCTTGGTCAAGGAATTATTAATATCATTGATGATCAAGGGGTTTCTACACTATTCTCTTGTGAAAGACAATAATTTAACTCTTCGGTATTAAAGCCGAAGAGTTTTTTAAAAAAATAAAAGAGGTTAAGCTATGAATAATATAAATAAAGAAAGTCTAAAATATGAATCCATCACTTTTAATTTATTATATAAAAATACTCCAAAAGATAAACCAATAGTATTCTTTTTTCATGGGTTTGGTGGCGACAAAGAATACGGAGCTGGCGGAAAAGATATAACTCTTGCTTCAATGGGATATACTGTAATTGTTTTAGATGCATATGAGCACGGTGAAAGAAGAACGAATGAATATGAAAAATTGGACAATTCTCAAAGGCAAGCAATGATAATTGATACTGAAATAAATACAGCTCACGATGCTATTAAAGTATATGATTTTTTAGTAGAGGATAGTAAAATTTCAAGTGAAATGCCGTTAGCTGTTTATGGAGTGTCTATGGGAGCGGCAATAGCATTTTATTTGTCAACGATATTCGATAAGGTTAAATCAGTTGTAAGTATAGTGGGTTCTCCTTCTTTTGTTGATTTTTATAGTTATAAACAAGAAGTTTATAGCTTTCCAAAGGATAATCAATTCTATGATAGATTAAAAAAATATCAAAGATTAGACCCGCTACTAAACTATAAATTATTCGAAAACAAAAAGGTTTTTATGTCAGTTGGGCTAAGAGATAAAATTGTTCCAATGATTTATGCAAAAAAACTCTCAAGTTTAATCGAGTGTGAGTATAGAGAATACGACTTAGGCCATGAATCAAATCCAGAAATGTTAAGTGACTCTTATAATTTCCTTGATAAAAGCATAAATCATTAAGATAAACACTTTACAATTAATTAACCTATGTTATAATAAAATAAATTGATGATTGGAAGAGTAGATTAACAGTAGTTATTTAAGCGAATGAGGGATGGTGTAAGCCTCACAATAATGGTTGAATCGAAAAACGTCCAAGAAAGACAGAAGAAATTAAGTAGAACTGTACGTAAATCTTGCGTTAAAAGATGTTGAGTGCCGATTTATATTAAAAAATCGGAATTAAGGTGGTACCGCGAAATAATCGTCCTTTTTATAAAGGACTTTTTTTATTTTTAAGGAGGTGAAAAACTTGATTGAAGCAGAGCTTAAAAAACTTTATAAATATGATACATTAAAGAGCAAAACTAGATATCATAAAAAGAATTATATTGAAGGCGAAAATGACTTGTTCGCTGGAATAGATGTTCCTTCTTTAAGAAGTTTAGCTTTAAAGTATAAAGATAAAGTACCTAAGGAAGAATTAAATAAACTGCTAAAACATAAGGTTCACGAACATAGACTATTAGGGTTACTTATACTCACTTACAAGATGAAAAAAGCAGATATCATTGAACAAAAAGAAATAGTAGATTTATATATAGAACACTTAGATTATATAAATAACTGGGATTTAGTCGATCTTTCTGCCCACTATATTTTAGGAAAATATTTTTATAATATTCAAGACTATTCATTTTTATTTAAATTATCTTTATCAGAAAATTTATGGTATAAAAGAATAAGTATAGTATCAACTTGGATTTTAATTAGATATAACAAGCTATCTGTGACTTTAGATTTAGTAGATAATTTAATTAAAGATGAGCATGATTTAATACATAAAGCTTGTGGATGGATGCTTAGAGAGTTAGGAAAGAAAGACATAGATTTATTAACTAGATATTTAAAAGATAATTATACGTTAATGCCTCGTACGATGCTGAGGTATGCAATAGAAAAATACCCAAAAGAAATAAGACAAAGGATTTTGAAAGGAGACTTTTTATGGCTATAGATATTAAAGTATTATATCAACACTTCATTGATTATAAGGAAAAAGAAATAGATGTTTTTGGATGGGTTCGTAATAACCGCTCTCAAAAGGAATTTGGATTTATTGATTTAAATGATGGGACTAGTTTTGAGACAGTTCAAATAGTTTACGAAGCTTCTAGTCTAGAAAATTTTAAAGAAGTTTCAAAGTTTAGAGTTGGATCATCTATTATTGTTAAAGGTGTGGTTGTTCTTACTCCTAATATGAAACAACCGTTTGAAATTAAAGCAAAAGAAATAATTCTTGAAGGCGATAGCCTTGATGATTATCCGATTCAGCCTAAAAGACATAGCAGAGAGTTTTTAAGAGAGAATGCACACTTGAGAATAAGAACCAATTTATTTAATGCAGTATTTCGAGTTAGATCAGTTGTTTCTTTTTCCATTCATAAGTTTTTCCAAGAAAGAGGATTTGTTTATCTTCACGCACCGATAATAACAGCTAGTGACGCTGAAGGCGCTGGAGAGATGTTCCAAGTAACAACTTTAGGAGGCAAATTACCAGAAGATAACTATGCAAATGATTTCTTTGGTAAGAAAGCTAACCTTTCTGTTTCAGGACAATTACAAGCAGAAGCATACGCTTTAGCTTTTAAAAATGTTTATACTTTTGGGCCGACCTTTAGAGCTGAAAATTCTAACACTACTAGACATGCTTCCGAATTTTGGATGATTGAACCGGAAATAGCTTTCTCGGATTTAAATGATGACATGGCTTTAGCGGAAGATATGGTTAAATATATAATCAAAGATTTATTTGAAACATGTGAAAGCGAACTTAAATTTTTTGATCAGTTTGTTGAAAAAGGTTTAGTTGAAAAATTAAGAAAAGTTTTAAACTCAAAATTTAGCATAGTTACTCATAAAGAAGCGATTGACATTCTTTTTGCCCACAGTAAAGAATTTGATGTTAAACCTGAACAAGGTCAAGATTTAGCGACAGAACATGAAAAGTTTTTAACAAAATTCTTTAATGGGCCAGTTTTTGTGATTGATTGGCCAAAAGACATTAAGGCTTTTTATATGAGATTAAATGATGATGGAGAAACTGTAGCTGCTATGGATCTTCTAGTTCCTGGTTCTGGAGAACTAATAGGTGGATCTCAAAGAGAAGAAAGACTCCACTATTTGAATAAGAGAATAGAAGAACTAAAGATTGATGACAAAGATTTATGGTGGTATAAAGATTTAAGAAAATACGGTGGTTGTAAACATGCAGGATTTGGAATGGGTTTAGAAAGAATGATTATGTATGTTACAGGTATTGATAATATTCGTGATGTTTTACCATTCCCTAGAACACCTAAAAAATGTGATTTCTAAATAAAAAAAAACCCTATTAACATATTGTTTTTAGGGTTTTTTATTTATTTTATTTATACTAATTATTTAGCTTTTGGTTCTTTTTGAGGTTCTTTTAAAGATTCTACTAAACCGCTAGCCAATCCAACAACACCTTGCATTTCTGAAGGGATAATAATTTTAGTAGCTTGACCTTGAGCTACGTTTTCCATAGCTTTATAAGCTTCTAATGTAAGGACAGCTTGATCAGCTTTTGCATCTTTAATTAATCTTAATCCTTCAGCAGTTGCTTGTTGCACCTTAAGAATTGCTTCAGCACGACCTTCAGCTTCTCTAATCGCCGCTTCTTTTTTACCTTCAGCTTCAAGAATATTAGCTGCTTTTTCACCTTCTGCAGTTAAGATAGCCGCTTGTTTTTTACCTTCAGCAATTAAGATTGACTCACGACGTTCACGTTCTGCACGCATTTGTTTTTCCATTGCTTCACGTATTTCTTTTGGCGGAATAATGTTTTTAACTTCTACACGATTAATCTTGATTCCCCAAGGATCTGTTGCTTCATCAAGAATGACTCTCATTCTTTCATTAATTAAATCTCTAGATGTTAAAGTTTGGTCTAATTCTAATTCACCGATAATATTACGTAAAGTAGTAGCTGTTAATTGTTCGATTAATAATCCAGGATTTTCAGCTCCATAAACAAATTGTTTTGAATCGGTAATTTGTAAGAATACAACTGTATCTATTTGCATTGTAACGTTATCTTTTGTAATAACAGCTTGAGGTGGAAAGTCAAGAACTTGTTCTTTCAAGTTAATTACATCTGAAGCAACACCCCTAGCGTTATATGTTCTTCTAATACGGTCAATAAATGGAACTTGGAAGTGGAAACCAGCTTTCCAAGTAGTGAAATAACTACCCCATCTTTCGATAACATACTCAGTAGCTTGAGGTACTATTTTAATTCTTGTTCCTAGGTAAATTAAGATAATAACCAACAAAGCAACTAATACAATTATACCTACATCTGATAATAAAAACATTGGTTCGATAAACATAATATATTCCTCCTATTTTAATAATTATAATCTATTTTTTCAATTTGAATTTTTGAAACCATATCTCTTATTGTATTCTTATTTCTTGTGCCAGCAATTAATCCGGTGTCAACTAATCCCATAAACATTAAAACCATTATCGAGAATAAAGGATTAATTACCATAAGAGCAATGATAAGTAAATACTTAAAAGCTATGTCATGTAAAAATACAGATAAGTAATTGACAGGTCCTACCAGTTTTAGCCTTAAAAGCCTTCTTCCGATAGTAGCTCCTTTTAAAGCAATAGTGTAAATACTCATTACTATTAAGAAAATTAATACATAATAATATATAACATTTGTAAAGTAAATACCAAGTGGAAGATTATACGGAGCTACATCAATTAAATTCTGGTGATTCAAGACATTCGATCTTGATAAATAGTTTTCGAATGCTAAGTCTTTTAGCTCTTGATCTTCTCCAGCTAATTCAATTTCAGCTTCATATTCTCTTTGAATTTGTTCTAAGTTACTATTATAAACATCCATTATTTCGCTATATCGAGTATTAACTTCATCGTAGTTTTCTATTTTATCTTGTAATACTGATCTACCGACCGCAACAAAACTAAGATATATAAATCCAAAAACTAATATTAAATCAATTATTGTCGATAATAACCTTCTAAAAAATCCAGCCTTCATTATTCTTTTCTAACCACCAATTTTACGCCCTTAATTGCTAAAACAATTACTTTTTCATTAATTTCAATATTTTCATTTGAAATCGCGGTCCAAATTTTACCTTCGATTCTTACTTCTCCGCGGTCTCCATCAATAATCGGTTTTAAACATACGGCTTGTTTTCCAACTAAAGAATCTGCGTTTGTTTTGATTTCGTTCTTTTTAATGTACTTTCTGAATATTGGTCTTAAAATTAGAAGAAGAGCAATAGAGAAAATTATAAAAACTAGAACTTGTAACCAAATCATATCTTCTAAAAATATCGAGATAATCAAAGCGAAGAAAGCTCCTACAGAAAACCAAATACTTGATAAATCCATAGTCATAGCTTCAATTATTCCGGCTACAATAATAACACCAAACCAAATTAAAATCATCATAGTAGCAGTATCAATAACTAAAAACATAACACTACACCTCTTCCTCGTTCATATCAATAATTAAAGCTTCTTCGTCTTTATTCCAATAAGCTTTATATTTGTATGAATTCTTTTTTTCAAAATCTAAATTCATTAATTCAGCAACTTCTGATAAAAACAATTTATTGCAAACCCTAGAATAACTAGATTTTATAGTTATATTATGTCTTTGTTCTTCAGGGATGTAACCTAAACTAACCTCTTCTTTTGTAACAGGTTTTACAGCAATCAACTTATTTTTCTTGTCTAATCCTAACAAAACGATATAGGCAGATTCAAAATAAGTAGTAGCTGATTTGTTAAGGGTTATATTTGCTTCATATAAAGTTGCCAATTCATCTAAGGGCTTTTTTGATACCCATTCAAATTTAGCCATGATTCAACCTCCATTATAATACAGATTTTTTATATTAATAATTATATCACATAAATTTTCAATTATCAATGATTATTTAAAATTATTTACGATTATTTTTGATTACTTTGATAATACAGCAACAATCATATATTATATTAATGGTGATAAAATGGAAAATAGTAATTATTCAAATTATATATCTAAATCTCTAAATAAAACATTTAAAGGGGTTTTATTTGGGAAGTTTTTAAGAGCGATTGATGAATATAAATTAATAGAAGATGGAGACAAAATATGTGTTGCTTTAAGCGGAGGTAAAGACTCTTTAGTTCTAGCCGCTTTGTTTGAAGAATACAAGCTTCACTATAAAAAAAATATTGAGATTATTTATGTTATGATGAACTCAGGTTTCACAGATCAATTTTTAAATGATCATTTATTAAACATCAAAAAATTGGGGATTAATCAAATCTTAAGAGATTCGAAAGTTTATGAAGTCGCAAATCAAATGAGTCCTAAATCCCCATGTTTTTTATGCGCTAGAATGAGAAGGGGGTTCCTATATACGGTCGCAAAAGAATTTAACTGTAATAAATTATCTTTAGGACACCATTTTGATGATGTAATTGAAACTACTTTAATGAATATGTTCTATACCGGTACTTTTAAAACCATGTTACCAAAAGCTAAGTCCCAAAATTATGAAGGTATAGAGTTGATCAGACCAATGTATCTAATAAAAGAAAAGGATGTACAAAGATTCGTTAATTATCACGGATTTAAGATAAATCCAAAGGGATGTCTTTTTCAAGAAAGAAGCGTTGATTCTAAAAGGCAAGAAATGAAAGAATTAATAAGTAGCTTAAGAAAGGTCTATAAAAACATCGATATTAATATATTTAGATCAGCAGAAAACATAAATTTGTCGAGCGTTTTAGGATATTATGAAGATGATTCGGAAAGAGTTAGTTTTCTAGATAAATATTAAAAAACAATGCATTTTATCTGCATTGTTTTTTTATAGTTTCACATGAAACATCATTTACCTAAACAAAACTTTGAGAATAAAGTTGAGATAAGATCGTCACTTGAATTTTCGCCGGTAATCTCTCCCAAATATGTCCACGCATTTCTTAAATCAATTTCTACCATATCAATAGGGATTAGATCATATGCAGAATCTAAAGCTTGAGATAAAGCTTTTTTTGTTTCTTCCAGCTTACCAATATGTCTAGTGTTTGACAAAATAGTGAAATCATCATTAAGAAGTTTTTCATCAATAAACAATCTTTTAACTTCATCGGATAACTTATCTAAGCCAATATTGTTTTTAACTGAAATGTTTATAATATGCTCATTTTCTAAACTTATTTTTGAACCCAAATCAATCTTATTGCCAATAATAATTCTAGGCTTCTGACTAGTTATTGAAAGCAGTTCTTTATCGGTATCGGTTAAACTCTCTGATTGATCTAAAACCAAAAGAATTAAATCAGCTTCTTCAATTGCTTTTTTGCTTTTGTTTATCCCGATTTTTTCAACTATATCTTCAGTAGAACGAATACCCGCTGTATCAATAAGTTTTAAAATCACACCATCCAAGTTTAATTCTGCTTCGATAAGATCTCTTGTTGTACCAGATATTTCTGTAACTATCGCTTTATCTTCCTTTAATAGAGAGTTTAATAAACTTGATTTACCTACATTTGGTTTTCCTACGATAACGGTTTTTATACCATCTCGGATTATTTGTCCAGTTTGAGATTCTCTTAGTATCGTTTCGATTTTTTCTTTTAATATCTTAATGTTAGGAATAATTATATCGTTTGTCATCTCTTCTACATCATCATATTCAGGATAGTCTATATTAACTTCGATATTAGCGATTATATCAAGTACATCATTTTGTAGATTCTCAACTAATTTTAAAACATCTCCACGTAACTGAGAGTTAGCTATTTTCAATTGATTATAGTTTTTTGCGTTAACCATATCCATTATGCTTTCCGCTTCAGTTAAGTCTAATCTACCGTTTAAGTAAGCTCTTTTTGTGAATTCGCCATTCTCAGCTAACCTAGCTCCATTAGCTATGATAAGCTTGATTATTTCATTCGCGATTAAATTTCCACCATGGCAAGCAATCTCTATAATATCTTCTTTAGTGAAAGTCTTTGGAGCTCTATAAATATAAACTAGAACTTCATCTATTTGTTCTTCTTCTTTGAAGATATAACCATAATGTATTGTATGTGATTTTTGCTTAGTTAGATCTTTACCCTTGAAAATCTTATTTACTATTTCTATACTTTCTGTCCCTGACACTCTTATTAAGTTTATTGCGCTCACACCATTTGCGGTTGTTTTTGCGACTATTGTATCAAATATCATATTATCACCAATAATATTTTAACATAATTTCGTAAAAATAATGTATAATATAAAAAGGTGATAATATGAAAAGATTTAAAAAACCATTAAAATTCTATGTTATAACGTTTGTAATATTAAGTTTAGGTATTGCAGGATATTCAATATATAAAATTCTTGTTGATAAAACCCCTATAGAAGAAGTTTCAAGTCTTTGGGCTCTTCCTATCATTTTTATTGTTATCTACTATGGAAGTGATGCTTTGTTAGATAAGATGTTCAATAAAAAGAAGGAAGTAAAAGAAGATATTTTTATCAATGAGATTGTTAAAAGAATGCAAGATGCAAACGAATTTTTGGTTGAAGATTATCGTAGACTTCAAAACAACCAAAAGTTCCAAGAAATTTTAAAAATAGCATATAAGATATTCTCAGAAGGCGAATCTGAACTATATACAATCGATAAATTATCTAGGAAATTTAAAAAAGATACGATAGAAAGCAAAGCTATTGATTATGTAATAGATTATATAATTGAAACTAAAAAACCCATGGATTAAATGGCGTTTTTAAGGTATAATAGATATGTAAATACTTATTGTAATTGGAGGCTGAAAAAATGAGTTATAAAGCGCTATATAGAACCTATCGACCAAAAGATTTTAACGAAGTTGCTGGGCAAAAGCACATTACACAAACTCTAAAAAACGCACTAGCTAACGATAAAGTAGCGCATGCTTATCTTTTTAGCGGGCCAAGAGGAACTGGAAAAACATCTATCGCTAAAATTTTAGCAAAAGCAGTTAACTGTGTTAATGCACCCACAGAAAACCCTTGTAATGTTTGTGAAAACTGCAAGGGTATACAAGATGGAACCATAAGTGATGTTATAGAAATAGATGCTGCCAGCAACAATGGTGTTGATGAGATAAGAGAGTTAAGAGATAAGGTAAAATATTTACCGGGATATGTTAAGTATAAAGTATATATAATTGATGAAGTTCACATGCTTTCTCAAGGTGCTTTTAACGCTCTATTGAAAACTTTGGAAGAACCACCAGCGCATGTTATTTTTATTCTATGTACAACTGAACTTCAAAAAGTAATACCTACTATTCAATCAAGATGTCAAAGATTTGATTTTAAAGCAATTAGTGTGTTAGATATAATTCTAAAACTAAAAGAAATCATCGCTTCAGAAAACATTCAAATCGAAGAAGATGCAATTAAACAAATCGCTACATATGCAGAAGGTGGATTACGTGATGCTATATCTTTATTAGATCAAGTATACGCATATAACCCAGATAGCGTCACTTTAGAAGATGTAAACCATATTTGTGGAGCTGTATCAATGCAAACACAAATAGATTTAGCGAAAGCACTAATTAATTTTGATTCTACTAAGGCGATAGATTTATTAAATAATCTTTTATCCCAAGGAAAAGAAGTGAAAAAAATAACATTAAACTTAATAGAGTTTTTTAGAGATGTTTTAATGTTTAAAAATATTAAAACTCTTGATGAATCGAGTCTCTTGTATGGGCATAAAGAATTTGAAGAAATCGCAAATGAAATAAGTAATAGAAAAGCATTTTATATAATTGATGTTTTAAATAATGCTTTAAATGAAATTAATTGGTCAAACAACCCTAAAATCCATTTAGAGTTAGCTTTTCTAAAAGTAGCTGACAATGAAGAAAACAGCAATTCTAATGTTTTGGCAGCGATTGATGAAATTGAAATAAGATTATTAGAATTAGAAAATTTTAAAAACTTTGTAGAAGCAGAAGATAAAAAAGAGTCTAAACAAATAATTCAAAATATAATTTCTAAAACAAGCCGAATTGAAGAAACGGATGAAAACATAATTAAGGCTGCGGTAGAAAAGATAAAAGATAGAATTTTTACGACGCCTGAAATTGAAGGCAATGAAGTTAAACCGAACGAAACTAAAGAAAATACAAATATAGAATTAGATGTTTTTGAGGGACAAGAGTCGATAGATTTTAAAGAAGATATTTCAAATCATGAGAAACATGAAATAGAAGAAGCTAAGGGAAAACCTCAACCAAATATAATTGAAAATAACTTTAATCAGCAAGAAGATATATTAGTTAACAATCCGGATACAATAAAAGAAGATTTATGCAAAGATATCTCAAATACCTACGACATTAATTTTGTAGAAGAAGTATTAAATAACGGGGATAGAAAAGACAAGTTATTTTTACTTGAAAAATGGCAAAATTTTCCTGATATCGAAGGTGAAGAGGAATCTAAATATTTAGCTTCTTTACTAGAGAC
>Ga0116151_10002947_pt1 | contig 15397 bp, 13 predicted proteins | sample AD_UKC117_MetaG_FD_89893 | JGI IMG/M metagenome (GOLD analysis project Ga0116151, IMG submission 89893) | Active sludge microbial communities of municipal wastewater-treating anaerobic digesters from Hong Kong - AD_UKC117_MetaG | ecosystem: Engineered > Bioreactor > Anaerobic > Digestate...
GCGAAGTCGCCCATCTTCCAGGCCTCGACGTAGTTCGACAGCGTCGGTTCCTTCGGGAAGGCCAGCTGGCTCACCTGGAATTCCCTCGTCGACTTGAAGGAGTTCATGATCAGCCAGAAGATCGGGTACAGCGTCATCGCCGTGAACAGCAGCATCATCGCGTAGGCCGCGGCCTTGGCTACCGCCCCGCCTATCCGGCCGAGCGCGGTGGTCTTGATCTCGTCGCTCATCATTCCTCCTTGCCGCCGTAGCGCTTCTCGGCCAGCTTGGTCAGCCCTATCAGCATGAAGCTGATGACGACCATGACCAACGAGATCGCGTTGGCCAGCGGCAGGTTGGGCCTACCTAGGAACGCGTTGTTGTACATATAGATGGACAGGATCTCGGTGACCCTCGACGGGCCGCCGCCGGTCATCGCGAATATGAGCGAGAAGCTCGAAAGCGATCCGGAGATCGCCAGTATGGCCGAGTTGACGATGGTGCCGGACAGGGCCGGCAGGATCACGTAGCGCATGACCTGGCCCTCGCTGGCGCCGTCGATGCGCGCCGCCTCTATCACCTGCGCGTCTATCTTCTGCATGTTCGCCAGGAAGAGGATCAGGTACATGCCGGTATACATCCACAGGATGACGAAAAGCACCGGCAGCATGGCGATATTCGGCTTGGACAGGAATTCCGGGCTCCAGCGCGGCACGAACAGGTTGCACAGGTCGCCTATGAGCTCGGACAGAGGGGCGCCCTCGTACGAGAGGATCAGGTCCTTGAGCTCGGGTACGGGATCGGAGAACCAGTCGAGCGCCGCCGGCCCGGCCATGTCCAGGATCCTCGATACGAGCCCGTCGTCGACGTTGAAGCCGCCGGCCGAGGCGAACAGCGCCTCGAGCTTCGACTGGAAGCCCGCCCTCGCCAGGTTGTTCATCACCTCGGCGATAGGCCCGTTCGGCGAGAAGATGGTCTGCCAGAGGAGGCCGACCACGATGACCGAGATGATGTTCGGCACGTACAGGACGCCCTGCCAGAAGCCCGGCCATTTTACCAGGCGCCGGTAGATGATGTAGGCGAAGATGAAGCCGAGCGGAAGCTGCCCGAATACCGACAGCAGCACGATATAGAAGTTATTCTTGAGGGCGTTCCAGAACAGCGGATCGGAGAACACCCTCGCGTACGACTTGAGGCCGGCGAAGCCCCAGGGCTCGCCGCCGAACATCTTCCCGCCTGAATAATTGGATACGGACAGTACGATGGATAGCACGATGGGGAACGCCATCACCAGCAGGTAAATCGAGAAGGCGGGCAACACCATGGACCAGTAGGCGCGGCCTTCCTCGCCATGGAGTCGGTTTCTATTCGGCATGGGATCCTCTCATGCGGCGGCGCGGCGTATCTCGGGCGCCGCGCCAGGTCGAATAAGGCGGCCGCGGCGCCGGAGGCGACGCCGCGGCCTTTGAAGCGAGTTACTTCGAGGCCAGCCAGCTCTCGTAAGCGGCCTGGGTCTCGGCGGCCACCTGGGCGGCGGTCTTCGTGCCGAGGCCGATGGCGATCAGCCCGTCGTTGATGACGTTATATACGGCGGGGTCTAGGACGCCGTCGATCACGTAGCAGGTCTTCGGGTTCTCGGCGTAGAACACGGGAACCTTGGCGACGAGCGGCTCGACGTCGGCCTTGACGCCCTTGCGGGTCGGCACGTAGGCGCCGGTGTTGAAGCGGATGGCCTGGACGTCGTTGGAGTACAGGTACTGGATCAGCCTGGTGGCGGCCTTCTCCTTGGCGGAGCCGGCGGGGATCGACGCGGAGACGGCCCAGCCGGTGCCGGCGACCGCGGATACGACGCCTCGGTTCTTCTCGCCGGGGATGGACGGGAACGGCATCAGCGCGAAGTCCTTGTCCTGGGCGGCCGGCGAGATCAGGGCCTTGCCGGAAGCCTTGTCGGTGATGTAGGCGCCGGCCCTCCAGTCGCCGTCGATGTAGATGGCGGCCTTGCCGGAGGCGAACATACCGGCGGCCTCGCCGTAGCCGATCTGCACGTCCTCGCGGGACAGGATGCCGTCCTTGTACAGGTTCTGGATCACCTCGAGGGCGGCCACGAAGGGCTTGTCGGTGAACTTGGCCTTGCCGGCGAGCACGGCGTCGAGGAACTCGTCGCCGGCCATGCGGCCGACCACGGTGGAGAACAGGCAGGACTGCATCGGCCAGGCGTCCTTGTTCGGCAGCATCGCCACGGCGATGCCCTTGGCCTTGAGCTTAGGCACCATCTTCTTGAGGTCGGCGTAGGTCTTGGGCGGCTTGAAGCCGTTATCGGCCAGTAGCTTCGTGTTGACGTACATCACCGAGGTGTAGGTGAAGGACTGGGGCAGCATGGCCATGTAGCCGCCGAGCTGGTTGGCCGGGTTGGTGGCGGACGCCGAGAAGTCCTTCAGGTAGGCGGAGCCGAGGAGCTGGTTCAGGTCCTTGGCAAGCTTCTTCTCGTGGATCACCGCGGAGCGGGCGCCCGGCCAGACGTAGAACACGTCGGGCATGGTGCCGGCGGCCGCGTAGGCCTGGAGCTTCTGGTGGTAGGGGTCGTTGAACAGCACCTCGATATTGAGGGTGATGTCGGGATTGGCGGCCTGGAAGTCCTGCCAGATCTTGACGTCTTCCGGGTAGCCGGCCTGGTCGGCCTGCTGGTAGTTCATGACGGTCAGCGTCACCTTCTCCTGGGCGAAGCCGCCGACGGCCGCGACCGCGATCAACAGGATCGCCGCGATCATTCTCTTCATTCGAGCCTCCTTGATAACGGGCCGAAGGCCCGCATCGGAACCGTTCTATATCGACCCCTACGGGGACGTTTCACCGTTATGCCTGCTCGGCGGATCGGCGCCGAGCCCCGGGAGCAGCCGCTCCGTGACCAGTCGGTCGAATATCATGCCGGCCGCGCCGTACGCGACGGCCTTGCCCCCGAGGCTCGAGTAGCGGATGTCCACGTCCCTCGGGGCCGGGTACATCCAGTTCTCCTCGAGCCTGCGCCTGAGCGCGCCGGGCAGGTCGACGTTCAGCGCCTCTATATCGCCGCCGATGTAGACGCGGTCGAAATCCATCGTGTTGACGAGCATCGCCATGTTCCTGGCCAGCTCGTCCGCGGTACGCCCGAGGGCGTCGGCGTCGGTATCGAGCCGCGCCAGCTCGTCCTCGCGGAGCGAGAACTGCAGCTCGCCCGAGCCGTCGCAGAAGACGCTACGGAACTCGCCGGCGTTGCCGTGCACGCCGGCGTGCACCTTGCCGCCGAGCACGATGCCGAAGCCGACGCCGACGCCGCCTCGCAGGCTCAGGGCCAGCGGCCTCCGGTACTCGACGAGCGCGAACAGGAAATCGCGCGGCTCGTCGCCGCGGTTGAACGCCAGCTCGCCCCACGCGCAGCAGTTCGCGTCGTTCTCGACGGAGCACGGCACCGTCAGCCTGGACGCCACGGCCTTGCCGAAGTCGATCGGCCTAGTGATGCCTATCGGCACCGAGTAGCGGATGCGCCCCTTCTTCGAGTCGACGAGGCCGCCGACGCCTACCCCGACGCCGAGCAGGTCGTCGGCGCAGCCGAATTCGGCGGTCGTCTCCGAGACGATGCGCAGCACGCTGTCGGCGAAATTCGCCTCGGTTATATCGAGGCGGCCCCGACGCTCCCCGAGTATCTCGCCGGCCAGGTCGACGACGACCGCCACGTACATCCCGAGCTGGACCTCTATGCCGATGACGCGGCCGAATTTCCTGTTGATGACCAGCTGGATCGGGCGGCGGCCGCCCTTGACCGACGACTCGCCCTCCTCGGTCTCGAGGATCAGGCCTAGGTCGATGAGGCGGTTGACCTGGTTGGTGACGGTGGACTTGTCGAGTCCCAGCGCGCCGGCCAGCTCCACGCGGCTGATACCGGGCTTGCGCCAAACCGACCTGAAGATCCTCGCCGCCGTCCTCGGAACCGATCCGCTCGCCACCGCTCCCCCTGCGTTCGCTGCATAAGTTGGTTGATCTAACCAACCAATCATGCTATACCATGAGTTCAATCAGCCGTCAACAATGTTTTTGAAAATCGGCGAGCGATACCGAACGGAGGCGACCATGGTACGAATCGATCTGGCCGGGACCTGGAGGCTCGAGCGCCTCTCCGACGGTAGCGAACGGCCGATGACCGCGCCGGGCGACGTCATGTCGGCCCTCGTCGCTTCCGGGGAGATACCGGACCCGTACTACGACCGCAACGAGCTCGGCCTCCAGTGGATAGGCCGCGAGGATTGGCGGCTGTACCGGAGCTTCGAGGCTCCGGCCGAGCTCCTGGAACGACGGCGAGTCCGCCTCGAGATCGACAGCGTCGATACGATAGCCGAGATCAGCCTGAACGGCGGGCCCGTCGGCGCGAGCGACGACATGTTCCTGCGCTTCTCGGCCGACGTCGCCGGGCTGCTGCGCCCCGGACTGAACGAGCTTTCGGTGATCCTGCGCTCGCCCGAGCGGGCCGCGGCCGAGCGGGCGGCCCGCCTGCCCTATCCCGTGCCGGCCTCGACCTATCCGGTCAGCTCGCCGCACCGCAACCTGGTGCGCAAGGCCCAGTGCATGGGCGGCTGGGACTGGGGTCCCTGCCTGATGACGAGCGGCCTGTACGACGGCGTCAGGCTGGTAGGCGCAGACGGCCCGATGATCGATTACCTGCGCTACGACGCTACGCCGGACGCTGGCTCCGGGCGCGGCGGAGCCTGGACCGTCGACGTAACGCTCGATCTCGACTCGGCCGAGGCCGCCGAGGCGAGCCTGAGCCTGTCGCTGGCCGGCGCCTCGCTGGAGAAGACAGTCGTAGTGCCCGCCGGCCGCTCCGCGCTGACCGAGCGCCTGCGCGTCGAGTCGCCCGAGCTATGGTGGCCGGCCGGCTACGGCCCCCGGAGCCTGTACGAGCTCGCCGCGGATATACGCCCGGCCGGCTCGACCGATCCGGACGCCGGCCACCGAGCCGAGCGCCGGGTCGGCTTCCGCGAGCTCGTCGTCGACACGGCGGAGGACGAGCAGGGCAAGGCGATGACCTTCGTGGTCAACGGGCGCCCGGTCTTCGCCAAGGGCGCCAACTGGATACCGGCGGACGCCCTGCCGTCGCGCTGGACCCGCGCCCGCTACGAGTCCCTGCTCCGCTCGGCCGCGGACGCCAACATGAACTGCGTCCGCGTATGGGGCGGCGGCCGCTACGAGTCGGACGCGTTCTACGAGCTGTGCGACGAGCTCGGCCTGCTGGTCTGGCAGGACTGCATGTTCTCCTGCGCGCTGTACCCGTCCTCGAGGGAGTTCCTATCGTCGGTCGAGGCCGAGACTCGCCACCAGGTCAGGCGCCTCGCCCACCATCCGTCGCTGGCGCTGTGGTGCGGCAACAACGAGGCGCTCGGCGCGATAACCTGGTACGAGGAGTCGCGCGCCAATCCGGCCCGATATATCGTCGACTACGACCGCCTGACCGAGGGCACGGTCGGCCGCGTCGTCCGCGAGCTCGACCCGGGCAGGACCTGGTGGCCGTCGTCGCCGTCCGCCGGCCCCGACGACTTCGCGGACAACTGGCACGCCGATTCCCGCGGCGACATGCACTACTGGTCGGTCTGGCACGAGGGCCGCCCCTTCTCCGACTACCTGAGCGTGCGGCCGCGCTTCTGCTCGGAGTTCGGCTTCCAGTCCTTCCCGTCGCGCCGCACGGTCGCCTCCTACGCGCCCGAGGGCGAGCGCAACGTCTCGTCGCCGACGATGGAGCACCACCAGCGCCACCCGCGGGGCAACGCGCTGATCGTCGAGACCATGCTGCGCTACTTCAGGATGCCCCGCGGCCTCGGAGCGACGCTGTACCTGTCCCAGGTACAGCAGGCGATGGCGATCAAGACGGCGGTGGAGTACTGGCGCTGTAACCGTCCGCGCTGCATGGGCGCGCTGTACTGGCAGCTGAACGACGTATGGCCCGGGGCCAGCTGGTCGAGCCTCGAGTACGACGGCTCGTGGAAGCTGCTGCACTATGAGGCCAAGCGTTTCTTCGACCCGCTCATCGTCGCCGCCTACGTCCAGGACGGTTCCGTGCAGGTATGCGCGGTCAACGACGGCGCCGAGGCGCTCGAGGCCTCGACGAGGCTGACGCTGCGCCGCTTCGACGGATCGGCCTCGACGGAGCTGGCCTCCCGCGAGTCCGTCCTGCCCGCCGAGGCCGCTACTCCGCTGTGGAGCGCCCCTCTCGCCGGCCTGCCGGCGGCTCCGGGCGAGGCCTTCCTCGACGTCGAGCTGAGCGCCCGGGGCGCTGGCTCGGCCGAAGCCCGCCGCGCGATCCTGTTCCTGACCGAGCCCAAGGCCTGCGCGCTCGCGCGGCCCGGCCTGACGATAGAGGCGGCCGAGGACGGGTCGGGGCGTCCCGCGATAGCCGTACGGGCCGAAGCCCCGGCCTTCTTCGTCGCGCCGGAGGCTCCCGGCCTGGCGGGCCGCTGGAGCGACTCGGGCTTCCATCTCGGGGCCGGCGAGACGAGGGTCGTGACCTTCGTCCCCGGCGACGGCGCGGCGGACCGCCCGCCTTCGCCCGAGGCCCTGGCCGCCGAGACGACGGTCATGGACCTGCGCTCGAGCTACGAGTAGGCCCCGGCTGCGATCGGCAGGCCGATAGCAGATTTCGTCGTCGACCGATCGGTCCGGAAGGTCATCGTCAGCAAGATCATGAGGAACGGTTACGCGTCGGATTGCGAGGTCGTCTTCAAGAAGGCGGACGGCACCCCGGTCTTCGGCCTCGAATCGGTCTACGCGATCAAGAATAGCGCGGGCAGGATCATCGAGATCCAGGGGATCATCAAGGACATATCTGAACGTATAGCCAACGAGAGCGCCCTATGGAAGATGAACCTGGAACTGGCCGAGTCGAACAAGGCGCTCACGGATACCCAGGCCCTGATGATCCAGCGCGAGAAGATGGCCTCGATAGGGCAGCTGGCGGCGGGGGTGGCGCACGAGATCAACAATCCCCTCGGCTTCCTGAAGAGCAACCACGAGACCCTCAAGGTCTACATGAGGAAGCTGCGCGAGGCGTTCGACGAGGCCAGGTCCCTCGTCCCCGATACGATAGGGAAGATCGAGGCTAAGCTGGACCTCGGCTACTACCTATCGGAGCTGGACTCGATCTTCTCGGAGTCGGACGAGGGCTACGCCCGCATCATGAATATCGTCGGAAGCCTGAAGAGCTTCTCCAGGTCCGACCAGGTAGCCGGGTTCGAGCCGTACGACGTCAACGCCGGTATCGAGAGCACGCTCGTCGTCGCGAGGAACGAGATAAAGTACGTCGCCGACGTCAAGCTCTACCTCCAGCCCCTGCCTAAGATCATGGCCAAGAGCAACGAGATAAACCAGGTGGTCCTGAACATCATCGTCAACGCGGCGCAGGCTATCGGCAGCCAGGGCAGGAAGGATAAGGGCCACATCCTGATCGCCACCGAGGAGAAGGCGGACGCCGTCGTCATAACGATACGCGACGACGGGCCAGGCATCCCCAAGGAATACGTCGACAAGGTCTTCGATCCGTTCTTCACGACCAAGGAACCGGGCAAGGGAACCGGGCTCGGGCTTAGCATATCGTACGACATCATCCATACGAAGCACGGCGGGACGCTGAGCGTCTCCTCGAGCCGAGGCGGCGGCACCCTCTTCAGCATCGAGCTGCCCAAGGGCGCCCCGCCCGCCTAGCCGGCCCCGGCGGCGCGGCGCGCGCTTCGCGCCGTGCATGCATAACGACCCAATTGTCTATATAAACCTTTGTGTCGATAAACTTGACACTATATTAATTAATCTGTACAACTGACGCGATCACGGCGTCGCCGCGGCTCAACGATACGACGCGCGCCCGCGCGTACGAGGATGCATCCATGTTCCTGTATCAATCGATTCCATGGTATTCGCTACTAATGTGGCTGGCGGTATTCGCCGGCCTCGTCCTGCTCAACGAGCTCGGCCGATCGAGCAAGTGGGCCGGCCTAGCCGTGTTCGTCGTCCTGCCCGCCGCGCTCACCGTCACGCTCTGGCCGACATCCGCCGGGCCGGGCACGAGCATGGACGATTGGTTCCACTGGGCCAAGGTCTACTCGTCCCTCGCCGGCTGCATAGGCTTCATGGCGATACGCTTCATCCCCAAGGTAGCCAAGAACCGTTTCGCGCTGGCCTTCCCGGCCCTGATACTCGCTATCAACATCCTCGAGGCGGTGATCCGCGACTTCGAGTGCCGCTCGTTCGACGGCGTCGTCGGCGGCATACTGACCATAGGCGGCCCCTGGAACGTGATGAACGGCATCGCCGGCATCCTGAACATCGTTACCATCACCGGCTGGATGGGCATCTTCGCGGGCAAGGGCAAGTCGCGCGACATGCTCTGGCCGGACATGCTCTGGTTCTGGATCGTCGCCTATGACCTGTGGAACTTCGCCTATACCTACAACTGCCTCGGCGACCATTCGTTCTACTGCGGCCTGGCCCTGCTCCTGTCGTGCACCTTCGCGGCCTTCTTCATCAAGAAGGGAGCCTGGCTCCAGCACCGCGCCCAGACCCTCGCCGTCTGGTGCATGTTCGCGATGAGCGCGCCGTGGTTCATAGACGACTCCAAGTTCGCGGTCAAGGCCTCGGGGAATACGAAGGCGCTGTTCCTGGTCAGCCTCGTGGCGCTCCTGGCCAACGTAGCGGTATTCGCCTACTGGCTGTACAGGATCCTGAAGACGAAGCGCAATCCGCTCAAGGCCGAGCTATTCACCGACCTCGAGGCGTACAAGGAAGTCGCCGCCGAGCGAGCCTGACCTACCCGCGCGGCCGAGTTCGGCGGTTGAGATCGGCGGCCCGGGTCGGCGCCCGTCGCCGCGATCTCAGCCGAGCGCGGCCAGCAAGGCCGCGTAGCCCGTAGCCGCGGCGCAGAACAGCGTGAGCGGGGCCGCGAAACGGCGTATCGTCGATACGAGCCCGACGCCGAAGTGCTCCGACGACACGACCATGCAGACGTGGAGCGGCGACAGCATCATGCCGGCGTAGCCGAAGGCGCCGGCCAGCACGACGACGGCGCCGAGAGCGACGCCGTCCGGCGCCATGCGCATGATGATGGGGAACGCCAGCCCGGCGTAGCCGAAGCCCACGCCGGTGACCAGGCCGGCCATGAACGGTAGCAGGGCTATCGCGACGAGCGGCTCGAAGCCGGCGCCCGCCAGCTCGGCGGCGGCCGCCTCGGCAGCCCCGGCCGCGCCGACGAGCGCCGAGAACACCTTGATCCCCAGCATCATCGTAAGCAGCCTGAGCGTCGACGGCCCCAGCGAACCCTTGAACGCGCCCCTCCCGGTCGGCCTCGTCGCCACGTAGGCCGCGCCGCAGGCGATCCCGACGAAGACCGGGGCGTAGCGGCCGACGAGCGCCGACGCGGCGGCGCCGATCGCGAGCGCCGGCGATAGCGCGGCCCAGAGGCCCGCCAGCAGCCCGTACGCGCCGAGCACGATGCCGAGCGGAGCCACGCCCCGGACGAGGTCCGCCAGGCGCGCGCTCCCGCTATCGCCTCGCGGGCCGACGCCGGCCCTCTCGGCGCCTCGGGCGTCGGCCCTAGCGCCCGGCAATATGAACAGGAGGCCGAGCGCGAACAGCGCGACCGGCGCGTAGGCGTTGAGTATCATCAGCCTGGACGGCTCTATCCCGGTCAGCGACGAGGTCAGGATGAACGCCGGATAGAGCGGCCACGACAGCTCGAGGGTGTGCCTGAACCAGTAGTTGGCCGCCGACAGCGTCGCCGCGCCGCGGCTGCGGCCAGGGTCCATCGCGTCGACGAGCGGAGCGGACAGCACCGCTCCCCCGGGCACCGGCAGCGTGCCTATGATCGCCGGCGCAAGCGCCATCGACAGGCGCTCGGAGCGGACGGCGGCAGACAGCGACGCGGCGAAGGCGTCCATCAGCGACGACCGCTTCATCGCGGACGAGAAGGCCATGATGCAGGTCATCAGGGCCAGGAGCAGCAGGGTGTCGGCCGACAGGGCCGCGGCGGCGGCCGATCCCAGCATTTCGCGCGCGGGTACGCCGCGCCATAGCGCCAAGGCCACGCCTCCGGCCGCCGCCGCCAGTCCGAGCGGGACCTTCCGGGCCGTCGCCGCGACGACGGCGGCGAACACTATCAGGATCTGGGCCGTGGCCGGTATAGCGATCATGGCAAGCCTTCCCTCGCCGGGGCCTGACGCCCGGGCGCGCCGACAGTATTCCACGATAGGGGCCGGTCTGTGAAGGACGGCCGCGGTCGCGGCGGCGGGGGCGTGCCCGCTCGGCGGAAGCGTGCTATCATAGGCGGCGTCGTTAAGGAGGCACCATGAACCATCCGGAGCTGACCGACCAAGCCCTTGCCATTCTCCGCAACCCCGAGACCTTCCAGTGGTATTTCATCCCGCTATTCGCCTTCGTCGTCTACATCTACTTCAACGAGATCCAGAAGAAGAACTGGCGAGGCGTCGCCTCGGGGCTCGCGCTGTACGCGGTCCACTGGTTCTACGAGATCGTCAACGCCCTGATCCAGCACTTCTCGGGCCACGCGCTCTGGACCGTGCCGACCGGCACCTCGTTCCTGCTGCTCGTCGGCGTCGGCTGGGAGCTGTCGATGATGTTCGCCGTAGCCGGGCTGATCTTCTCGAAGATCCTGCCCGACGACCCGAAGGCCAAGGTGCTCGGCGTCAACAACCGCGTCTTCTTCGCCGTGGTCAACGCGGCCTTCTTCTCGGTCTTCGAGATCTTCCTCGCGTCCACCCCGGCCTTCCACTGGGTCTACCCCTGGTGGGGAGCCTTCCCGGTGTTCATCACCACCTACGTGCCGTTCTTCCTCGCCGCCAACTTCGCCTACGACTGGAAGCCGGCGACGAGGCGAAGGCTGATAGGCGGGCTGTTCATCGTCGACGCGGCTATGCTCGTCGTCTTCGCCGGCGTCCTCGGATGGATCTAGCGGGAAAATCGACTATAGGGCCGCTACCGACGGGGACCCGCCGCGCTCGCGGAGGCTGACGTGCCGGCCCTCGAGTCCATCGTCGCGGCGGTCATCCTGGTCCGGTACGCCGTCGGCCGCCCCGACGCGGTCGGTCCGGGCCTCGCCGTCTTCCTGGCGTTCCAGACGCTGGTAGCCGCCGGGCTTTGGCCGGGAAAGGGTCCCGGGCGCCGCGAGCCGCGGCGCCCGACGGCCTGGCTCGCCCTGGCGGCGGCCAAGCTCGCGATCTGCGCGGCCGCCTACCGCGCCGAGCCGGCCTGCGCCTTGGCCTGGCCGGCGGTCGTCATGGGCGGTCCGCTTCGCGGTCAGCTAGGCGCGTCGGCCGGCGACGGCCGGCGCCCCGCGCCGTGGATACTGGCCGCCGTCCTGGCGGCGGCGCCGGCCCCGCTCGTCGACCCAGGGGCCCTCCCGGCGTTCCTCGGCGCCTGGGCCATCGCCTGCGCCTGGGCCGCCGAATCCGCCGGCCGGTCGATACGCGAGCGCCGCCTGCGCGCCCGAGTCGCGTCGCTCGAGCGCGAGCTGGCCCGTTCCCAGGACCGGCTCGAGAGCCTCCAGCGGGCCGGCGCCGAGGCCGAGCGCCTGGCCGCTATCGGCGAGCGCGAGAGGCTGGCGCGCAGCCTCCACGACGAGCTGGGCCATACGATCACCGGCGGCGTCATGCAGCTCGACGCCGCCAGGCTCCTGTTCGACGACGATCCCGACCGGGCCAGGCGCATCGTCGACCGGGTCTCGGCCGCCCTCAAGGACGGCCTATCGTCGATACGCCTGAGCCTCCGCGCGATGAAGCCCGAGGCCGAGGATATAGGAGCCCAGCGGCTACGCGCCGCGCTCGAGGGCTTCCGCTCCCGCCACGGCGTCGAGACGAGGCTGTCGCTCGACGGCCCGCTCGAGGCCATGCCGGCGGAGCTATGGCGCGTCGTCGCCGACAATATGACCGAGGCGATGACCAACACCCTCAGGCACGGCAGGGCCAGCCTCTTCTCCTGCTCGGTGACGGCGCTCAACCGGATCTACAAGGTCGAGTTCAGGGACGACGGATCTACGGGCGCGGTAGTCAGGCCGGGCATGGGGCTCGAAGGCATGGAGGCCAGGACCCGAGAGGCCGGCGGCACGATGCTGGTGGACTCGTCCAGGGGGTTCTCGGTTATCATGCTGTTCCCGAGAGGAGAGGCGAACGATGGCGATACGGCTGCTGATAGGCGATGACGACCCGCTGATCCGAGAGGCGCTCGAGATAGTATTCGGGCGAGACGAGGGCTTCACCGTGGTCGCCTCCGTGGCGGACGGGCTCGAGGCGGTGCGCGCCTGCCGTTCGCTGTCCGTCGACGTGGCCCTCCTCGACATACGCATGCCGGGCAAGAATGGCATAGAGGCGGCGGCCGAGATAAGCTCGGGCGGCGGGTGCAGGGTGCTGCTCCTGTCCACCTTCAAGGAGACCGAGTTCGTTCGCGGCGCGCTGGCGAGCGGCGCGTCGGGCTACCTGCTCAAGGGCTGCTCGAGCGACGAGATCAAGGAGGCGGTCAGGCTCGTCCACCAGGGGCACACGGTCTTCCAGGACGACGTGTTCGAGGCCGTCAGGCGGGCGTCGTCCAACGCCCCCGGCGACCTGTCCGCGTTAAGCGAACGGGAGCGCTCGCTCGTCAGGCTGATAGCGGACGGATACACGAACAGGGAGGCGGCGGACAGCCTCGGGCTGTCCGAGGGCACGGTCAAGAACTACGTCTCGGCCATCCTGGACAAGCTCGGCCTGCGGCAGCGCACCCAGATAGCCATCTACTGCATGACCGGCCGCAGGGATTTCTCCTAGGACCTGACCTTAGTCACCCCCGATCGTTACCAAACGGACTACTCGCCGCGTTACGCCGTCGCTATGCTCGACCCAGGATAGGGCGAGGAGGATACGATGATAGAGATACGGAACGTGAGCAAGAGCTTCGGGCCTACCATGGCCGTGGACAACGTCTCGCTGACGATACGCGACGGCGAGCTGTTCGGCCTGCTCGGGCCGAACGGGGCCGGCAAGTCGACCCTCATTAATATGATCACCGGCCTCCTGGCCCAGGACGGCGGCTCGGTGTCGTTCATGAACGGGGCGGCCGGCAAGGCGGGACCCCTCGACGCGAAGGCCGTCAAGCGCATGATAGGGCTCGTGCCGCAGGACCTGGCCTTCTATCAGAACTACAGCGCCATCGAGAACGTCAAGTTCTTCGCCAGCCTGTACGGCCTCCGCGGCAAGGCCCTTAGCGAGGCGGCCGAGGCCGCTCTGGCGTTCGCGGGGCTCTCCGACGCGGGCAAGAAGCCGGCCAAGGCCTTCTCGGGCGGCATGAAACGCAGGCTGAACATCGCCTGCGGCATAGCGCACGACCCCCGCGTCGTCATCCTGGACGAGCCGACGGTGGGCATCGACCCCCAGTCGCGCAACCATATCCTACGCTCCGTCGAGGAGCTCAGGCGCCGCGGCCGCACCATCATCTACACGACGCACTATATGGAAGAGGCCGAGAACCTCTGCACCGAGATAGCCATCATGGACAAGGGTAAGATCATAGCCCAGGGCAGCCAGGAACGGCTCAAGCTGCTGATCAAGGACTCGAGCGGTGTCACCTTCACCCTCAAGCGGCCCGACCCGGTAGACCTCGGCGCGTTCGAGCGGATCCGCGGCGTCACGACGGCCAAGCTCGACGAGCTGCGCCTGAGCGTGACCAGCGAGGTCGGCGCGACCAACCTGAACGAGCTGACCGCCGAGGTGAACCGCCAGGGACTCATCGTAACGGACATCTCGACCGACTCGCCGTCGCTCGAGACGGTGTTCCTGAGCCTGACCGGCCGTTCCCTGAGGGACTAGGAGGAAGCCGTGACGACCCTATTATTCGCCGGGCACCAGCTGCGCCTGCAGCTCAGGAGCCCCGGGATCCTGGCGCTGTTCATCGTCGGACCGCTGTTCATCATCTTCGTCTTCGGACAGGCCTTCACGGCGATCTTCGCCGCCGGGAACCAGGGCTTCAGCGCGATGCAGTACTTCGGCGTCACGCTGCTCACGATGGCCGTGTTCCAGGGCTCCTTCCTGGCCTCGTGGGCCGTCTTCAAGGAGAAGCGGTCGAACACCGAGGCGCGGCTCGGCGTGGCCCCGATCGGGCGCGTCTCGGCTACGCTCGGCGCCTTCCTGGGCTCGTGGCTGTCGCTCGCCGTAATCGGCTGCGTCGTGATGGCGCTCGGCTCGGTCTTCCTGTCCATCGACTACGGCGACCGGCCCTGGCTATCCGCGCTGCTCGTCTGCGCCGAGGCCCTGCTGGCGGCGAGCCTCGGCGTATCGCTGGCGGTCGTATTCGGCCAGGAACGGGCGGCCAACGGCGTCATGAACGCGATCGTACCGCTGCTCGTCTTCATAGGCGGAGGCTACACTATCATTCCGGACAGCGGCTTGCTCCACGAGCTGGCGCGCTTCTCGCCGATACGGTGGATCAACCTGGCCATGCTCGACCTGGCCCTGCCGGGTCCCGGCGAGTACGTCGCCGCGGCCCTGACCTTCAGCCTGGCGGCCTCCGCCGCGCTGATGACTATCGCGTGCCTGCGCTTATGGAGGAAACGATGAGAGCCTTCGCGCTATTCTATAGGAACTTCCTGGTCGGCGCCTTCAGGAACAAGCTGGCCTACCTCGTGTACTTCGCGGCGCCGATCGCCAGCTTCGTCGCGATGTTCTTCCTGCTCAGCCTGACCGGCGACGCCTCGTTCGCCGCCGCCCAGGCCGTAGGCCTCGTCATCTACTTCTCGATGCTCCAGGCGACGATGATCACCAGCCTGACGATCAAGGACAGGGAAGAGGGAGCCGCACTGCGCGTCGCGGTCTCCCCGACCGGGGGCCTCGCCTACGCGCTCGGCAACGGAGCCGCGGCCTTCACGGTGCTCGGCGCCCAGGTCGCCCTGTTCGTCGGCTTCATCGCGTTCGCGTTCCCGGTCGACCTGGGCCTCGGCGCAGGGCGGCTGCTGGCTATCCTGCTCGCATTCAACGTGGCCTCTATCGGGCTGGCCCTCCTCATGTGCGAGCTGTCCGACTCGAGCTCGGGGGCGACGCTGCTGGCCAACCTCGTCATCATGGCCACGAGCCTCTTAGGCGGGGTCTTCTTCCCGGCCGAGTTCATGGGCCCGTCGGCCCGCCGGGCGGCGGCGGCCTTCCCTCAGTACTGGGCGATGAAGGCGATAGACCAGGCCCGCTCCGGCGCCGCGCCTGCCGAGCGCGGCCTGTCGATGATGATACTGCTGCTGTTCGGGGCGCTGTTCATAGCCGGCCGCGCCGCGCTCGCCAGGCGGAGGCGCTCGGCCTAGCGCTTCCGCTCGTTCGCCTCGTAATACTCCAGGGTCGAGCGGGCTATGGCCCGCTCGAAGTAATCCGGGGCGTCGGCC
>Ga0116151_10002953_pt1 | contig 15386 bp, 16 predicted proteins | sample AD_UKC117_MetaG_FD_89893 | JGI IMG/M metagenome (GOLD analysis project Ga0116151, IMG submission 89893) | Active sludge microbial communities of municipal wastewater-treating anaerobic digesters from Hong Kong - AD_UKC117_MetaG | ecosystem: Engineered > Bioreactor > Anaerobic > Digestate...
AAATCGACCACGGTCTCGGTCATCGGGTGCGCTCCAGCAGGAATTCGGCGATGTGTTTGGCGGGAATCGGGCTGTTGCGATGCTTCAGCGCTCCACCGATGTTCATCAGGCAACCGCAGTCGCTGGAAAGGAGCAGGGCAGCGCCGGTTTGCTCGATGTCCGCGACCTTGTCGGCCACCATCGCCGAGGAGATATCGGCCTGCTTGACCGAGAAGGAACCGCCGAATCCGCAGCATTCGCGTTCCCGTTGCAGCTCGATCATTTCGACGTTTTTCAACTGATGAAGCAGCGACTTGGCGTAAGCGATCACTTGCATCTCGCGCAGCGCGCTACAGGAGGAATGCCAGGTGATTTTGATCGGTTGCCCCTGATCGTCCAGCTTGATGTTGAGCACCTTGACCAAGAATTCGGTCAGTTCGAAAACACGGTCGGAGAAGCGCTGCGCTTCGGCGGCTTCGGGCTGGTCGGCGAACAGTTTGGGATAGTGATGTTTCAGCATTCCGCCGCAGGAGCCGGACGGAACGATGATCGGGTAATCCTTGGGAAACGCCTTGAGTTGCTGGCGGGCGACCTTGCGGGCTTCTTCGCGGAAGCCGGAATTGTAAGCGGGTTGGCCGCAGCAGGATTGTTGCTGAGGATAAACGACCTGGATGCCTTCGCGGCGAAGCAGTTCGATGCCGGCCATGCCGGCTTGGGGATAACACAGGTCGATCAGACAGGTACCAAAGTAATACACCTTCTCGGGACGGGTGGGCATGGTGGTGGTATACCTTCATCCGAACTTTGGTGGTTGGTGCCGCCTACGAGCCGTTTAATCTGAGTTGGATCAACGATGTGGTGGCTTGTCATTTTTTTGACCATTACCAGGTTCGTCATGGATATGATTCTTGGTAAGCTGGTCTGACCAAAGTTATAGCAGCTTGTTTTTTGGTTTGCAAGTGTTTGGTCATATGGTCTGACCAAAAATTTGCTAGGCTAATATCGATGTCACGAAACGATGTGTTTTTTGCGATATCTTGGTACTAATAAAGCGAGTGCCGCATGGCACAATAACGACGATATTGAGTTCAACACTTGGGCGAGATCATGCAATTCGAAACGATTAACCCTCCGAAAGTCTCGGATGCCATCGTCAGCCAGATCGAACAGTCGATCCTGGAAGGCGTCCTCAAGCCGGGCGAACGGCTACCTCCAGAGCGGGAACTCGCTCAGCAATTGAACGTTTCCCGCCCATCCCTGCGCGAGGCGATCACGACGCTGAAATCCCGGGGGTTGTTGCAGAGCCGGCGGGGCGGGGGGAATTTTGTGGTCGATGTCATCGCGCCCGCTCTCACCGATCCCTTGATCGAGTTGCTGAAAAATCATCCCAAGGCGATGTCCGACGTGTTGGAGTTGCGACACGCTTTGGAGGAAGTCGCCGCTTATTTCGCAGCGCTCCGTGCCACCGATGCCGACCGGGAAATTCTGCGTTGTCGTTTTGCCGCGTTGGAGGAGATCCAGCAAGGCACACGCGAACCGCAACACGACGCCGTGGTGGATGCTAGTTTTCACCTCGCCATCGCCGATGCTTCTCACAACGTGGCGTTGATCCATGTGATGCGTGGTCTGTTCGACTTGCTGCTGAGCAATATCTGCCGTTCGCTGGAGCAGCTTTATACCCGCGAAAGCAGCTACGCGATCATCCACGCCCAGCATCAGGCCATCTTGAAAGGGGTATTGGAACGCGATCCCGATGCCGCTCGGCAGGCGGCCCACGTTCACCTGTCCTTTGTCGAAGTGACCTTGCGCGATCTTGATGCGGAGGCCGGCCGGCAGGAGCTGTCGCAGCGCCGCTTGCAAAGCCTGCTGGGTCTGGAGGCCAACGCATCACCGTAACCCTCTCAATAACGGGAATCCGATGGCTATTCCCTGCCGGCTCCCGGCTAAAGCCGCGTGATGGGGGAGTAGGGGATAAAGCTGTTTATTCGATCTCGTCGATCCGTGGAATAGACCCGATGAATCGCCATGACAATTTTCCATCGCAGCATGTGACGGCGCGGCCTGTCGAGGTGTGGTGTCCCGAGGCCGATATGACGAGGGGCATGAACCGCTATCCCGTCATCTATATGCACGATGGCCAAAACCTGTTCGATCCGAATTCCTCTTTTATCGGAGTCGATTGGGGCATGGGTGAGGCCATGACCCGCCTGATGCGGGATATGCCGGGAACGGGCGCCATCATCGTGGGTATTTGGAACAGCCCGCTCCGCTGGCGGGAATACATGCCCCAAAAACCGCTGGCCACGCTGGGGTGGCAATTGGCAAGTCGATTTGTCGAGCAGGCCGGTGGTGAGCCGCTGTCGGCGGGCTATCTGAAGTTTCTCGTCGAAGAGCTCAAACCCTTTATCGACGCCACGTATCCGACACTGCCGGATCAGTCGCATACTTTCGTGATGGGGTCGAGCATGGGCGGGCTGATTTCGCTGTACGCGTTGATCGAATACCCCGAGATTTTTGGCGGAGCGGCCGGCTTGTCCACGCACTGGCCCGCCGGCGAAGAGGCGCTGGTGGATTCCTTGGGGGCCAGCTTGCCTAAAGCGAGCCGGCACCGACTGTATTTCGATTTCGGCACTGAAACCCTGGACGCTGCCTACGAACCCTACCAGCAGCGGATGGATGGGTGGGTGCAAGCGGCCGGTTATCGATTCGGTCACGACTGGCTGACCCGCCGGTTTGCAGGAGCCGAACATTCCGAGCGGGCGTGGCGGGCGCGTGTGGATATTCCCTTGCGGTTTCTGTTGGATGCCGAGGTTGCGGCAAGCTAATTCGGATTGATTCGGATTGATTCGGATTGATCCGGAAAACTGAAATCGGCCCCGAGAAGTTGGTTTGATCAAGCGATTTCGAACAACCAACACTGTTACAATGTTGCCCGAATAAAATCCTGACTATCGAATCCAGTGCCTCATGCTCCCCGTCATCGCCTTGGTCGGCCGGCCCAACGTCGGTAAATCCACCCTGTTCAACTCCCTCACTCGCACCCGCAATGCGCTGGTGGCGGACCTGCCCGGCTTGACTCGCGACCGTCAGTACGGCGTCGGCCAGCGCGGGCCGAGCCCGTATGTCGTTGTCGACACCGGCGGTTTGACCGGCGAGGATGAAGGTTTGGCCGGGATGGTACAGCGGCAGGCGTGGCGAGCCATCGAGGAAGCCGACGCCATATTGCTGCTGGTGGATGGTCGCGCCGGGCTCACGGCGACCGATGAAGAGATCGCCGGCCAGTTGCGCCGGGCTGGCAAGCCGGTGCATCTGGTGATCAACAAGGCCGAACACCGCGATCCGGATCTGATGAGTGCGGATTTTCATGTCCTCGGGCTGGATCATCTACACGTCATCGCCGCCGTGCACAATCAGGGTGTCGAAACCTTGATGGAGGAAGTATTCGCCGCCCTGCCGGCTAGGGACGGAGAGGAGTCGGAAACCGAGACCACCGGTTCGGAAGGGTCGGAGGACGCGATCAAGCTGACGGTGGTCGGCCGGCCCAACGTCGGTAAATCCACCTTGGTCAACCGTCTGCTCGGCGAGGAGCGGATGCTGGCTTGCGATCTGCCCGGCACCACCCGCGACAGCGTCGCCGCGCCATTCGAACGCGACGGCCAACGTTACGTCCTGATGGACACCGCTGGCGTCCGCCGCCGCTCGCGGATCGGTGAGACGGTGGAGAAATTCAGCGTCATCAAAGCCCTGCAAGCCATCGAGCGATCCCATGTGGCGGTGCTGGTGCTAGACGCCCGCCAAGGCATCAGCGATCAGGACGCCAGCCTGCTGGGTCTGATTCTCGACAGCGGCCGGGCGCTGGTGATAGGGGTCAACAAATGGGATCGCCTCGACCCCGATATCCGTGCCCAGGTCAAGAACGATCTTGATCGTCGGCTCGGCTTTCTCGACTTCGCCAAAATCCATTTCATTTCCGCCCTGCACGGTACTGGCGTCGGCGAACTGCTCGGTTCGGTTCGGGAAGCCTACGCGGCCGCCACCCGCAAATTGTCCACGCCGGAATTGACCCGCATCCTGGAGGAGGCCATGGCGGCTCATCAACCGCCGCTGGTTCAAGGCCACAGCATCAAGCTGCGCTACGCCCATCAAGGTGGACAAAACCCACCGCTGATCATCATTCACGGCAATCGGATCGGGCATGTGCCGGATTCATATCGGCGCTATCTGGCCGGAGTCTATCGTAAGCGACTGGATCTATGGGGTACGCCGATCCGCGTCGAGTTTCGAGGCGGCGAAAATCCCTATCAGCCTGCTGGAGGGCGGGCCAGCCGGCCTCAGAGGGGCGGACGCCGCAAGGCCGGCCGGTGATTCGAAAACCGAGCGATGCTATCGGCTCCCCGCTTCGCAAGGACTCCGGCGAAGGAGGCATGGTTTACGATTTAATATTAGCGTATTATAATATATTAAATATCAATGCGAGTGACGGAGACCGAACTCTCGCATCAAGTTATTGAGCATCATCTACAATCGGTATTGTGAATTTCAGAATATGAGTTCTCCTGTTTCCACGCTGACTGAGCCAGGCGCGGCGCCATCGTCCCCAGTGGTACGGCAGTCGCTCGAACATTTTCCCGTCGCGATCTTCTCGGCGGTCATGGGTACGGCCGGCTTGGCGCTAGCCTGGTTAAAAGCGCATACCCTTTTGGGGATGCCGGTGGCAGTCGGGGAGGGGCTGCGCGGCGCGGTGAGCGCGCTTTTCGTCCTGCTGCTGGTATTTTACGGCCTGAAAGCCCTGCGTTATCCACGCGCCATTCAGCTGGATATGCGCCATCCGATTCGGATCAATTTCGTCCCGACCCTGTCGATTTCCCTGCTGCTCCTCGCGACCACCTATCTTGAGACGGCGCCCGTGCTGGCATTCTGGCTATGGGTGGTGGGCATGGTGTTGCATCTCTGTTTGACGTTGGCGATTTTCAACAGTTGGTTGCATCACACGCATTACGAGATCAAGCACGCCAATCCCGCCTGGTTTATTCCGGTGGTCGGCAACATTATCGTGCCGATAGCCGGGATCAAACTTGCCGCGCCGGAACTGTCCTGGTTTTTCTTCAGCGTCGGTTTGGTATTTTGGATCGTGTTGCTGACCATCATTTTGTATCGGTTATTCTTCCACGAACCGTTGCCGATACGGTTAGCGCCGACGCTGTTCATCCTGTTGGCGCCGCCTTCGGCGGGCTTCATCGCTTACGTCAATCTAACCGGCGGGGTGGATGCCTTCGCGCGGATTCTGTATTACACCGCGCTGTTTCTGGCGTTATTACTGGCTAGTAACACCGTGCGCTTCTTGCGGGTGCCCTTTTTTGTTTCCGCCTGGGCCTATTCTTTCCCCTTGGCCGCCCTGACATTGGCCACGCTGGTCATGAGCGCGAACTTGCCAGGTCCGACCTTCGTGGTGTTAAGTTTAGGGTTGCTGGCCCTTCTGACCCTGATCGTGGCAGCGCTGATGATCAGGACCCTGGTTGCGGTCTGGCGCGGAGAGATTTGCGTCCCGGAGTAACCGATTTTTATCGTCTTTGTGGTTTCAATCGACATTATCGAGAGGTATCGTCATGCAAATTAATGTTGGAACGCCTGATCGGATTGCGCGGATCGTTGTCGGATTGGTGTTGATAGCCCTGGCTGCCACCGGCACCGTCGGTTGGTGGGGTTGGATCGGCGTCGTTCCGCTATTGACCGGCCTCTTCCGGTTCTGCCCGGCCTATTCCTTGCTGGGGGCCAATACCTGCAAAACCGCTTCTTCCGGAAAAGGAACGATCGGATAAATCGTGATGAGCAGCAAGTCATTCAAACAAATCACTCAGGATATCAATCAGGCGTTGATCGGATTCCGCAAGGAAGCGACCGGAACCATGGCGGGTTTCGGAGCGATGGCGCAGGCGGCGATGGCGCCTGGTGTGATGTCGGAATTGCAGAAAGAGTTGATCGCCCTGGCCATCGGGGTCGCGATGCGTTGTGACGGTTGCATCGGCTTTCATACGAAAGCCTTGGTGCGGCTGGGCGTGACCCGCGAACAGCTCAACGAAACCCTGGCCGTGGCCGTGTATATGGGTGGCGGGCCGTCGCTGATGTACGCCGCTGAAGCCCTGCGGGCGTATGAGGAATTCAAGGGTTGAAAGCCTGACCGGCGACGGGAAAGTTTGAGATTTTCCGGCTATTGTCTTTAGGTCGAACAGCCTGTTGATGGAGGCCGGATGGGCGTTTACTCTTTCCTCGCCGTATTCAGCGGTGCCGGCTTGGGGGCCTGCTTGCGCTGGTGGTTGGGTATCGCTCTCAACCCGGTTTTCCCGACGGTGCCGCTCGGAACGCTAGCGGCGAATTTGCTGGGCGGTTATCTGGTGGGGGTGGCACTTGGCTATTTTTCCATCAACACCAGTCTGCCGCCCGAACTCCGCTTGCTGATTGTCACCGGCTTCATGGGCGGACTGACCACCTTCTCCACCTTTTCCGCCGAGGTTGTCACGCTGCTGTCGCGCGGCCAGTTCGGTTGGGCGGTGGTGATGGCGGGTGCGCATCTGCTTGGATCGCTGGCGTTGACCGCGCTGGGCATGCTGACGGTCGGGTGGCTGGCGCTGCGTTCTTGAGCCGTTCGAGGCACATGGCAATTCCATAGGCCGGCGCGGCGTGGGATGGGTCGCGCTGACGGTCGGGTGCGATTGGCGGGAGGGTCGGCGATGGACGGTTCGTTTCTAAGGTTCTATATCCGCGAAAACAAGCGCCATCACGGCAAGCTGCTGTGGGAGTGGTTGCTCGAACAGGGCAACCGGCTGGGCGTGCGCGGCGGTTCGGCGTTCCGGGCGATGGCCGGTTTCGGTCGGCACCATCATTTGCACGAGGATTATTTTTTCGAGCTGGCCGGCACGCTGACCGTGGAGGTGGAGTTTATCGTGACCGAGGATGAGGTACGGCAACTGCTCGATTTGCTGCGGAGCGAGAAAATCCGGGTGTTTTATGCCCAGATCCCCGCCCAGTTTGGCGTGACCCTGCCGGATTCGGGAGAGTGACGGCTTTGCCGGAAGTCTGCCAGATGATCTGGAACTGCAAGTTGAATTGGGACATCGTGCGGCACGATTTGATCTTGGGCAGTTGCCCGCTCGATGTCGGTGATCTGGACAGCCTGCGCCTGGAAGCCCGCGTCTCCGCGATTTTGTCGGTGCAGCATGACGAGTGCTTGGAAAAGCACCGAATCGACTATCCGCGTCATGTCCGGCATGGCCGCGCGCTCGGCTTGGCGATGGAGCGTTGTCCCTTGCGCGATTTCGATCCCGATGACCAACGGCGTGGTTTGCCGGCGGCGGTGCGGATGCTGCACGATTTGCTGCGGCAGGGCCATCGGGTTTACGTTCATTGCACCGCCGGCATCAATCGCTCGTCGCTGGTAGTGCTGACCTATTTGACTTTGATCGAAGGCGCGAGCGTGGAAGAGGCCATGACGCTCCTGACGCACGCCCGTCCAGAAGTCGCGCCCACATGGGAGGCGTACTACGGTTGCCGCCAGGATTTGACGATGCAGCACGAGGACCGCATCCGTCAGCGCGCCGCCGAAATCAGTCTACGTCAACCGGAGCGCGGAGCATTGGATCACTGGCCACAGGCGGAACGGGAGATCTGGCGGGAGGTGTTGACCACCGATCAACCTTCGCGCGGCGCGGCGTAGCGTTCCTCTCCTGCGTAGTACTCCGGGAAACCAACCACCGTTTGCAGCTCGGCGAAATCCAGCACGTCCACCGTTTCTTCTTGCCGGATGCGGGCCAGCGCCGCGCGCATGGCCTTGATCGACACGCTGAGCAGGGTCAGCGGATAGACGGCGATTTTGTAGCCGATGGCTTCCAGCCGCGCCAGTGGCAGCAGCGGCGTTTTGCCGAACTCGATCAGATTGACCATCTTGGGGCCGAGCACTTCGTTGCAATAGCGGCGCATTTCCTCTTCGCTCAGTGGCGCTTCCAGAAAGGTGATGTCGGCGCCGATATCGGCGAACGCCTGGCAGCGGGCGATGGCTTCGTCCAGGCCATCGGTGGCGCGGGCATCGGTGCGGGCCATGATCAGGATGTCGGTGCCTTCGTTGCGCGCATCCACCGCCGCTCGCAGTCGCAACAGCGCTTCCTCACGACCGACCACGGCCTTGCCTCGAGTGTGACCGCAACGCTTGGGCATCACCTGATCTTCAATCATGATGCAACCGAAGCCGGCGCGGGCGTAGCCCTCGACGGTGCGTTTCACGTTGAGCGGGTTTCCGAAGCCAGTATCGCCGTCGCCGAACAACGGGATCGATACTGCGTCGCAGATGTTTCGGCCCTGTTCCACCAGTTCACCGTAGGAGATCAAACCGGTATCGGGCAAGCCGAGCCGAACGGCGGAGACGGCGAAGCCGCTCATGAACGCAGTGGGAAATCCGGCTTGTTCCACCAGCTTGGCGGAGAGGGCATCGTGACAACCGGGCATCAGCAGCAAGCCGGGTCGGGCGAGCAGGGCGCGTAAGCGGTCGGCGGGAGTGGGCATGATGGCAGCCTGGACGTAGTGGAGATCCGCCAGACTATAGTTGCGGAACCGCGTCGGCGGCAAACGCTGGCGGCGGCTCTTTCAAGGGGCCAGAGAGCGGGATATCAACGATATTGGTGACCAGACGAGCGATGCGGTCGGTGCTACAAGCTTGTTGGATCAGCCGGCTGACAAGGTGTTGGGGCACAGGGCAAGCGAGAAACGCGTCGCTGATGTGGCAAAATAATCGTGGAGATTGTTTTAAGCCCATTTACTGAGCTTCCTTTTACTCGATAGCCTTTGATGACCCCGCAATTCTTCATCCAGAAATGGCGCCGTGCCGCGTTGACGGAGCGAGCCGCCGCGCAGTCGCACTTCAACGATTTGTGTGCGCTGTTGGACGAACCGACGCCGACCGATGCCGATCCGGCGGGCGAGTGGTTCACGTTTGAGAAAGGTACTCGGAAAACCGGTGGCGGTCAGGGTTGGGCGGATGTGTGGAAAAAGGGCTGCTTCGCTTGGGAGTACAAGGGCAAGCATAAGGATTTGGGCGCGGCGTTGCGGCAGTTGCAGCAATACGCCCTGGCGCTGGATAATCCGCCGCTGCTGATTGTCAGTGATCTCGACACAATTGAAATTCATACGAATTTCACCAACACCGTCCACGTCGTCCACCGGCTGACGCTCGACGATCTAGCGGACGGGCAGCGGCGGCAATGGTTGAAATGGGCGTTCGCCGATCCTGAGCGGCTGAAGCCTGAGCAAACCACGGCGGCGGTGACAGCGCAGGCCGCCGAAACCTTCGCGCAACTGGCGCAACGGTTGCGGGAACGGAGCTACGATCCGCATCGGGTCGCGCATTTCGTCAATCGTTTGCTGTTTTGCATGTTCGCCGAGGACATCGGTTTGTTACCACGGGAGTTGTTCACCCGCTTGTTGGCGACGGCCTTGCCGCAACCCGAGCGTTTCGTCGGCATGGCGCAGCATTTATTTGCGGCGATGAGCACTGGCGGCGCGTTTGGCGTGGAGATCATCGCTTGGTTTAACGGCGGGCTGTTCAACGATGCCGATGTGATTCCGCTGGACGCCGAGGATTTGCGCATCGCCCACCGAGCGGCGCTGCTGGATTGGGCGGCGATTGAACCGGCGATTTTCGGCACCTTGTTCGAGCGCGGGCTTGATCCCGATAAGCGCAGTCAATTGGGCGCGCACTACACGGATAGGGCATCCATCGAACGGCTAATCGCGCCGGTGATTCGCGAACCACTGTGGGCGGAATGGCAGCAGGTGAAGGTTGCCATCGCGGCACGGCTAGCAAAAAGTACGTCCAAGGCGCGTCAGCAAGCCGAGCAGATGTTACAGGCGTTTTTGGAGCAGCTGCGAACGTTTCGCGTGCTCGATCCGGCGTGCGGGTCGGGTAATTTTCTGTATCTGGCGCTGCAAACGCTCAAGGATTTGGAGCATCAAGTCATGTTGGAAGCGGAACAACTCGGCTTGCAGCGCGGCTTTCCGGTGGTCGGGCCGGAAGCGGTGTCGGGCATCGAAATCAATCCGTATGCGGCGGAACTGGCGCGGGTGACGGTGTGGATCGGCGAAATTCAGTGGATGCTGTCGCGTGGTTATAGCTTGAACGACCAGCCGATTTTGAAGCCGCTGGATCAGATTTTTTGTCGGGACGCGTTATTGAATGCGGATGGAACCGAAACGGAATGGCCCAAGGCGGATGTCATCGTGGGCAATCCACCGTTTTTGGGCGGTAAAAAAATGCTTAATGAGTTGGGTAAAAATTATGTTGCCACCTTGCGGGAAGTGTATGTTGACCGTGTTTTAGGAGGTGCCGATTTAGTCTGTTATTGGTTTGAAAAAGCACGTGCCTTAATCGAAACTGGACAAGTAAAGCGCGTTGGATTTGTCGCAACTCAGGCGATCCGTGGTCAACATAATCGTGCAATACTTGAGCGTATTTGTGCAACTGGAATGATTTACAATTCTTGGGCCGACGAACCTTGGATAAACAACGGAGCGGCAGTCAGAGTATCTCTTATTTGTTTTGGTCAAAAAGATGACAAGAAAATAATAACCTTAAATGGTCAACCAACATTGGAGATACTATCTAATTTGGTTGGTTCAAATAATCTTTTAGAGAAATTGGATTTAACAAAAACTTATTCTATTTGTGAAAATCAAGGAATTTCGATTCGTGGTGTGCAGAAAATAGGAGCTTTTGATGTTCTGGGAGAACAAGCGAGAGTATGGCTCAAGTTGCCGAACAATCCAAACGGGCGTCCAAATAGTGATGTACTAAAACGTTTGGTAAGCGGCATGGATATTTCAAAAAAAAATCAGGATAATTGGATAATTGACTTTGGGATTTCAATATCCGAATATGAAGCCGCTTTTTATGAATCTATTTTTGATTATATTCTAAAAAAGGTTAAACCAGAACGAGAAAAAAATAACCGTGACCAATATCGTAAATTATGGTGGAGACACGGCGAACCTCAGCCAAAGCTTCGCTCTCTTCTGGATTCTTTATCACGTTACATTGCAACACCTTTGGTCTCCAAATATCGGCTTTTTATTTGGATAGATAAAACGGTTTTACCAGATAGCCGAGTCTACGCAATCGGGCGTGACGATGATACTGCTTTCGGTATTCTCCATTCACGTTTTCATGAAATTTGGAGTCTTCATAAGGGCACATGGCATGGAGTAGGTAACGATCCGGTCTATAATGCACCGTCATGCTTTGAAACCTTCTCATTTCCCGAAGGTTTGCAGCCGAATATCCCCGCCAGCGTTTACACCGACGATCCTCGCGCCCGAGTCATCGCCAACGCCGCCCGGCGTTTGGTTGAGTTGCGCGACAACTGGTTGAATCCACCCGAGTGGGTTCGGCGCGTGCCGGAAGTCGTTCCCGGCTATCCCGACCGCTTGCTCCCGGTGGACGACCGCGCCGCCGCCGAACTGAAAAAACGCACGCTCACCAACCTGTACAACCAGCGCCCAACTTGGCTGGCAAACGCCCATCGCGCTTTGGATGAAGCCGTCGCGGCGGCTTACAGCTGGCCGGCGGATTTGAGCGACGAGGACATTTTGCGGCGATTGTTGGCGTTAAATCGAGAGCGGGCGAATACCCAGACCACATGATTTTTTGTTGAGCGGGAGGACATGCCATGTCGACACCGATAGCAGAACGGGAATTGCTGAACTCCCAACCCCGTCACCGTTGGACCGTCGCCGAGTACCACCGTATGGCGGAAGTCGGTTTGTTAAATGAAGATTCGCGGGTGGAATTGATCGACGGAGAAATCATCGAGATGGCGCCGATAGGCAGCGAACATGCCGGGCACAACAATCACTTACTGAGTCTGCTTGCTTATCGGTTGCATGGCAAGGCGGTCGTTGCCGGACAAAATCCAGTGGTGCTCAGCAATTACGAAGAACCTCAACCCGATATCGCTGTGCTGCGTTGGCGGAGTGATTATTACAGGACTGCGCATCCTCATGCCGAAGATGTTTTGCTCATCATCGAAATAGCGGATAGCACCCTCCGCTATGATCGCGATGTCAAAATGCCTCTGTACGCAAAAAACGGCATTCCGGAAGTCTGGTTGCTGGATATTCAAAGCCGGCAATTGGAAATCTATCGCGAGCCGATCAACGGCGAATATCGGCAGCGGGATCATCGCCGCGCCGGCCAAATCGCACCAATTCTGTGTCCCGATGCCGTGATCGATCTGGCCGAATTGTTTCCTAACCCGCAATCCTGAAGGAATCGTCTAAGGTAATGTCATGACAAGACTGGAACTGAAACTAGATTTGCCCGCCCGTCTTGTCCGCGAGGCTCGGGCTGCCGGGTTGTTGACGCCAGAAAGCATCACGCAACTGCTGCAAGATGCCATACGTCGCCGTGCCGGAGAAATGCTGATCGCAGCGGCCAACCGTGCCGGGCAAGTAGGCGGTGAAGCGCCATCGATGGATGAACTGGTGGAGGATGTAAAAGCCATACGCGCTGCACGCAAAACGGCAAAACAAACCCAGTGAAAGTTGTGCTCGATAGCAACGTGGTGATGGCTGGTTTCTTGTGGTCCGGTATCTGCACGCAATTTTTTGATCTAGCTAACGCCGGACGCATCGAGCCTTTCACCAGCCGGGATCTGATCGATGAAATCCGCGAAGTTCTGTATCGCTCAAAACACGCGCATCATGTCGCCCGTACCGGCTTTACCGCCGAGCAATTGATCGCCAATACCAGCGTTTCGCCAAGCCTATTCCCGCTCGCAAATTCACCAAGCAAATTTGTCGCGATGCGGACGATGATGCCGTGCTGGCTTGTGCATTGGCCGCGAAAGCGGACGTGATTGTGACTGGCGACAAGGATTTGATCGTATTGCATCCGTGGAATGGCATTCAAATCCTGAGCCCTGCCGACGCACTGCAATGGTTGACCTCAAGCGCATGATTGACTTGGCTGAATTGTTTCCTAATCCCTGAGCTTTTTTCGAATGACCGAATTGACTTTTACCGCCGATGGCGCCGAACGCGTACCGCTCAAAATCTTTACCGAAAAGGCGTACCTGGACTATTCCATGTATGTCATTCTCGACCGGGCCTTGCCCCATATCGGCGACGGATTGAAGCCGGTGCAGCGCCGCATCGTCTACGCCATGTCCGAACTCGGCCTGTCGGCCAATTCCAAGCACAAGAAATCCGCCCGCACCGTTGGCGACGTGCTTGGCAAATATCACCCGCACGGCGATTTAGCCTGCTACGAAGCGATGGTGTTGATGGCCCAACCCTTCTCCTACCGCTATCCGCTGGTGGACGGGCAGGGCAACTGGGGCTCGCCGGACGATCCTAAATCCTTCGCCGCCATGCGCTACACCGAGGCCCGGCTGTCGCCGTTCGCCCAAGTGCTGCTGTCGGAACTCGGCCAAGGCACGGTGGACTGGGCGCCTAATTTCGACGGCACGCTGAACGAACCGATGCTGCTGCCAGCCCGCTTGCCGCATGTACTGCTCAACGGCGCAACCGGCATCGCCGTCGGGATGGCGACCGACATCCCACCGCACAATCTTGGCGAAGTCGCGGCGGCTTGCATTCGCCTGCTGGATCAACCCGACTGCAATCTGGACACTCTGGGGGAACTCGTGCCCGCGCCGGATTTCCCCGGCGGCGCGGAAATCGTTACCCCGCGCGAGGAACTGCGAAAGCTCTATCAGACCGGCAACGGTGCGGTGCGGATGCGCGCCCGCTACGAACCGGAAAACGGCGAAGCAGTTGTCATTACCGCCTTGCCGCATCAGGTTTCCGGCGCGCGGATCATGGAGCAGATTGCCGCGCAGATGCGGGACAAAAAGTTGCCAATGGTCGAGGACTTGCGCGACGAATCCGACCATGAAAATCCGACTCGCCTGGTGCTGGAGCTACGCTCCAATCGGGTGGATGTGGATTTACTGATGGATCACCTGTTCGCCACCACCGATCTGGAAAAAAGCTACCGCGTTAACCTGAACATGATCGGCCTAGACGGTCGGCCACAGGTCAAGAACCTCAAGCAAATCATCGAGGAATGGTTGCGCTATCGCGTTGCCACGGTACGGCGGCGGCTGGAATATCGGCTGAATCAGGTCGAACAGCGCCTGCATATTCTGGATGGTTTGCTGATCGCTTATCTCAATCTGGACGAGGTGATCCGCATCCTGCGCACCGAAGACAAACCCAAGCCGGTGTTGATGGCGCGTTTCCAACTGTCCGACGTGCAAGCCGAGGCGATTCTGGAAACCAAGCTGCGCCATTTAGCTCGGCTGGAAGAAATGAAGCTGCGCGGCGAGCAGGACGAACTGCGCAAGGAACAGGAGCAGTTGCAACTGTTGCTCGGTTCCGAGAAGCGGTTGAATGGATTGATCCGAAAAGAAATTCTGGAAGACGCCAAGCGGTTTGGCGATCCACGCCGTTGTCCGCTGGTGGAACGGCGGGTAGCGCAGGCACTGGATGAAACCAGCTTGACGCCGAGCGAACCGATGGTGGTGGTGCTATCGCAGAAAGGTTGGGTACGGGCGGCCAAGGGGCGCGAAATCGATGCAACGGCGTTGAGCTACAAAGCGGGCGATCATTATCTCGATCAGGCGCAAGGCCGCAGCAATCAATCAGCGGTATTTCTCGACACCACCGGCCGAACCTACACTTTGCCCGTTGCGGGTCTGGCCTCGGCGCGCGGTTATGGCGAGCCGCTGACCGGCAAGCTCAGTCCGCCGGACGGTGCTCGCTTCGTTAACGTGTTGCTCGGCAATCCCGAAGACCTCTATCTGCTGTCCACCGATGCCGGCTACGGCTTTATCTGCGCATTCGATGATATGTTGTCCCGCAACAAAGCGGGCAAATTGGTGTTGACCGTGCCGGACGGCGCACGGATATCGCCCCCGCTGCCGGTCGTTGGCATGGAAACCGATCGTCTGGCGGCGGTCAGCAGCGGCGGGCGGTTGTTGCTGTTTCCGGTGAAGGATCTACCGCGACTTCCCAAGGGAAAGGGCAATAAGATCATCGATCTACCAGGCGAGGAATCTTTGGTGACCCTCATTCTTGTGCCACCGGGCAAGGGAATGGTGCTGACTGCCGGTAAGCGGGATCTGAAGCTCAAACTGGCCGATCTGGAAAATTATGCGGGTGAGCGGGGTCGCCGGGGCAAACCGTTGCCGCGCGGATTTCAGCGAGTGGAACGCTTGATCGTGGCCGAATGAGTGCGCCACCACCACAGGCGATATCCCAGCAGCACACCCAGAATCCCACCGTAGAGCAGCGGTTCGGCGATATCGGCCTTGACCAGCCATAGATAGTGCAGCACGCCGAGTGTACCGATGAGATAAACCAGC
>Ga0116151_10002955_pt1 | contig 15384 bp, 12 predicted proteins | sample AD_UKC117_MetaG_FD_89893 | JGI IMG/M metagenome (GOLD analysis project Ga0116151, IMG submission 89893) | Active sludge microbial communities of municipal wastewater-treating anaerobic digesters from Hong Kong - AD_UKC117_MetaG | ecosystem: Engineered > Bioreactor > Anaerobic > Digestate...
GGTAGCGCAACATTCGCGTTCGGCAGCAGCGATCGCCGACTATTTGGGTTCCCAAGGTGCCGTTTCCGACATCTCTTATCCCGGGCTCGCGGCCAATCCAGCACGCGGCGTCTTCCTGCGGCAGATGAGTGCGGGAGGCGGACTGATCGCCTTTGAAATGGATGGCGGCATCGAACGCGGCCGAAAATTCATGAATGCGTTGAAGCTTATCCACCGGGCTGTGAGCCTCGGAGATGCCGAAACCTTGATCCAGCATCCCGCCAGCATGACCCACGCGTCCTACGGGGCCGAAGAAAGGGCCCGCCACGGTATCTCCGACGGCCTCATCCGGCTGTCCGTGGGGCTTGAGAACACCGAGGACCTTCTGGATGATCTCGACCAGGCTTTCCGCGGCCTGTGAACCCGTTTTCATCGGGTTTGGTTTATCACCTCACGCGCGCTGCAAGCGCATCAGCCCGCAACGCTCATCACGTTCAAGCAAAGGGATACAGAGATCGGAAGATGGCTGGCGCACCCGACAGGATTCGAACCTGTGACCTCTGCCTTCGGAGGGCAGCACTCTATCCAGCTGAGCTACGGGTGCCGGTACTCTTGGCACCCCCTATAGCCGATTGCCGTGGCGGTCCGCAATGGCTGGCAGTATCACTGAGACAAGAGGGAGGATTCTGATGAAAGCTGCGATCTTCGAGACCTATCATGGCCCATTGTCCATTCGAGATGTGAAGGATCCGGCTTGCCCGCCAGAGGGCGTAATCGTGAAGGTTGGGGCATGTGGCGTTTGCCGGTCGGATTGGCATGGCTGGAGTGGGGCCGACCCTGACGTTGTCTTACCACATGTGCCGGGCCATGAGTTTACCGGCACCGTGGTCGACGTTGGGCGCGACTACCATGGATTTGCGATCGGCGACCGTGTGACCGCACCCTTCATTCTCGCCTGCGGAGAATGCCCGGATTGTCGTGCGGGCGAGCCAACCGTCTGCAACCATCAACACGTCATCGGGTTCTCGAGCTGGGGCGCCTTCGCCGAGTTGCTGCCGGTGCCGCGCGCCAGTTTCAACCTTGTGAAGCTGCCGGACCATCTGGGTTTTGACTCGGCCGCCGCCATGGGTTGCCGGCTGACGACGGCCTTCCGCGGTCTGGTCGATCGTGCGCATCTGCAGCCCGGCGAATGGCTGGCCATTCATGGCTGCGGCGGAGTAGGTCTGTCCGCCGTGATGATCGGCGCCGCAATCGGGGCGCAGATCCTGGCCATCGACGTGAATGATGACGCACTGGCCATGGCCAGGTCGCTTGGCGCGACTGCGGTGCTCAATCCACAGAAAGCCGGTGACACGGCCGACGCAGTGCGTGACATGACGGGTGGCGGAGCGCATGTTTCAATCGATGCGCTTGGTATTACGGCGACCTTTCACAATTCGATTCGTGGGTTGCGCAAGCTTGGCCGCCATGTGCAGATTGGCCAACCGCTGGAGAAACATGCGACGCCGGACATCCCGCTGCTCGAAACCGTCTATGCCCGGCAGATCACCATCCATGGCACCCGGGGTATCGGAGCCAGCCGCTTCGCAGCTCTGCTCGGCATGATCGCAGCCGGCCGCCTCGATCCCGGCCGGATCATCACGAAGCGTATCGGCCTTGACGCCGCAGGTATCGCCTTGTCCGCCATGGATGGATATTCGGGCGTTGGTGTCACGGTCATCGACCGCATTCCATGATCAACCCCGAGGCTGGTAACGGCTTGGGCGCAGTGGCATAGTGCCGGTCATGTCGAAACACTCCAGCCTGAAAAAAGGCGACCACCTCTACCTGATTGATGGATCGGGATATATCTTCCGGGCCTATCACGCGCTACCACCGCTCACCCGCAAGTCGGACGGGCTTCCCGTGGGCGCAGTGCAGGGCTTCTGCAACATGTTGTGGAAGCTCCTCAAGGAAACCAATGCGGGCGAAAAGCCCACTCATTTGGCGGTGATCTTCGACTATTCGTCGAAATCCTTCCGCAATGAGTTCTATCCCGAATACAAGGCCCACCGGCCGGAGCCGCCAGCCGATCTTCGCCCACAATTCGGATTGATCCGACAGGCGACGCGGGCCTTCAATGTCGCGTGCGTGGAGCAGGAAAACTACGAGGCTGACGATCTCATCGCTACCTATGCACGGCAGGCATCGGAAGCCGGTGCCACCTGCCGTATCGTCTCCTCGGACAAGGACTTGATGCAGCTCATCCGTCCCGGCGTATCGCTCTACGATACAATGAAGGATAGGGAGGTGGGTGAGCCGGAGGTGCTGGAGAAATTCGGGGTGACGCCAGACAAGGTCATCGACGTGCAGGCTCTCTCTGGCGACTCCGTCGACAACGTGCCGGGTGTTCCCGGCATCGGCGTCAAGACCGGCGCTCAGCTCGTCAATGAATACGGCGACCTTGAAACGCTGCTTGAACGGGCTTCAGAGATCAAGCAGAACAAGCGCCGCGAGAATCTTATCGCCTTCGCCGATCAGGCGCGCGTATCGAAGAAGTTGGTCACCCTCGACGACCATGTACCGGTCACGGAGGACGTGGGCAGTTTCGCCGTCGATACACCGAAGGCGAGTGCGCTGATCGGCTTTCTCAAGGCGCTTGAATTTTCGACCTTCACCAAGAAGGTGGCTGGCGAGCTTGACGCCGACATGGCCGGCATCGATCCCGTAGAAGTGGAGATCAAGTATTGGCCTCCGGAAGGCGGGGACGTGACGGTCCCCGAAACGCCATCCCGATCCAAGCCGGGGTCCTCGGAACCGGCTGGCAGGTCTGAAACAGCGCCGGGGTCGAAAGAGTCTGACCAGCGCCGTGATGACGAATTGAAGGCGGTTCCCATTCGTCATGACGACTACGAAATGGTTGGGGATTTGAAGTCCCTCGAGACCTGGATCGCTGCTGCATACGACACCGGTTACATTGCCGTCGACACGGAAACCGACTCGCTCGATTCGATGCAGGCCAATCTTGTCGGCGTGTCACTGGCCACCGCGCCCGGAAGGGCCTGCTACATTCCGCTCACCCACAAGGGTGACGGCGGCGGCCTGTTCGGCGGCGGCTTGCTCGAAGGCCAGATCAAGCTTTCAGACTGTGTCAATGCGCTGAAGCCGATGCTGGAGGACCCATCCATCCTCAAAATCGGCCAGAACCTCAAATATGATATCGAGGTGCTGGCACGGAGTGGCATCAACGTCTCGCCCATCGATGATACCATGCTCATTTCCTATGTGCTTGAATCGGGCGACGTCGGCCACGGCATGGATGAATTGTCAGGCCGGCATCTGGGGCACAAGCCAATCTCCTTCAAGGAGGTGGCGGGCTCCGGCAAGTCAGCCATCACCTTCGATCGTGTGCCCATCGGCCGCGCGACCCATTACGCGGCAGAGGATTCAGACGTCACGCTGCGCCTCTGGCTCTTGCTCAAGCCGCGATTGGCGCAAATGGGCAAGCGCACCGTCTATGAAACACTGGAGCGCCCGCTGGTGCGGGTGCTGGCTGACATGGAAATGGCCGGCATCCTCATCGATCCAGACCTCCTCAAAAGATTGTCCAACGACTTCGCCACATCTGCGGCAGCGATCGAGAAAGATGTCTACAAGCTGGCAGGCGACGAATTCAACATCGGCAGCCCCAAGCAACTGGGCGAAATCCTGTTCGGCCGCATGGGCCTGCAGGGCGGCAAGAAGACCGCGACCGGTGCCTGGTCGACCGATTCCGACACGCTCGAGGACCTCGCTGCGCAAGGGGTGGAACTTGCCCGCTGTGTGCTCGATTGGCGGCAATTGTCCAAGCTCCGCTCGACCTACACCGATGCGCTGCCGAATTTCATCAATCCGGATACGGGCCGTGTCCACACCAGCTATTCGTTGGCCGCCACCTCCACCGGCCGCCTCGCTTCCACCGAACCCAACCTTCAGAACATCCCGGTGCGCACTGAAGAGGGCCGCAAGATCCGTTCGGCCTTCGTGGCGCCGGAGGGCTCGCAGCTGATCAGTGCCGACTACAGCCAGATCGAGCTTCGCGTGCTGGCCCATGTCGCCGACATTCCGCAATTGAAGAAGGCCTTTGCCGACGGCCTCGACATTCACGCCATGACGGCGAGCGAGATGTTCAACGTGTCGATCAAGGGCATGGACCCGATGGTACGCCGCCGCGCCAAGGCCATCAATTTCGGCATCATCTATGGCATCTCGGCCTTCGGCCTCGCCAACCAGCTCTCCATCAGCCGCGAGGAGGCGGGCGAATACATCAAGACCTACTTCAAGCGCTTCCCCGGCATCCGGGACTACATGGATGCCACCAAGCAGGAAGCGCGCGACAAAGGCTATGTCGAGACGATCTTCGGCCGCCGCTGCCATTTCCCGCGCATCAAGTCGCCCAACCCGTCGGAGCGCGCCTTCCTCGAGCGCGCCGCCATCAACGCCCCGATTCAGGGTGCGGCAGCCGACATCATCCGCCGCGCCATGATCCGCATGCCGGATGCGTTGGCGGAAGCGAAACTCTCGGCGAAGATGCTACTGCAAGTCCACGACGAACTGGTGTTCGAGGCGAAGGACGCGGAGGTGGAGAAGACCATGGAGGTGGTCAAGCGGGTGATGATCCATGCGCCTGAACCCGCTGTGCACCTCATGGTGCCATTGCAGGTCGATGCCCGCGCCGCAAAGAACTGGGAAGAGGCCCATTAGGCCTGCGCCACGGGAAGGTTGCCCCCAAGGCCCTCATCCTCTAGAACGCGGCGCGAATTCAGCGAGTTTGAGACATGAGCAAGGTACAACGCCCGAAGGCACGGGTGGCCAAGGGTTTCCGCGATATCGGGCCGGATGAAATCCGGGGCGTGCGCCGCATGCTGGCGAAGATCCAGGAGGTCTATGAGGCCTATGGCTTCGAACCGGTCGAACAGCCCTTCATCGAATACACCGATGCGCTCGGCAAGTTCCTGCCGGACCAGGACCGGCCCAATGCCGGCGTGTTTTCCTTCCAGGACGACGATGACCAGTGGCTGTCGCTGCGCTATGACCTCACAGCCCCGCTCGCCCGCTTCGTGGCCGAAAACACGCAGGGGCAATTGCCGACTCCCTATCGCAGCTATCGCCAGGGATGGGTGTTCCGCAACGAGAAGCCGGGGCCGGGCCGCTTCCGCCAGTTCATGCAGTTCGACGCCGACACGGTGGGCAGCGCCTCGCCCGCCGCAGATGCCGAGGTGTGCATGATGGCCGCCGATACGATGGAGGCGCTGGGCCTGGAGCGCGGGCAGTATGTGATGAAGGTGAACAATAGAAAAGTCTTGGAAGGACTTTTGGAGAAGGAAGGACTTGGTGGCCTAGCCCAGGCTGCCAAACGTCTCCAAGTGATGCGAGCCCTCGATAAATATGATCGTCTAGGCCTACAGGGTGTCTGGGAACTTCTGGATCGGGGACGGACCGACGATTCAGGAGACTTCACGCCGGGTGCAAATCTGACGCCTTCCCAAATTAGTGCTAATGTTCATTTCCTTGCCACGAGCGCTACAGGGTCTTCCAACTTGGCGCTACTCCCACCAAATCTGAACCGAGAAATTTCACCCCCCTCATCGAACAAAGAAGTGCTCTCTGTTTGGACAAAACTTGTTCAAGGCAATTCGACGGGCGAAGAGGGAATCGCAGAGCTTCAGCGGATGAACGAGTTGTTTGAAGCCGCCGGCTATGGATTTGATAGAATTCGACTGGAACCCACCGTCGTCCGCGGACTTGAGTATTACACTGGTCCCGTCTTCGAATGCGAATTGCTTATGGAAACCAAGGACGAAGATGGCCGCCCCGTGCGCTTCGGTTCGGTCGGAGGCGGCGGGCGCTATGACGATCTCGTGGCACGCTTCACCGGCCAGCAAGTACCGGCGACGGGCTTCTCCATCGGCGTCTCGCGCCTCTATTCGGCGCTGAAACTCGTCGGCAAGGCAGAGGAGTCAAACACGCTCGCGCCTGTCGTCGTGCTTGTCATGGACAAGGACCGCCAAGGTGATTACTGGCGCATGGTGCAGCAGCTTCGCGATGCCGGCATCCGCGCCGAGATGTACGTCGGCACCGCTGGCATGAAGGCGCAGATGAAATACGCCGACAAGCGCGGCGCCCCCCTCGTTGTCATTCAAGGTGGTGACGAGAAGGCCAAGGGCGAAGTGCAGATCAAGGACCTCCGTCTCGGTGCCGAACTCGCGGCCGGAATCGGGTCACGCGAGGAATACGCGTCCCAGCGCCTCGCGCAATTCTCGGTGCCGGAGAGCGAACTGGTCACCGCGGTGAGGAAGGCGCTCGGAGCCTGACATGGCCGGGAAATCCAAAGCGGAGCGCGAGGCCCTGGAGCGCCAGAACGCCGCCATCATGGCCGTATTCGAGCGCGCTGGCTTCGATCACATCGCCCCCGATATGATCCAGCCCGCTGATATCTTTCTTGAGCGCTCGGGCGAAGACATCCGTGCACGGACCTTCGTGTTTACCGATCCGGCTGGCAATGAGATGTGCCTACGCCCCGATCTCACCGTGCCGGCATGCCGCTACCACCTGAGTCACGCGTCCGATCCCGCTGCTGAACAGCGCTATTGCTACCTCGGCCCTGCTTTTCGCTTTCCGGACGAACGTCTGAGCCCACAGGAATTCACCCAGGCCGGTGTCGAATGGTTCGGGGCCGGAGACTCCATCGCGGCGGAGGCTCGCGTATTGAAGCTGACATTGAGCGCCCTCGAAGTCGCCGGCGCGACGGGGCTGAAGGTCACGCTCGGCGATCTCGGACTGTTCTCCTGTTTGCTCGACGATATGGAAATGCCCGACCGCTGGCGCCGCCGTCTGAAGCATCATTTCTGGCGTCCTTCGGCGTTTCACGATCTGCTCAATGACTTTGCCAATCCGTCACGCCGCCGGTGCACGTCCATTTCGCCCGTCGTCGACCAGCTCGAAAGGGAGGAAGCTGCAAGTGTGGCGCGCCGGATCATCGAAGCGGGTGACCTGCCGATGGTCGGCGGCCGCTCACTGGAGGAAATTGCCGGACGCCTCGCGGAGAAGTTTGCCGACAGGAGCGAACAACCAATCGATCCGAAGATGAAGCAGACAATCGAAGCCTATCTCGACACCAAGGGATTGGCAACGGAGGTCATTCCGGCGCTCGCGGCTGTTGGTCAATCTACTGGCTACGGCAAAGCCGTGACGGCCTATGAGCGGCGGATTTCTGCCTTCGAGGACCAGGGCCTCAATCCGCGGCGGTTCATGTTCAGCGCCACATTCGGCCGGGAAATCGAATATTATACAGGCTTTACTTTCCAGATCGAAGCTGAGCTGGAGGGCGGGCTGGTCGCCGTCGCCGGCGGTGGCCGTTATGATAATCTGCTGTCAGATATGGGGTCGCCTATTGCGGTTTCGGCCGTTGGCTCGGCGATCCACACTGACCGGTTGATGGCGGTGCTGGCATGAGCACGCTCACCCTCGCCATTCCATCCAAGGGCCGATTGATGGAGGCTACCGCCGGCCTGCTGGCGAAAGCCGGATTTGGGATTGACCGAATGGGCGCGGACCGTGGATATCGTGGGCGACTGAGCGGTCTTGAGGGCATAGAGGTCGCTTTCCTGTCTGCTTCTGAAATCGCCCAAAATCTCCGGGATGCGAAGGTGGATCTCGGTGTGACCGGTGAGGATCTGCTTCGCGAAAAAATCGCACCCGGGAGTCCGGCCGCCGATGTTGCGTTGCGGCTCAATTTTGGACCTGCCGATGTGGTGGTCGCCGTTCCGCAGAGTTGGCTCGACGTCGCCACGATGGCTGATGTGGATGAGATTGCCGAGAGCTTCTACGAGCGCCACGGCAGGCGCCTGCGCGTGGCCACCAAATACCACAATCTCACGCGCCGCTTTTTCGCGGAAAGGGGCGTGACCGGCTACCGGATCGTTGAAAGCCTCGGAGCAACCGAGGGCGCGCCAGCCGCCGGAATCGCGGAGATCATTGTCGACATCACAACCACGGGTTCGACGCTGAAGGCCAATCATCTGAAGATTCTCGACGATGGCGTCGTGCTCAAATCGGCGGCAGTTCTCGCGGCCACCCCAGCCGCGAGGTCTGATGCGCGTACGCAGCGTCTAGTGGAAGCCCTGTCAACCATACTCTAGATTCCTGCTGTGTCATTTCGGGATGTGCGTAAACCTCCTGTTAAGAAGTGCAACAGGGAGTAGAGTGATGAAGTATCTTGTAGTGGCCGCATTTGCGCTTCCATTGCTGACTCCGCCGGTGGCAATGGCGGATGGTATGCTGACCAAGACAGCGGAACCGGCCCTCCCGGAACCAGAGAGCGTGTCTGCCGCGTTGCTCCGCTCCTCGATCCCGGAAACCGAACCACTCGCTCTGCCTGAGCCCGAGATGGAATCCATCGCGCCCTATAAGCGTTGCAGTGACCGGGAACAGGTTTTTCTCACGAACTGAGTGTGGTGATCGGGCGAGGGTGGCGGCCTCGCAGGCCTTGAATTTGACCAAGACCGCCTTTAGCGCACATCCTGACGTCGGCAAATCGAATCAGGAGTTCAGGCGATGAGGAGACTGAGATGCGCGGCAATGGTTGCGGTGGCCTTGCTCACGGTGGGCGGCTCTGCGAAGGCCGCCGATTGCGGCAATTCCGCAAAAGGCTTTGATGGATTTCTCAAGTCATTCGCCAGCCAGGCCGCAGCTCAAGGTATCGGCAAGCGTGGACTCTCGGCCCTAAATGGCGTCCAGTATCAGCCGGGCATCATCAAGAAAGATCGTGCGCAAAGCATCTTTTCGCAGGCGTTCCTCGAATTCCAGTCACGCATGGCAACCAGCGGCCGCATCAAAAAGGGCCGCGCACTTCTGGACAAGAACAGGAAGCTCTTTGATGCGATCCAGAAGAAGTACGGCGTCCAGGGGCCCGTACTCATCGCGTTCTGGGCGCTCGAAACTGATTTTGGCGGCTACATGGGGGACTTCCCAACCATTCCGTCCCTCGCCACACTGGCATGGGACTGCCGTCGTCCGGACAAGTTCCGTGAACAATTGATGGCGGCGCTCGACCTCTACGACAAGGGTGATCTTGACCTGGAGGACATGAAAGGTGCCTGGGCGGGTGAAATCGGCCACACGCAATTCTTGCCGAAAGAATATGACGAAACGGCCGTCGATTTCGACGGAGATGGTCATCGCAATCTCCGCAGATCGGTGCCCGATGCCATGGCGTCTTCCGCGGCACTGCTCATCAAGCACGGCTGGCAGGCCAATCAGCCTTGGCTCCAGGAGGTCCGCGTTCCGGCAGACCTGCCGTGGGACCAGGCAGATATTGCCATTCAACATCCGCGCAGCCAGTGGGCAAAATGGGGAGTGAAGGCTGTCGATGGTAAGCTCAAGGCAGACAACTTTCCGGCATCGCTTCTCTTGCCGATGGGAAAAGACGGTCCTGCCTTCCTTGCCTACGAGAATTTTACACAAGCCTATCTGCTGTGGAACGAGTCGCTGATCTATTCCACAACAGCAGCCTATCTGGCCACACGGATTGCCGGCGCAGATGCTCTTTCGCCTGGCCGCGCAAACGTCAATTCTCTGGATTTCAATCAGATCATCCAACTTCAGAAGATTCTGGTCGGGATGGGTTACGATGTTGGCGAAATCGACGGAAAGATTGGCAAGGCCACGCGGGCTGCCATCAAGGACGTCCAGATGAAGATCGGCTGGCCAGCCGACTCCTACCCGACGGTCGAGTTCTTGAAAAAGCTGAAACGGAGTTGATCACTCATGGCGCAATGCCTCGATAGGATCGAGGCGAGCCGCCCGCCGCGCCGGGAAATAGCCGAACAGGATTCCGATCAGCGCACATACGCCAAACGCCAAGGTGATAATCCGTCCGTCGGCTTCGAATGGAATGTGCAGAAAGACGGACGCTGCGCCGGCCAGTCCCAATCCCAGTAGTGTGCCTAGGAGGCCTCCGAACATGGCAAGAACGATCGCTTCGACAAGGAATTGTGTCAGCACCTGACTGGCGAGCGCACCGATTGCAAGCCGAATGCCGATTTCACGCGTCCGTTCCGTGACGGATACCAGCATGATGTTCATAATGCCGATGCCGCCGACCAGTAGTGAAACCGCGGCGACGGATCCAAGCAGTCCGGTCAGAACCGTTGTCGTCGACGCCATGGTATTGGCGATCTGGGTCAGATCCCGAACCGTGAAGTCATCATTCTCACCCGGCGCAATGCGCCGTCGCTCGCGCAAGATCTGTTCTGTCTCAAGCTGCACTTGCGGGATGTCGGCAGCGTCCGCCACCGATATGTTGATCGAATTGATTCGAGTGTTGCCAGCCAACCTTCGTTGGAATGTTCGCAGCGGGATAACAACTGTACTGTCTTGGTCGCTGCCAAAGGCAGACTGCCCCTTGCTCTCCAGTAACCCTATGATGTCGCACGAAAAGGTTCCAATGCGGAGCCGTTGACCGATGGGCGGTAGCGCCCCGAACAGTTCATTGCGAATGGTTGAGCCAATCACACACACAGACGATCCTGACCGTTCTTCTGTTTCAAGAAAGCCTCTCCCGTCGGCGATGATCCAGTCCTGGACAACAAAGTAGTCGGCAGTAGCCCCTGTGACAGTCGTGGTATAGTTGAATGCGCCGGCAACAACTTTCGCCGAGCGCTGTGCGGTGGGCGAAATGCCACGGACACCTGACAGGCTGGCACGAAGGGCCGACACGTCGCGCTCATCGAAGGCGCGCGCATCACTGGTTCCGGCAGGCCCAAACGTACTCTGTCCCGGCCGCACAACCAGCATGTTGCTGCCCAGGCGAGACAGGTTTTGTTGAACTTGTTGTGACGCTCCGTTGCCAATGGTGACCATGGCAATGACCGCCCCAACGCCAATGACAATCCCGAGCAAAGTCAGAAACGACCGAAGCGCATTGCGGCGGATCGATGCCATGGCCAACTTGATTGTATTCCACAGCATCAGGCAGCGTTCCACCCGCCATCACGCTCGATGAGGCCATCGACAAATCGGACCGTCCTCTTCGCGTAGGCGGCCATCTCGGGCTCATGAGTCACCATGACGACGGTAATTCCGGACTGTGCATTCAGTCGAGTGAGGAGTTCCATGATCTCGGTGCTCGTCTTCGTGTCAAGGTTTCCCGTTGGCTCATCGGCCAAGAGCAGCAGAGGATCCGTAACGATGGCCCTGGCGATGGCGACGCGCTGTTGCTGGCCGCCCGAGAGTTCGCCAGGAGTATGGTGCTCGCGGCCGGCGAGGCCAACCTGATGGAGTGCTCGGGCGGCGCGTTCTTTCCGCTCCAGGCGAGGAGACCCGCGGTAGATCAAAGGCAATTCGACGTTCTCAATGGCGCTTGTCCGGTTGAGCAGGTTAAAGCCCTGGAACACGAAACCCAGATAGTGACGGCGAAGCAGTGCCCGCTGGTTCTGGTCAAGTCGTGTGATGTCGACGCCGGCAAAGAAGTAGCTCCCAGACGTGAGCCGATCCAGGCAACCGATGATGTTCATGGCTGTCGACTTGCCTGAACCGGAGGGCCCCATGATGGCAACGAAGTCTCCTTGTTCGATAGAAAGGTCGACGCCTGACAGAGCGCGTATGAGCCCAGCGCCAGCGCCATAGAGCCTTTGAACGCCCTTTAATTCGATGAGGAGAGGTTCAGTGTTCATTCCTTGGCCTGGCGCGACGAGGTGACGACCTCCATTCCTGCAACCAGGTCACCCGAAAGTACCTGGGTCAGCTTCCCGTCTGTAGCGCCCGTCTTAACCTTCAGTTCCACGGGGGAACCGTTCTCCAAAATCCAGATGCTCCTCTCTCCTGTCGGGATTGGGCTTGTCTGTCGCGTCGGTCTAGGCGGTCGAGGCATGAAGATGCTTGTAACGCTGAAGCTGCTGCCATTGTCCTTTTTCGGCGCTTGGTAGCGAAGCGCGGCATTGGGAACAACGAGCACATCATCGAGTTCCTGGGTGACGATCTCTGCCGTAGCCGTCATGCCCGGCCGCAGCAGAAGTTCATCATTCGAAACGATCAGGACGGCCTTGTAGGTAACGACATTATCCGTGACGTTCGGAGAGAACTCGATAGTCTCGATCGTTGCGGGAAAATCCCGTCCGGGATAGGCATCTACGGTAAATGACGCTGTCTGACCATGTTTTACGACCCCAATGTCCGCCTCGTCGATGTTGGCCTCCAACTGCATGTGGGTGAGATCTTCGGCGATTGTGAACAGGACAGGCGCTTGAAGTGAGGAGGCAACGGTTTGGCCCGGCTCCACCGAACGCTTCAAGACGATGCCATCAACCGGCGACAGAATTCGAGTTTTGGTTATATCTGTCTCCTGCATCGACACTTCTGCCTTCGCGACCTCGATGTCGGCCTCGGCTGCCAAGACACCAGCTTCTGCCCTGGCGAGCGCTGCCTGAGCAGAGTCCAGATCTTGAACGGACGATATGCCCTTCTTGCTCAACGCCTCTGCCCGGTTGAGCGCAGTTTGTCTTTCGTTCAGCGTTGCCCGGGCATCGGCAAGGTGAGCTTCGGCTGCCGCCAGCGATGCCTCGACACGGGCCAGCTGCGCCCTGAGCCGAACCGAATCGAGTTCAGCGAGCACATCGCCCTTCTTCACCTGGCTATTGTTCTTTACGTTGACGGTGCGAACGACACCGGACATTTCGCTTGAAACATCCACCTCCGCAATCGGCTGGATATTACCAGTCGCCTGGACCGTAACGACGAGTGTTGTCCTTGCGGCGGCTGTGGTCTGGTATGTGTACGCCGCCGTCGTGCTGCTTGCAGCATTATACCACCATAAAGTACCCGATATCGCGGTGATGACCAGGGACAGCAAGATCAACCTCTTGGCCCATTTCGCGAACCGACTGGAGCGATCCAGGCCCAGAGCCGCCTCGATTTCGGCGGGCAAAGGTTTATGCTGCATGTTCATTGGTGTAGGGTCTCTCGCATTCTCCATTCACATATAGACGAAATGTAGGCCTGAATCCGGCGTTGTATATCCCATCCAGTCTTTGCATCCCAAATCTGCGCTGATATGAGCAGGCCATGAGCATTACCAAATTTGAATCCACGGCAGATGGCGCGAGCATAGCCTATCTGGAGGATGGCGGTGAAGACATTGGCCGTTGTGGCCTCTTTTGGCTCGGTGGATTCCGATCGGACATGCGGGGCGGGAAGGCGGAATCGCTGGGCGCACTGGCTCGGGAAACCAGGCGGACGATGTTTCGTTTCGACTACTCGGGTCACGGCGAATCGGGTGGATTTTTCGTCGATGGAACGATTTCTCTCTGGTTGTCGCAAGCAATCCATATGTTCACGAAGAAGTCGACCGGGAGGCAGATTGTCATTGGGTCCAGCATGGGCGGATGGCTCGCCATGTTGCTTTACCGATTTCTGCAGCAACGCAATTTCCACGCGGCCCGCCGCGTTGCAGGTCTGGTCCTGATAGCGCCTGCGGCGGATTTCACATCGGACCTCATGTGGAAGACCTTTTCACCGGACATCAAGGCGGAACTGGCGGAAAAAGGCTTCTACATGAGGCCATCTCTCTACGGAGATCCCTATCCGATTACTGCGAAACTTATCACCGATGGTGACGACCATTTGATGCTCAAGGATGGGATCGACTGCCATTGCCCGGTTAGAATCATTCAGGGAGACTCAGATCCGGATGTTCCGCCATCTCACGCCATGCGAGTATTTGAAAGTCTACGCGGTGGCGACGTCACGATCACCTTGGTGAAGGGTGGCGATCATCGGCTTTCGACGCCCGGTCACATCGAATTGATCCGCGAAACTGCATTGAGGCTCGCGGAACGCGCAGACGGCATCAGTCTTTGAAGTTTTCCACCAAAGCGTTCAAGCCTTCGCGGTAAGTCGGATAGCGGAGTACTACGCCAAGTTCGGTCTTGATGCGGACATTCGAAACGCGCTTTGAGTCCGCGTAGAAACTCCTGGCCATCGGCGAGAGATCTGCGTTCTCATAAGGTATGTCCGGCGGCAGCGGCAGGCCGAGCAGACCCGCACCATAAGCGACGACGTCCTGCGGCGGAGCAGCTTCGTCGTCGCAGACATTGTAGGCACGTCCAGGACATGGACTTGCTATGGAGGCCTCGAGCACCGTGGCAATGTCATCGACGTGAATGCGGCTGAACACTTGTCCTGGCTTGATGATGCGTTTTGCCGTGCCGTCGAGCAACGAAACGAGTTGATTCCGCCCGGGACCATAAATGCCCGCCAAACGGAAGATATGCGTCGGAAACTGCTCTTGGCGATAGAGCTCAATCCATTGCGCTTCCGCGTCTTGCCGGCGTTGACCCCGGGATGTGTTTGGCGTCAGTGGTGTGTCTTCGGTAACAAGTCCACCGCTGTGGTCCCCGTAGACACCAGATGTAGAAAGATAGGCCGCCCATTGAATTTGTTTGGCGCGCAATGCGAACTGGACCTTGTGCAACCGCAGAACGGGATCTCCGCAATCGTCAGGAGGTACAGAAGACACAATATGGCTGACGCCATCCAGATCCTGATCGTGTAACGCCTTGCTCCCATCAAAGACAGTGGCAGTATATCCCATCTCGAGGATGGAGCGCACTCCCTTCTCGGACCGGCTCGTTGCTGAGACGGACCAGCCCTTCTCGGCCAGGCGCCTGGCAAGCACCTTCGCAGAATAGCCAAGGCCAAAAAACAGGATGTGACTCATGTCAAATCCCACTCGGCAATGACGGCGGTATCGCTTTCCGAGGGCCGAAAACGTGATCTTAGGGCTTCAGCACATTCATGGTCTGCCAATTGCCAAACTGCCCAGACGGCCATGGCTCGAACCTCCGGGCAGGGGTCGGCGAGCAAACATTCGATTTCGGGAAGCAGGGAGCGGTCGCCGCTGTTGCCGGCAGCGATTAGCACGTTGCGTATAAATCGATCCCGTCCAGTTCTTTTGATGGGTGAACCGGAAAACAAAGACCGAAAGTCTTTGTCATCGAGATCTAGAAGACTGGCGAGAGAGGGTTCAATCAGCTCTGGACGCGCTCTTAACTTCGTCTCATTTGCTGTGCTCGCGAACTTGTTCCAAGGGCAGACGGCCAGGCAATCGTCGCAACCGTAGATCCTGTTTCCCATGGGCTTGCGAAACTCTCGCGGGATGTGGCCCTTGTATTCGATGGTGAGATAGGAGATGCAGCGCCGCGCATCGAGTTGATAAGGCGCAGGAAAGGCATCGGTCGGGCAGACATCCAGACAGGCGCGGCACGTGCCGCAGTGGTCGGATTCAGGGGTGTCCGGATCGAGTTCTAGCGTCGTCAGGATGCTTCCGATGAAGAACCAGGACCCAAGATCCCGGGAAACCACGTTGGTGTGCTTGCCCTGCCAGCCGAC
>Ga0116151_10002956_pt1 | contig 15382 bp, 11 predicted proteins | sample AD_UKC117_MetaG_FD_89893 | JGI IMG/M metagenome (GOLD analysis project Ga0116151, IMG submission 89893) | Active sludge microbial communities of municipal wastewater-treating anaerobic digesters from Hong Kong - AD_UKC117_MetaG | ecosystem: Engineered > Bioreactor > Anaerobic > Digestate...
AGAGTCGACGGGGTCCTAAAAAAACCGCGCCTAAACGGGTCCACGACCCCCAGCGGCCTCATGTCTCGGTCGCCCGCTTGCTCGCCCAGCGAGGCTAGGTCCCGTCACCTTGAAAGCCCTGGATGATCCATATTTGGAGTATATTCGTGGATTAATAATCAATTATTTTTGTGAAGGAAAATTTCAGGCATGTTGATTTTCGATGAGAGCTATGAAGAATACATGGAGAGAGCCAAAAAGGAATGGCTAATGGAATAGGCAGATCGCTCCAATTTATCTAATGTAACCGCATAAAATGGCAAGGCCAATGTAGGCCATAGCGAAAGATTGAGTCATTATCCATGACGCCAGATTTTCACCGCAGAGATAACCAGAATCACGGCAAGAAATGGCAGCAGAATGGCATCCGGAACGATTCCAAGCAATTGCCCCAAAAGAGTGAACCGGCAGCCATCACCAAAACGAAGCCCCGGTTTTTACCCAGTACGGCAAAACTTTTATCCGTGCTGTAGCGAGTGAAGCCGGTCAGCATGGTGGGCAAGCTGACCGCTAAAGATGGGCTACCAGCAAGCTTGATGTCGGCACCAAAGAGCAATACCAAGGTAGGAATCAGGAGTTCCCCACCCGCAACGCCCAAAAGTGAGGCCGCGACTCCTATACCAAAACCTGCCGCAATGCTGATGATGACATGAGCAGTGCCCGTCCTTTCGCGTCCGATGAAATTCTTGGGGTCGCCATCGGGACTTCAAATCCCAACAATACGCGGCAACGCCTGTTGGCTTGATTTACCGAGTTGACGATTCCGTCCCACGTTTTTGCGCCTTGCCTGGCATTTTATATAAGGTGCGCGGCGATGGGTCAGCCTGATCTTATACAAAAATCCTTTTGGCCTCTCACTGAGACGCGCCGAAAAGCTCCCGCAAAGCCTGCGCCGCTTCCGGCCGTGCGGGTTGTACGTGCCGGAGTTGGTCGAGCAGCATACGGGCTGCTCCAGCATCGACGCGACCGAGAGCGATCGCCATCTGTAGCAGCGGGTCATAGGCGGGGCGGAAATCGGGACTGATCCGCAGCGCTGCTAGAAGCGGTTCGCGCACCTGTGCCAACATGAGCCGCACGTCGGACGTTGGCTTCACGTTGCGACCCGTTTCGATGAAACGATTGCGGGCTACTCCGTATGCGGCCAGTCGAGATACCCAAGCGTCGTCGTGGGGCGCCGCGACCAGTTCATCAGGATCGATCTCGACTTCGCGGAGCAAAGCGATCAGCCGATCGCGCGGCAGGGAATCGGGGGCATAGGTGATGCGTGGAGCGCGATAGGCTACCACCGGCTGATCGTCAGTGTTCAGCGGCGCGTCGCCCGCGAATCGGGCGAGGGCGCGTGGACCGGCGATGAAGCTGCCCAACAGTGCCAGATCGTCGGCGATCCCGAATTCCGCCGGGTTTTGCGGCATTGCCACGCTCGCCAGCCGCGCGCGCACTTGTCCGACATCCAAGCGGTTCCCGTCGCTGCGGGCGACAAGCCCCAGAACCGGCGTTTCCAGGCTATTGGTGGCAAGCATCGCCCAGCCGTGCGGATATACGGTGATGAAGGCATGCACGATGCTGCGCAGGGTCGCGAGATCGAGTTGATGCAAGGGCAGCCATTGACAAAACAGACCGCCCGTGGCCAGTCGCTCCCGCACGGCCTCGAAATGTTCCACCGTGTAGAGAGAACCGGAACCGCTGCGCGCTGGATGGAAATTGTCGGAGACAATCAGGTCGTAGCGTTCCCGGGTGGCGCGCACGAAACGTCTCGCGTCGGCGACCAGCAGATGCAGACGAGGGTTCGGGCCATGACTCTCGAACCGGCGTCTAAAATAAGCCGATGCGTTGATAACCTCCGGCAACAGCTCGACCGCGTCCACTTCCAGCAGTGGATCTTCGGCGGCCGAGGAAGCAGTGACGCCGGTACCCAACCCAAGAAACAACGCGCGCCTCGGCGAAGGATGCAGCAGGAGCGGCAGAAGCGCCTGGCGGGCATCGGCGAGTAGGGTGGCATTGCTACCTTCCTGCTGCCGGTTGTTGATATGCAAGCGCGCTATGCCGTCCGCATCCGCCACGACGCTGACTGCGGCCAGCACCCCATTGCGATAGCTGATGAGGCGACCTCCCTCGGGAATATCGACGAACGATAGCGAGGGTGCCCAGAAGGCCAGCGCCAGAGCTGCTGCCACCGTCACCGACAGGGTCGGCGTTGGCCGCCAACCGCGCCGCATTGACAAAGCGAGGTAACCGACCGCGACCGCCAGCAGTGCGAACTTCGGTCCGAGCGTCGGAACGAGTACTACGCCAAAGAGGAAGGGAGCAACGGTAGCGCCGAGCGTGTTGACGCCCAGCGCATGGCTGAAACTCATGCCGCTCATGCGGGCAGTCGTGGCGAGGTGGCTGAAGAGCGCGCCCATCACCAAGGTGGGTAGCAGGAACGCCGTCGCCGCGAGCATGGCTTCTGCGGCCAGCGCCGAGGCCATGCTGGGACCTAGAGCGCGCAGCACTGCCGTCTTGACGATCGCCGCGCCGCCCAGGCTCGCGGTGCCGAGCAGGCAAGCCGCCGCTAAAGCGTGTAGCAGTCGGTCGCGCAGGCGATCCGATCCGCTGGAGTCAGACAGCCAGCGCTGGTAGACGGCGGCACCCAGCGCGGTGTCAACGAGGTACACGGCCAACAGGATCGCAAAGGTATAGACGGTGTTCTCGGCGATTTGGCTGAGTACCCGCACGACGAGCACTTCATAGCCGATTCCCAGCAGGCCGGTAGCAGCCAGCAGCATCAAAACGTCGGACGCATCCGATTGTCCTTTCGCCGGGGTATCGTTCGCAGGTTCGGCAAAGAGTCTTAACGCCATTGCGGCACACAGAAGATTCAGCGCCGCGCACACGCTTGCAGTGCGCGTCAGGCCCCATTCCGGGATCAACCAGAACGCAGTAGCAAGGACTCCCAGCACGGCGCCAAAGGTATTGCCCGCGTACAGCGCGGCGATAGGTGTCCCTTCGTGGCGCATTCCCGCCAGGATTCGCTCCATCGCCGGCAGCGTCGCGCCCATGGCTGCCGTCGCTGGTAGTAGCAGCAGAAAGGTGCCGCAGAAGGCCACGGCCCATTGCCACGCTGGGGTAGGCTGCGCGCCGATGAGATCGAGGAGCCAGTCGCTGACCGGCGCCATGAGGAACGCAAGCCCCAAGCTCCATACTCCGATCACAGCTTCGCAGGCCGCGTACCAGTGGGTTGGCTTGGCGCTGCGATCGATGCGGGGACCCAGCATCAGGGCACCCGTCGCCAGGCCACCAAAGAAGCCGGCGAGCACGGCGAGCACAGCCGCCGCTTCGTGGCCCAGCCACAGCGCGCTCTGTTGCGTCCAGACGATCTGATAGCCGAGGGCTGCGAAGCCCGAGGCTACCATCAAGCCGATGGCAAGGTATCGGTAGGTTTCTCCGGACGACGAGGTGATCGTCTTCTCGGCGACGGACGCCGGCAGAGTACCGTGTTTCATGCTCAACCGCTGAATGCGATCCGGTAGCCCCAGGAGTCCAAGCGGGTGGGAATCGCGTTGAATGCCAGGGTGATGCGGCGTCCGCCTGGGTTTGGCGGTACCGCGTGCATGAGATAGCTGGGAAACAGCACGAGGTCGCCCGGCTGGGGCGCGGGGCTAATCCATTGATCGGCGTTGTAGGGCCCTGTGGTGACACCATCATGATCGTTTTTGAAGGCGAAGCTGATCCCACCAGGTGACTTCATAAATACTGTCCGGGCGTCCGGATGGGTAGGAGTGAGATACACAACCCCGGAGATGAAGCTGTTAGCGTGGTTGTGCATCGCTTGACGACCACCGGTATCCAGCACGTTCACCCACATTTCTTTCAACGACCAGCCGAGACGTTCGCCGAACAACAGAGCGCCAAAGTCTGCTAACAAGGGAGTGATGAGTGCGGCCGTGTCGATGAGTAGCGGGCTGTCGCTGGGGCGTAACATCGTGGTGTGCGATAGGTGGGTCGACGAGTTGTTTTCCTGATGAGCCAAAGTGCTGAAGTGCTCGACCAATCCGCTCACCAAGTCGTGATTCAGGGCGCCCGGTACCCGCATGAACGGCGTGGGGAAGAGTCCGATGATTTCGGGCATGGAGACGATTTCTCAGGTGGGCGATCGTGAGCGGAGACACAGCGGCAATCGTTTAGTTTACAAGGGCGAACATGACAAATTTGTGACCTGCTATCCCCAGATCGATGCTTGAAACGGAAAAGAAGCTGAACTGTATATCAGTTGTCCCTTCTCATTTTTGTCGCTTCCGGCAGCCTACGTTCTTGTCGATACGTGTTTTTCTGCGCTTTCCAGCGTGGTGAGAGGCTTGGGTGATCGGGCCGCAGGCGCAACAAACTATCATCAAACTTTCTCTAATTTGTCACATAAGCCTCCTACGATGCCGCATATTCAAAACCAAGTTGCATGCTCAGGAATGGGCATGCTATTTACAATTTCCGTAGGGGGAAATTTTTTCCATGAGCACTGGATTCAGTAGGAGTCAGGTTGCCCTGGCTGTCACTGCGGCGCTGGGCGCCGCCGTTTTAGGTGTCGCACCCAGCATCACCGATGCTGCAAATAACTCTGGAACTTACATGTCCGGAGATTTCCACAACCACACCACCTGCTCCGACGGCTCGATCTCGATGCAGAAGCTGGTCAAGAAATCGACCGGTAAGGATGATGGCACCTTTGGCCTCGATTGGTTTGTGCAGGCCGGCCACGGTGGCAATGGTAACCGTAACTGCACGCTCGTTGAGGACTCGGATCTCGGCACGCCGGCCTATCCGTTCGTGGAGGGTCAGGGTCCGACGACAACCTGGCAAAACAGCAATCCGCCAATCCAACCTGAGGGTGATGTGTCCGGTAGCCCGCCCAATCAGAACATGTGGCGCTGGCAGTCGATCCAGCAGTATCAGTACCCCCTTATGGAGTACCTGAACGCCTACCTGAATCGGCCGTTGTTCATAGGGGTGGAGTCGGTTGTCGCCGGCCACGAGCACACCTCGATGTCGGTCATCACCGGCCAGATTCCCAAGAAGCTGAGCCGCGTCAAACTGCCTAATGGACCAGGCTATACCCCAATCGGCAATGCCAACGCGCTGGCGCAATGGCAGTATTGCTTCGACCGCGGCAATTCCGACACCAGCCGCGGCGCGGACAATCAATGGGACTGCTCAGTCCCCGGCAGCCCGAACAGTGCAAGCCCTGACTGGAACGCCGCTGCGGCGAAGCTAAACGGTGCCAATGGCGAGCTCGGCCACGCTAAGACGGTCGAGGCCTTGAAATGGATGAAGGAATTCCACTCGGACGCCAGCTACTATGTGCCCGCCCACCTGGAACGCGCCGGGCCGTTCAACCCGAGCGGCAACAACGGCTTCAACGTCGAGCACCTGCGTGACTTCAACAACGCCGCGCCCAAGGTTGCCTTCGGTTTCGAGACCCAGCCAGGCCATGGCGCCTCGTCCGATCGGGGTGAATACTATCCGAACCGGAATACTATCGGTGGTATCAAAGTGGATTCCGTGGGCGGCACTACTTGGGGTGGCACCGGCATCTACGGCGCACAGATTGGCGGCGTCTGGGACGCCCTGCTAGGTGAAGGCCGCAGCTGGTGGTTCTTCGCCAGCTCCGACTGGCACAATCGTGGCAGTTTCGGTCCCGACGACCGTCGTTCCACCCAGGACTTCTACCCCGGCGAGTACCAACGTGACTTTGTGATGGTCCGCAATAGTGGCAACAAACCCCAGCCCCAGGACATCGTTGACGGCCTTCGCAGTGGTAACAGCTTCGTCGCCAGCGGCCAACTGATCGACCGCCTTGCCTTCGTCGCGTGCGCGTCGTATGGATCTGATCGACCAACCCCTGTCCGCGACTTCGTGCAAAACTCCGTGGTGGAGTCGTTGGCCCTCACCGCCGCCATGAGGAACACCGACGTCGATCTGGGCAAGTGTGCCACGTTGGGCGAGAAGCTGAGCGTGCGTCCCGGTGCAGACATCGTTGTTGCGGTCTCAGTACGTGATCCGTCGGGTACGAACTATTCACCGTACTCTTTCGATAATCCTTCCTTGTTACAGGTTGGTATCCATCAGCCCTTGAACGCCCCGGTGCTCGACCATGTCGACGTCATCCGCGGCATGGTGACCAGCCTTCCCAAAAAGTCGGGCGACCCGGATTACGCCGGTGCCTGGCCGAACACATGGTTGAGCAATCCGGACATGAGTACTGTCCCGGCTGCAGCCAAGAACACCACGGCGGCGCTGTACAAGACATTCGACGATACCACTTGGTCGACGGTCAAGCGCAACTCTGAGTTCAAGACTATGGTCTTCCGCATCCCGGCGGTGCAAGCTTCCCAATATATCCGTCTACGCGGTACCAACCTGCCGGCTGGTGTGCCTTACGAGATCGATGCTGATGGTAACCCGCTGGCTGATCTCTACACGAACGCTAGCAACACGGCCAATCTAAAGATCGCCTGCACGACCGTCGGTACTAACGTGCCCGCCAACAGCGATCCCTATTCGGCCGGCTCGGCGCCCATCGACGGCTGCCCGAACCATCTACCTGTCGTCAACGGTCAGAAGATGTCGGCCTACGATGTGGCGGCTTGGGCCGACCTGTGGTTCTACAGCAACCCGATCTTTATCGAGGTTAAGGGATCAACGCAGGTGGCTGGAGTCGAGTAACGCTGTACTGGGTTAATCGCACCCCAGGCGCCGCGCGGTATCGCGCGGCGCTTTCTTGTTGTCGCCATTTTTTGACTTTGAAATCCATGATGTCCACCGTATTTTCAACTCCAATCCCCGACAAAAACGACTCCTCCTCTCGCCATACGACGTTGTCGAACTGGTTGCGCGAGCCACTGCTGCATTTCATTCTCTTGGGTGGGTTGCTCTTCGCCATCCATCATTTCCTTGTTGGCCGGGCCGATGATTCGCGTACGATCATCGTGGACGTTGCCGTGGACAACCAGGCCAAGCAGCTCTTCAAAACCTCCCATGGCCGTGAGCCGAATACCCAGGAGTTGGAGGCGTTACGCCGGGTCTGGCTGGACAATGAGGTGCTTTACCGCGAAGGTCTCGCCATGGGGTTGGACAGAGGTGACCCGACGCTCCGCGAGCGGGTCATTTTCAAAGCGCTAAGCGTCGTCGATGCGAACGTCAAGCTGCCGCCCTACGACGACAAGTTATTGCGTGACTGGTTCGAGCACCATCGTGCCAAATACGACGAGCCGGCCCGCTACGATTTTCAGGAAGCGGTGCTTTCCGGCGACAATTCCGAAACGGCCGTGCGCGCTTTCGTGGTGAGCTTGAATGCGGGTACGCCGGGCGATGCTAAGGCGGGGCTGCGGGTGTTTAAAAGCCGGCCGCAAGCCAGCATTGTCCAGAGCTATGGAGATGAGTTCGCCGAAACGCTGCGACAGGCCTCAACCGGCGTATGGCAAGCAATGCCCACCCGCGATGGGTGGCGGGCCATACGGCTTGAATCGATCACACCGCCAAAGCCGGCCGACTATGAGACTCTGCGCGGCGTGGTGTTGCAGGATTGGAAAGACGCTACGGCGGCGGAACTGCGCAGCGAGGCGGTGCATGCCTTGGCAAGGAAATACGCCATTCAGATCGAGCCGGAGGCGAAATGAACGCTGGGCTCCGCGTTCTTTTGCTAGTTGGCTGGTCGTTATTGGCGAGTGTTGCAACGGCGCACGAGATGAGCATGGCTGAGATGGAACTGCGCCAGATCTCGCCGACCGAGTTCCAATGGCAGTGGACGGCGAGTGGCAATCGTCCAGCGGGCGAAGTTCTAAAGTTGGTGTGGCCGGAGGGTTGCCGGGCCGAGGACGACTTACTGCGTTGCGGCAGTGCCGGACTGAGTGGCAAGCTGACCATCAAGGGGGTCGGCAAGGTTTATTCGGCCGCGCTGGTGAAGCTGATCTGGCTCGACGGCCAATCCCGGACCTACGCATTCACTGGCAGTCAGCCCTCGGTGCGCCTATACGGATCGGCCGATGCGGATCCCGGTGGCGCCTGGTCCTATCTCTACCTGGGCATCGAACACATTTTGCTGGGTGTCGATCACCTGCTGTTCGTTCTCGGATTGCTGCTCATCGTTGGCGACCGCTGGATGTTAGTGAAAACGGTGACCGCGTTTACCCTGGCCCATAGCATCACCCTCGCCGTGGCAACATTCGGTGTCGCTCATGTACCGGCCGCACCGCTCAACGCCTCGATTGCGCTCTCGATCCTGTTCCTCGGGCCGGAGATCGTGCGGCGCTGGCGCGGCGAGACGAGCTTCACGATCCGCCACCCATGGGTGGTCGCGTTCGCGTTCGGCCTGCTGCACGGTTTCGGCTTCGCGAGCGGACTCGCCCAACTGGGCCTGCCCAACGATCAGATTCCGCTCGTGCTGCTGCTGTTCAACGTCGGCGTCGAGATCGGGCAGCTCGCGTTCGTGCTCGGTATTCTGCTGCTCGAACGCTCGTTCCGCTTGCTCGAATTCCACTGGCCGAAGCTGGTCGAGCGGTTGCCGGGTTACCTGGTCGGTACGCTGGGCGCGTTTTGGACGATCCAGCGGGTTGCCATTTTGTTGAGAGGGTTCACATGAAAGCGAACATGAAGCGATGGGAGCGGTATACAGCGTTGGGCGCAGTGCTGCTCGCGCTCGTGCCGGCGATTGCGTTGGCGCACCAGGAAACCGGCCAGATCACCGGCTTTCTCTCCGGGTTCGAGCACCCGATTTCGGGGCTCGATCACGTACTCGCAATGGTTGCCGTGGGGCTCTGGGGCGCCGTGCTCGGTCCCCCGGCGATCTGGGTGCTGCCGGTCGCGTTTCCCATGATGATGGCTGTTGGTGGTCTGCTGGGGCTGCTCGGTATCCCGCTTTCCGGTGTAGAGATTGGCATCGCGATTTCGGCGCTCGTGTTGGGTGCGATGGTCCTCGCTGAATTGCATCCTCCGCTCTGGCTCGCGGCGGTGATCGTTGGGTTCTTTGCAATTTTTCACGGCCACGCGCACGGCCGGGAACTCCCCGAAGGGACCAGTGCGTTGCTCTACAGCTTCGGCTTTGTTGTCGCCACGGGCCTACTGCACGCGGTCGGTATCCTGCTTGGCGAGGCTCATCGCTGGCCTAAGGGTCGCCAAGCCGTTCGCGTCGGTGGCGGCGGCGTCGCGCTCGCGGGGCTGTTCTTCCTTTGGCGGGCAGTCGCATGAGGCGAACAGCGGCACCAATGGCCTTCGTCGTGCTGTCAGCGGTTGTCGCCGCGCCGGCTCACGCCCACCTCGTCGAGACCGGCTTCGGCGCCTTTTACGACGGCATCGCCCATCTTGCGGTGACGCCCACGGATTTACTCGTCGTGGTCGCGCTCGCGCTGCTTGCCGGCCAACGGGGGACCCGCGCGGCACGCCAAACGGTATTTGCATTGCCGGTCGCGTGGTGGGTCAGCGGTATCATCGGCGCGCACTGGCCTGCCTTGGCAGCACTATCGTTGCTCACCACGCTGCCATTCGCTCTGGCCGGCGTGCTGGTCGCGCTCAATGCGAAAGTTTGGGATGCCGGCGTCGTCGCATTCGCCATCGCGGCCGGCGTGCTGCACGGCCTTACGAATGGCGCGACCCTGACCGTGGCGGATTCCGGCGGACTCGCGTTGGGAGGAGTGGTGAGCGGGATTTTTTTCTTGACCACGATTCTGTCGGCCGAAGTCGTGGCGCTGCCGACCGGTTGGCCGCAAATCGTCGTGCGGGTCGCCGGCAGTTGGATCGCCGCAACGGGTTTGTTGATGCTCGGTTGGCTCGCCCGGCCGATGCCATGAATCGGGCGCCAGCGTGGCATGTTAAGGCTGTCTAGGGTGCGGGCAAGTTCCCTTAAAATACGAGAGTATTAAGCAGGTTCGATGGCGAGTACTGGTCGGTCAGGATGCGGGCGTTTGGATCCCAGTCGCGTTCGGTCGAGAACAGTGGTAGGAGCCAATCGCTGCCAAAGCCGAGCGGTTTCAGTTTTTCTTCCAGGGCGGTGGCGTTCGCCTTGATGGTGTCGAGCGGCGGTAGCCCGTCCATCTTGGCCAACACGATGCGGTTTTTCATTTGCACCCGGAGGTTGTAGAACGGACCAAATACCGCCTGATAAGTGGTCGATTCGTGGTGATACAGACGGCTGGTCGAAAAGGTATTCGCCGCCAACACGCCATCCGCCGTCAACAGCACCTTGATTTCAAAAAGAAATTCCTGAGTGAGCAGATGCTCGGGGATATATTCGTGATCGAAGGCATCCAGCATGATCAGATCGTAGTGTCGGCCGGATTTGCCCGCGCGCTTCACGAATACCCGCCCGTCTTCCTCGAACACCTGAACCCGTTGATCCGGATTGAAGCCGAAGAATTGCCGGGCGACTTTCACCACCGCCGGGTCGATCTCGACGATATCGATACGGGTTTCGGGAAACATTCTCGCGAGCGCCGTCGGCAACACGCCTCCCCCCAGCCCGATGATCAGGACTGCGCGGGGATGGGGGTTCAAATACAGCGCAGCCATCATCATCCGGGTATAGGTGAAAACGAACTGATCGGGATCGGTGAGGGATTGGCAGGTTTGGCGGGTGGTTTGATTGCGCTGGCTGAAGCTCATGCACCGTTGGCCGTCCTCCTCATAGACGAGGATATTCCGGTAAAGCGACTTTTCGGTGTGAATGGTGGTCATGGCGGGGGAGGGCGTTGTCGCGAGCGATGTGCACAGAGCGAGTAGCGCGTTGAGTCTATTCTTTCGACGCATTCCCGGAATTCCCGAAAAAGAGGGCGAGCAGGCCGAGAAGCAGCGAAACGCCCACCAAGCCCGCCAGGATTTGATCGATTTCGAAGTAGAGGACGAAATAGAACGAGGTCAAAATGGTGCCCGCCGCGCTGCCGAAGGTCGAGACAAAATAGAGCAGTCCGGCGAAATGACCGCTTTGTGCCGATTCGCGGACCAGCAGACGGACCGCGTAGGGAGATACCATGCCGGCTATGGTGGTCGGGATGAAAAACAGCAGGGTCACGGACGCCAGCGAGCCGTAGCGCGGGTCCTGAATTTGATCGAAGAGCCAGTCGAGCAGCGGATCGGCGAGGAAAATCACCGGGATCACCGCGATCGCTCCGGCGAGCAAAAGCAACGCCAGCCGGCGTAAAGACGGATCGTGCAACGACCAGCGACCGCCCAACAGATAGCCGACCGCTAGCGCCAGCATGAACACCGTGATGATGCCTCCCCAGACGTAGATGCTATTGCCAAAGTTTGGGGCGAGGATGCGCCCGCTCAGCAATTCGATGGCCATTACCAGGAACCCGGACCATCCGGCAATCAGAAAGACGAACAGGCGATGCAGCATCGGATCCTCGAAACGGTTGGGCCACCCGGTACCCGGTCGCCATCAGCCGGGGCGAGACTACCATCATACGAATCGACCGAAAAGTTTTGAATCCCCTGGGCGACGACCGCGCGAGCGCGATCCAGTTAGCCGATTCCGGCGGTCAAGAAACGGAGTAGCGCGATACCGATCTGCGAGTGTCAGCTAAAACCTACTCGCAGATGGCGACTTAAAATAAAAAACAATTTTGTCTTGCAACTATTTTGTCGTTCATATATAAACATGACAAATTTGTTTTGCAACCATTCTGTCATGCAGAATAGGAACGGTTATGCCAGCTCGTCCCGACTGTCCCGAATTTTATACCGGCGCTCCGGTGGATTCGTCCGACCTGATGTTCCGCGATGTTTTCCTCGCCGAGCTTTGGGAAGCTCTCCAAACTCGGCATGTCCTTCTCACCGCACCTCGCCGTACCGGCAAGACCAGCGTGATGGATCACTTGCGAGACGTTCCCCAGCACGGTTTTACGGTGATCTACCAGAACGTCCAGGATCTCACCCATCCCGCCGATTTTTTTCAAACCCTGCTCGATACGCTGCAAGACCAACATCCCGAGTACGTCAAGCGCTTGGCGCAAGGCTGGAAACTGCTCACCGATGCTTTAGGCCGAATATCGGAAATCGAATTTGGCGAGTTCAAAGTGGGATTGCGAAACATCGATCCGAATTGGCGGGACAATTGGCGACAGCATGGCGACAAACTTCTCGATCAGATCCGAAAACAGGAAGCGCCTGTCCTTCTGATCGTAGATGAGTTGCCGGATATGCTGTTCAACCTCAAGCGTGAAAACCTCGCGTTGCTACGCGAGTTTCTGGCCTGGTTTCGCGCTCAGCGTCAAGACCCCCACCCAAGCCAGGATCGCGCCCGCTGGCTGATCGGCGGCTCGGTCAATCTTTCCGGCACGCTGGATGCGCTTGGCCTCGTCGATCTCATCAACGATCTTGACGACATGCCGCTGCCCGTGCTGACGGACGCGCAGGTTGTCGAGTTTGTGCAACTGATGCTGGACAAACGCAACGTCGATTTCGAGGCGACGCTCCCGGAGCGATTATGCGAGCATCTTGGCCGACCCATCCCGCTGTTCATGCAGATGGCCACGCAGGAACTCTATCGCTCCTGGAAGAAAGCGCCGCGCAAACTCGCATCCGCCGATGTGGATCAAGTGTTCGCCCAGCTCGTCGTCAGCACGGCCGCCAGGGACAAGCTCCAGCATTACTATTCGCGCATCGCCAAATACTACGAGGAGCCGCACCTTTCTGCCGCTCATACCTTGCTGGGCCAACTCAGTTTAAGCGCCAACGGACTAAGCCGCGCTAAATTGCTGCAAGAATTCGAGCGACATCTAGCCGATGCGGGGCAAACTATCCCCACCCACGAGCACAAGCGGCATTTCAATCAACTAATGCGCGATCTGGAAAACGATTTTTATGTCTGCGAGATCGCGGAAAATCAATACGATTTCGCCAGTGGTGTACTGAAAGCCTGGTGGAAAAAATACTATGCCTGAAGAGACTTCCCATCTGGGGCTTTATCGGGCGGGTTTAACTTCAGCGGCCCACCGGCAGCACATCACCGTAGCCCGCGCTCCGCTGGTGCAGGACACCCTCGAAATCCTGCGTGGGTCGATGTCACGCAATTCCAAGCATCACTTCCTGTTCATTGGCCCGCGCGGCATCGGCAAGACTCATCTGCTGTCGCTGATCGAGGACGAGATCGCGGCATCATCTGACTTGGCCGCTCATTATGTGGTTGCTCGCTTTCCCGAGGAATCTCACCGCACGCTGTCGTTTGCGGATTTTCTGCTCGGTCTGTGCGAAATCCTCGGCGACATTCTGCCCGACGAACCGCTGTGGCGGGATTTACATCAACGACTACGCACGGAAGACAATGACGCCACCATCGTCGATACCCTGGTGCCCACCATCCGTCGGCAGAACCGGGAGCGGCATCGCACGATGTTGGTGATGCTGGAAAATCTTGGGGAAATTTTCACCCGGCAGATCAAGAAGAAGACCGATATCGGCGCGCTACGGAAATTCTTTATGGACGACAACGGCTGTCTGCTAATCGCGACCGCACCGCTGCATTTCGATGCGATCACCAGCGTGGAGGAGCCTTTTTACGATTTCTTTGACGTGCAGATTTTGGAAGATTTGAGCGAGGAGGAAACGCTCGATCTCATCCGGCGCAATCTGGAATGGGAACAACGGAACGATCTGTTACAAAACTTCGATGCGTTGCGCCCCAAGCTGTTGGCGCTTTACAAAATGACGGGCGGCAATCCCCGGCTCACCGTCATGCTCTACGAACTGATCGCCCACGACGCCATTACCGAAGTCCGGCAACAGTTTCAAATTCTGCTGGATCGCATCACCCCCTTTTATCAAAGTCGCCTCAACGACTTGCCGCCACAGGAGCGTGCGGTGCTGGAAACCATGGCGGTGATGCGGGATCAGGAGAAAACGCCCGCCGCCATCACCGCGCGAATGCGACTGAGCCAACCGCAAACCTCGTCGCTGCTCAAGCGCTTGACCGAAGCCCGTTATCTACGCTCGACGCCGCACCCCCAAGACAAGCGCTCGCGGCTTTACACGATTCGCGAAGGTTTTTTCGACATCTGGCTAGCGATGAATCTCTCGCGGGGCGCGCGTGAACGGTTGCCGTTCCTGCTCGATTTTTTCACCCTTTTCTACCCCAGTATCGAGGAACGGGAACGGAAGCGCGCCGAACTTCGCGGTCAATGGGGCAACGGTGACGCGGAACAAGCTTCGGATTATCTAAGCGAGGTGGGATTGCCCGAGGAAAGAGCCGTCGCCAAATTGGACCTGGCTCGGTTACACGCCCAGAACGGCTTGTCGGGCAAAACCGTTCAGTATTTGCGCGAAGCTTCCTTATTGCCTCTCGATCCGCTCGGTGCTTGGATCGTCCGGCATGTAGACGACACGCTTTCCACCAACTATCTGAACGAATTGCAGGAGATGGTCGCCTGCTGGGAACTGCATCGCTCCGGTGATCTGGAAGCCTTTGCCGAGCGATTCAGAAAATTAGCTGGCACTCTAAGCTACAAGTCCTTTTCCGAAACCAGGATTTCCTTCCTGCGTGATCACTTACACCATCTCGCGGATGCCCGAGAACGGATTAAAACGCGGCTGAAAATAGCCAATCACTTGGACGATCTAGCCCGCTGGCCGGATGCGGAGCAGGAACTCAAGCTAGCCAAGGACGAGGCTGAAGCGTTGGGTGATTCTGCTATTCTATCTGTCACCCTCAACAACCTGGCCCAGTTGCTCAAGGCCACCAACCGCCTCGCCGACGCCGAACCCCTCATGCGCCGCGCGCTCACCATCGCCGAAAACAGCCTCGGCCCGAACCATCCCAACGTCGCCTGTGACCTCAATAATCTGGCCTTGTTGCTCCAGGATACCCACCATCTCGCCGACGCCGAACCCCTCATGCGCCGCGCGCTCGCCATCGACGAGCACAGCTTCGGCCCCGACCATCCCAAGGTCGCTATTCGCCTCAACAACCTGGCCCAGTTGCTCAAGGATACCAATCGCCTTGCCGACGCCGAACCCCTCATGCGCCGCGCACTCGCCATCGACGAGCACAGCTTCGGCCCCGACCATCCCAAGGTCGCTATTCGCCTCAACAACCTGGCCCAGTTGCTCAAGGATACCAATCGCCTTGCCGACGCCGAACCTCTCATGCGCCGCGCGCTCGCCATCGACGAGCACAGCTTCGGCCCCGACCATCCCAAGGTCGCTATTCGCCTCAACAACCTAGCCTTGTTGCTCCAAGATACCAACCGCTTCGCCGACGCCGAACCCCTCATGCGCCGCGCGCTCGCCATCGACGAAAACAGTTTCGGCCCTGACCATCCCGATGTCGCCATTGATCTCAACAACCTAGCCTTGTTGCTCAAGGCCACCAACCGCCTTGCCG
>Ga0116151_10002957_pt1 | contig 15380 bp, 14 predicted proteins | sample AD_UKC117_MetaG_FD_89893 | JGI IMG/M metagenome (GOLD analysis project Ga0116151, IMG submission 89893) | Active sludge microbial communities of municipal wastewater-treating anaerobic digesters from Hong Kong - AD_UKC117_MetaG | ecosystem: Engineered > Bioreactor > Anaerobic > Digestate...
CTTCTGGGCGAGGGCATCGATGTCGTCACGGGCGTCCTGGCCGCCGATCGTGCCCACGACGCGGCCGCGAGCCTCGACGTACTTGTAGGCGTTGTCGGCGTCGACCACCGTGACCGTGACGCGCGGATCGCGCTCGACGTTCTTGAACTTCTGCCGGTGGACCTCGGTGTTGATGAGGACGTGGTCGTCGTCGGCGTGGACCCACATCATCTGCGTCTGGGGCTGCCCGTCGGCCATCAAGGTCGTGAGGGCGGCGAAGTTCTTGCCGGTGGCGAGCGCGTGGAGGTCGGAGTCGATGGTCATGGATCGGACCGTACCCGTGCGCCGACCGCCCCATGCGCTCGTAGCGTGGGCCCATGCGCTTCAGCTTCTGGATCTCCGCCAGCCACCCGTGGGAGGAGATCCTGGCCCAGGCTCGCCACGCCGAGGCGACCGGCTGGGACGGCGTCTACGTGGCCGACCACTTCATGCCGAACGACGACGCCGCGCTCGACCAGCCGATGCAGGAGTGCTTCTCGGTCCTCGCCGGGCTCGCCGCCGCCGTGCCGCGACTGCGCCTCGGCTCGCTCGTGGCCGCCGCCACCTACCGCCATCCCGCCGTGCTCGCCAAGCAGGCGGCCACCATCGACCAGATCTCCGGCGGTCGGCTCGTGCTCGGGGTCGGCGCCGGCTGGCAGGTCAACGAGCACGAGCGGTACGGCATCGAGCTGGGCTCGGTGCGCGATCGCATCGACCGGTTCGAGGAGGCCTGCCAGGTGTGGCGCGGCCTGCGCGACGACGACCGCACCACCATCGAGGGCGAGCACTATCGGCTGACCGACGCACCGCTCGTCCCCAAGCCGACGGGGCCGCTCCCCCTGCTGATCGGTTCGAGCGGTCAGCAGCGGATGGCCCGGATCGTGGCCAGGTACGCCGACGAGTGGAACACCTGGAGCACGCCCACGCTGTGGCGCACCAAGCGGGAGGGCTACGAGCGGGCCCTCGACGAGATCGGGCGCGACCCGTCGTCGCTGCACCGCTCGACCCAAGCGCTCGTGCTGCTCGGCGCCGACGGACGAGCGAAGGCCGAGGAGCTCGCCGCGATCCGGCCGGCGATCGGCGGCACCTCCGAGCAGCTGGTCGAAGCGATCGGCGACTGGGCCGAGCAGGGCCTCGACGAGCTGATCGTGCCCGGCTTCACCCTCGGCGCCGGCGCCCAGACCGCGGACGCGCTCGACCAGCTCATCACCGAGGTGGCCCCCGCCTTCGGTGGTGCCGGCGCCCGCGACGGCGGGCACGGGCACGGGGTGGATCGCTAGAACCCGGCCTTCCAGCGCGAGACCATGGCCAAGATGGCGGTCAGCACGAGCACGGTATCGAGGGCGGCGACCTGCAGGTAGCGCTGGGCGTCGACGGGGCCGCCGGCGCGGGCGGACTCGGCCAGGCGGTCGCCGGTCGGGGCGAAGAACCCGATGCCGAGCACGGCACCGATGGCGATCACGGTGATGCCCACGGCGACGAACCCCGACGACCAGGCGTAGCCGAGCTCGATGACGAGCAGGACCCCGGTCAGGCCGAGGAGCAGGCCGGCGAGGTTGTAGTACCGCTTGGCCAGCAGGCCCGTGGCCTCGAACCACGAGCCCGCCACCTCCCCACCGCGGCGCGCGAACCACGGGGTGAGCACCAGCTGGGTGAGGTTGGCCCCGAGCCAGGCCGCGGCACTGGCGATGTGCACCAGCAGGAGGATGTTCCGGTAGGCCATGGGTCGTCTCCTCGGCGTCGGTGGGCGACCCCGCGACCCTAGGGCGGGGCGCCGTCACCCGCCCGGGGGAGGCCCGACGTTCCCCCGCCATCCGCTGGCGCCCTCCCCTATGCTGCGCCCGTGCGACTCCGTCGCGCCGAGGGGAGGCGGTTCGTTGGCCGACATCAGCATCTCGCCACCCGTCGGTGAGGCGCCGCTCGCGCCCACCGCGCTGTGCGCCGTGACCATCACGGCCGACGGCATCGGCTACGTCCGCGACCTGCTCGCGCCGTTCACCCCGCTCGGCTGGGCGGAGCTGGAGGTCCTCGCGGCGTTCGCCGCCGAGGAACCGGCTGCGCCCACCGCGGTGATCGATGCCGTCGCAGAGCGCACCGGCGCCGCCAAGCGCGAGGTGCGGCAGTTCATCGCCAAGTCCCGCTACGCCAAGCGCCTGGCCACCGACGAGCGCACCCCGTGGCGCGCCGTGCCCGACCACGACGACCTGGCGGCTCCGGCGCCGTCGCTCGCCGACGATCAGCTCCTGGTCCTCCGGCTCCCCATCACGCTCCGCCTCGCCGACGGCACCTTCGAGGCGATCGACCACGAGGGCCGCCGCATCGCCGCGCTGCGCCCGATCGAGGTGGCCGTGACCGCGCTCGCCATCGAGCCCACGACCGTCCCGGCCGTCGTCGCCGGCGCCGCCGCCGCCGGCCTCGGCGAGATCGACGAGGCGGGCATCCGCGACCTGCTCGGCCGGCTCGCCCGGGCCGGTCTGCTCCGCCCCGCCCGCACGGCGAGCGCCGGTGACGAGGCGCCGCTCGGCCCGTCGCGCCAGGAGCTGGTCGAGCAGGCCTTCGCCCGCCACGCCGAGGCGCAGCGTCAGGCCGAGGCCGAGCGCGAGGCCGCCACGGGCGTGCGGCGCACGATGGTCGTCCCGGTGACCTTCGACGTGGGGGCGCCGCTGGCGCTCGGGCTGATCGTGGCCTCGGCACGCGAGCACGACGGAGGCCGCCTGCAGGACGACTACTGGTTCCGCACCGACTGGGTGTGGCGCGACCAGCTCCTCGACGAGCTCACCGACGAGCCCGCCGTCTTCCTCATGTCGAACTACCTCTGGTCGCACCAGCGGTGCCTCGAGGTCTCCCGGCAGGTCAAGGAGCGCAACCCGCGCCACCTCACCGTGCACGGCGGCCCCGACGCGCCGAAGTACGAGGGCGACGCCGAGGCCCACCTCCGCGACCACCCCTACGTCGACGTCCTGGTGCGCGGCGAGGGCGAGGCCACCGCGGTCGAGGTGCTCGACGCGCTCGTGCCGGTCGTGCGCGGCACGGCCACGCTCGCCGAAGCCCTCGCGGACGTGCCGGGCGTGACCTTCCGCGACGGCGACCGGATCGTGCGCACCGAGGACCGAGAGCGGATCGCGGTCGTCGACGAGATCCCCTCGCCCTACCTCCTCGGGCTGTTCGACCCGTTCCTCGGCATCCCCGACCTGTTCGTCACCATCGAGACGAACCGGGGCTGCCCCTACGGCTGCACGTTCTGCGACTGGGGGTCGGCCACCACGAGCCGGGTGCGGAAGTTCGACCTCGATCGGGTGTACGCCGAGCTGGAGTGGTGCGGCGCGGCGGGCGTCTCGTCGGTCGGCGTCGCCGACGCCAACTTCGGGATGTTCGAGCGCGACATCGAGATCGCCGAGAAGGTGGCCGACGTGCGGCGCCGCACCGCAGCGCCCCACACGTTCGGCGTGAGCTACGCCAAGAACACGGTGCGCCACCTCGAGCACATCATCCGCACCCTCGCCGGCGCCGGGATCATGGCGCAGGGGGTGCTCTCCCTGCAGACGATGGACGCGGGCACCCTCGAGGTGATCCACCGCTCGAACATCAAGACCGAGCGCTACGACGGCATCGCCGCCCAGATGCGCCAGGCCGGGCTCCCCCTCATGATCGAGCTGATGATGGGGCTTCCCGGCCAGAGCGTCGCGTCGTTCACCGATGACCTGCAGCAGTGCATCGATCGCGAGGTCCCGGCCCGGATCAACCAGACCACCGTGCTCGTGAACAGCCCGATGAACGATCCGGCGTACCGGGCCGAGCACGAGATCGAGACCGCCTACCCGGTGGGGCCCGGCGTCCACGCCCAGATCACCTCGACGAAGACCTTCACCGCCGAGGATCACGGCCACATGGAGTCGCTGCGCCGCTCGATGATCGTCTACGAGAACTTCGGGATGCTCCGCCTCGCCTCGCGCTACGTGCGCCACGAGACCGGTCGGCTCGAGATGGACCTCTACGAGCTGGTCCGCACCCGCACCTTCGCCGAGCCCGAGCGGTGGCCCGCCCTGGCGCTGCTCGCCCGCTTCGCCTACTCCACCATGGCCCCGCCCTACAGCTGGTCGCTCGTGGTCGCCGACCTCCGCCGGTTCCTCGTCGACGAGGTGGGCGTGGCCGACGACGCAGCCCTCGACGCGGTGCTGCGCGCCCAGCACGCCCTGCTGCCGGCCCAAGGCCGCGAGTTCCCGGTGGCGATCGAGGTCGACCACGACGTGACCGCCTGGCACGCGGCGATGGTCGCCGCCAAGCACGACGGGCACCTCCACGACTGGCCCGACCACGTCGCGCCGCTCCGATCGCACGGCCCCGGCGTGGTCACCGTCGACGATCCCGACCGGATCTCGGAGATCTCGGTCGGGCTCAACGGGATCCACGGCTCGCTGGGCATCAACTGGGAGCTCGACTCGCCGCTCTCGAGGGCGCGCATCTCGTCGAGCCAGCTGGTCGACTTCGACCAGATCCTCCCCCGCCACCAGGTGGACGCCTGAGGCTCGTCGACCTCAGGACTTGAGGAGGAAGTCGGCCTCGTCCTCGCCGAGGAACAGCCCGATCTCGCTCACCAGCTCGGGGAACCGGTGGAGGTCCGGATCGCGCTCCACGAGCTCGAAGGCCACCTCCCGGGCCTTCACCACCCACTCCCGGTCGCGCCGCAGCGAGGCCAGCTGGAGGTCGTTGCGCCCCTTCTGGCGCTCGCCCATCAGGGTGCCCTCGCCGCGGAGGTCGAGGTCCACCTCCGCCAGCTCGAAGCCATCGGTGGTGCGCACCAGCGCTTCGAGGCGCGCCTCGCCATCGGGGGTGGCGCCGGCGCCGACGAGCCAGCACGTGGACTCGTGCGCGCCGCGGCCCACCCGCCCGCGCAGCTGGTGCAGCTGGGCGATCCCGAAGCGGTCGGCGTCGAGGACGACCATGACCGTGGCGTTGGGGACGTCGACGCCCACCTCGATCACGGTCGTGGCCACCAGCACGTCGAGCTCGCGGCGCCGAAAGGCGGCCATCGTCGCCTCCTTGTCGAAGCTCGACATCCGACCGTGCAGCAGTCCGAGCCGCAGGTCGTGCAGCTCGCCGCCCGTCAGGCGCTCGAGGGTCTCCTCCGCCGAGCGGACCTCGAGCTTGTCGGAGCCCTCCACGAGCGGGCACACCACGTAGGCCTGACGGCCGGCCGCGACCTCGGCGCGCACGTGGTCCCACACCGGCGCCTCCGCCTCGGGATCGTCCTCCCCGGCGGCGGTCTGCACCCACCGGGTCTCGATCGGGGTGCGGCCCGGCGGCAGCTCGTCGAGGATCGACACGTCGAGGTCGCCGTAGACGGTCATCGCCGCCGTGCGAGGGATCGGGGTGGCGGTCATCACGAGCACGTCGGGCGTGGCCCCCTCGGCCCCCTTGTCGCGCAGGGCGGCCCGCTGCTCCACCCCGAAGCGGTGCTGCTCGTCGATGACGACGACACCGAGGGAGCGGAACGCCACCGCGTCCTCGATCAGGGCGTGGGTGCCGATCAGCAGGTCCACCTCCCCGGTGCGCAGCGCCTCAGCGAGCTTGCGACGGTTCGCGGCGGTGGTGCGGTTGGTGAGCAGCTCCACGCGCAGCGGCCGCTCCTCGGCCATCCCCTCGAAGAGCGATCCCGCTTCGGCGTCGCCGGGCACGCGGAGATCGGCCAGGAGCGCACGGACGCCGAGGAAGTGCTGCTCGGCGAGCACCTCGGTGGGGGCCATCAGCGCACCCTGGTGGCCGCCCTGCACCGCCGTGAGCAGCGCGGCGACGGCCACGACCGTCTTGCCGGCGCCCACGTCGCCCTGCAGGAGGCGGTGCATCGGGTGCGGTCCGCCCAGGTCGGCCACGATCTCGTCGATCACCCGGCGCTGCGCGCCGGTGAGGGGGAAGGCGAGCGCGTCGAGGAAGCGCGCCACCAGCTCGCCCGAGGTGTCGTGGACGATGCCCTTGGCGGTGCGCTCGAGCGCCCGCTTGCGCAGCACGAGGGCCAGCTGCACGCGGAGGAGCTCGTCGAAGGCCAGCCGGCGACGGGCCACCTCGATGTCGCGCATCGTCTCGGGGCGGTGGAACCCCCACAGCGCCTCGTCGCGGTGGGCCAGGCCCAACCGCTTCACGATGTCGGGCGGCAAGGGCTCGGCGATCGTGCGCTTGCGGGTCTTCGCCAGCGCCGCGTGCACCCACGACTCCACGTCGAGCGACGAGATGCGCGGCTTGTCGCTCTGGGGGTACAGCGAGATGATCCGGCCGGTCTGGTCGCCGATCAGGTCGACCACCGGGTTCGACATCTGCTTGCGGCCCTGGAACGTGTCGACCTTCCCGAAGAAGACCGCCTGGGTGCCCGGCGGCAGCTGCCGCTCGCGCCACCCCTGGTTGAAGAAGTTGACCCGGAGGAAGCCCGAGCCGTCGCCGACCTCGGCGGTGACGAGCACCTTGGGCGGGCGCCCTCGCGTGCGCCGGCTCGAGATCCGGGCCACGGTGGCGACCACCATGGCCTGGTCGTCGGGGAGCAGGTCGCGGATCGTCCGCTCCTTCGAGCGGTCGATGTGGCGCCGGGGGTAGGTGGTCAGCAGGTCGAGCACCGACTCGATGCCCCACTCCGCGAGCTTGTCGCGCACGGCCGGCGCCTTGGCCGCGAGCGCGGCGATCGCGGTGAGCGGGTAGCCCGCCAGCTCCGCGTAGGTGATCGGACCGTCGGCCACGGGCCGAGGATAGGCAGCCGCTATTCGATGCCGAGGAAGTACGGGTAGAGCGGCTGACCGCCGTGGTGGATCTCGGCCTCCACGCCGTCTCGGTGCTCCTCGAGCCAGAGCACCACCTTGCGCGTCTCGGCGGCCGACGACCCCTCGCCCTCGATGAGGGTGACGATCTCGTGGTCGTCGGCGAGGAGGTGCTCGAGCAGGCCGATGGTGGCCTCGGCCGTGGTGGGCGCCACCGCGCGGATGCCGTCGCGGGCGATGCCCAGGAAGTCGCCCTCGGCGATCGGCCCGACGTCGCAGGTGCTGTCGCGCACGGCCTGGGTCACCTCGCCGGCCACCACGTTCGCCGCCGCCTCCGCCATCCCGTCGACGTTGTCGTCGAGGGGGGCGTCGGGGTCGTAGGCCATGAGGGCGGCGAAGCCCTCGGGGATGCCCTTGGTGGGCACGACGCGCACCGACTTCGCCGTGGTGGCGTCGACCTGCTCGGCCACGGCGATGATGTTCTTGTTGTTGGGGAGGATCACGACGTGGTCGGCGTTGGCCGCCTCGACCGCCTCGAGGATCTGCGCGGTCGACGGGTTCATCGACTGCCCGCCGGTGAGGACCCGGGCGCCGAGCGAGTGGAAGATGCGCCGGATCCCGTCGCCGGTGGCGATGGCGACCACCGCGGTGGTGACCGGATCGGCCTCGGGCTCGGGCTCGGGGTGGGCCTCGGCCTCGCGCACCCAGCGCTCCTCCTCGACCTCTTCGAGCAGGTCGGTGACCCGGATCTTCGACGGCTTGCCGATCTCGATGGCCGCCTCGATGGCGGGCCCGATGTCGTCGGTGTGGATGTGGCAGTTCCACAGGCCGTCTCCGCCCACCACGACGATCGAGTCGCCGATCCCCGCCCACACGTCCTTGAACGCGCCGATGGCTTCGTCGGGCGCCTCGAGGAGGTACATGACCTCGTAGCGCAGGTCGGCGAGCCCGCCGGCGTGGCCCTCGTCGCCGTGGGCCAGCAGCTGGAGCTCCTCGACGTGACCGGCGTCGGCGACCGCCTCGGTGACCGACGCCTCCGGGACGGGCCGTCCGTCGACGACGTGCAAGAAGGCGTCGAGCAGCAGCAGCAGCCCGGTGCCGCCCGCATCGACCACCCCGGCGGCGGCGAGCACCGGCAGCAGCTCGGGGGTGCGGGCCAGGGCGTCGTGGCCCTGGGCCGACGCGGCGTCGAGCACCTCGACGAGGGTGGCCCCGCCGTCGGCCGCGGCCTTGGCCCCCTCCGAGGCCTCGCGCACCACGGTGAGGATGGTCCCCTCCACCGGGTTGCCCACCGCCTCGTAGGCGCCCCGGGCGGCGACCACGAGGCCCTCGGCCACCGTGGGGCCGTCGACCGCACCGTCGGGTGCCGCTGCGAGGGTCTGGGTCAGGCCGCGCAGGATCTGCGACAGGATGACCCCGCTGTTGCCCCGCGCCCCCATCAGCGCGCCGTGGCCGATGGCCTTGCACACCGACGCCAGGTCGCCATCGACGCCGTCGAGCTCGGCGGCCACGGAGCCGAGCGTGAGCGCCATGTTCGATCCGGTGTCGCCGTCGGGCACCGGGTACACGTTGAGGCGGTTGATGCCGTCCTTGTGGGCCTGCAGCGCATCGCGGAACGCCTCGATCACCCGGCGGAGGTCGTCGGCGTCGAGGCGCTCGAGCGTGGTCATGGGCGGGCAGCCTACCGATCGGCCGGACGAGGCAACGACGACGCGCCCGGCCCGGCCGGCTTGTGGCGCGGCGCCGGTTCCCCCTAGCCTTGCTCCCCGGCCCAGTGGGGGCCGTGAACGGATCTCGACTCCCTGGAGCGCAGTGCGATGGCCTCGACGTGTGACGTGTGCGGCAAGAAGCCGTCCTTCGGCATGAGCGTGAGCCACTCCCACCGTCGCACCAAGCGCCGGTGGAGCCCGAACATCCAGCAGGTGCGCGCCGTGGTGGCGCCCGGCACCGTGCGTCGGGTGAACGTGTGCACCGGCTGCCTCAAGGCCGGCAAGGTCACCAAGGCCACCCGGGCCTAGCGGTCCCGGGCGAGCGATCGCCCGCCACCCCCAACGATCCCGTCGATCCCGCCGCGCCATCGCGCTGCGGGATCGCTCGCGCCTGCGCCATCGCAGCGGGCGATGGCGCCGATCCCGAACCTGCATGGCGGAGGCCCTGCTCACGTGTGCGTCGCCCGAAGGGCGGGCACTAGGGTTCGCACACCGCATCACAGGTGGAGGACCGTTGCCGTGCAAGGTGTGATCAAGTCGTACGACCCGGGCACGGGAGACGGCATCATCATGTGCGACACCGACCTGGCGGACTACGACCTGGCCCCCGGATCGCTGCAGGGCTCGCCCTTCCGCATGCTCCGCCAGGGCCAGCGCGTGATCTTCGACCTGGACGATCGCGGACGGGCCACGGGGCTGCGCCTCGGGTCCGAGGTCGACATGGGCACGCCGGGCTTCGCCCCCGCGCCCGAGGTCTGACCGCTCGCCCCACTCGCGCCACCGGCACCCCCGCCGCCCTCGGTCCACGGAGACGAAGATGACTGCCAGCACCAGCAACGAGAAGCTCAAGGCCTGGGTCGCCGAGTGGGCCGAGGTCTTCGGCGCCGCCGACGTGCACTGGTGCGACGGGTCGGCCGAGGAGTACGACGCCCTCTGCCAGCAGCTCGTCGACGCCGGCACGTTCGAGAAGCTCAGCGACGCCAAGCGCCCCAACAGCTACCTGGCCCTCTCCGACCCCGGCGACGTCGCCCGGGTGGAGGATCGGACCTTCATCTGCTCCGAGCGCGAGGCCGACGCCGGTCCCACCAACAACTGGAAGGCGCCGGCGGAGATGAAGGAGATCGTCCTCGGCCACTACCGGGGCGCCATGGCCGGGCGCACGATGTACGTCGTGCCGTTCTCGATGGGCCCCCTCGGCTCGCCCATCGCCCACATCGGCGTGCAGCTCACCGACTCGCCCTACGTGGCGGTGTCGATGCGGATCATGACCCGCATGGGCCAGGGCGCCCTCGACGTGCTGGGCGACGGCGAGTGGGTCCGCTGCCTGCACTCGGTGGGCTACCCGCTCCCCGACGGCAAGGACGACGTGGCCTGGCCCTGCGACGCCGAGAACAAGTACATCACGCACTTCCCCGAGACCAACGAGATCTGGAGCTACGGCTCGGGCTACGGCGGCAACGCCCTGCTCGGCAAGAAGTGCTTCGCCCTGCGGATCGCCTCCACCATGGCTCGCGACCAGGGGTGGATGGCCGAGCACATGCTCATCGTCGGGATCACCAACCCCGAGGGCGAGAAGCGCTACGTGGCGGCCGCGTTCCCGTCGGCCTGCGGCAAGACCAACATGGCCATGCTGATCCCGACGCTCCCGGGCTGGACGTGCGAGACGGTCGGCGACGACATCGCCTGGATGAAGTTCGGCGAGGACGGTCGGCTCTACGCCATCAACCCGGAGGCCGGCTTCTTCGGCGTGGCCCCCGGCACCGGCGACGACACCAACCCCAACGCCATCGCCACCCTCCACGCCAACTGCATCTTCACCAACGTCGCCAAGACCGACGACGGCGACGTCTGGTGGGAGGGCATGACCGACGAGGCGCCGGCGCACCTGGTCGACTGGAAGGGCAACGACTGGACCCCGGAGTCCTCGGCCCCGGCCGCCCACCCGAACGCCCGCTTCACGGCGCCGGCCTCGCAGTGCCCGTCGATCGCCCCCGAGTGGGAGGACCCCAAGGGCGTGCCGATCTCGGCCATCCTCTTCGGCGGGCGCCGCGCCACCAACGTGCCGCTGGTGACCGAGGCCTTCGACTGGCAGCACGGCACGTTCCTCGGCTCGATCATGAGCTCCGAGAAGACGGCGGCGGCCGCCGGCACGATCGGCGAGGTGCGCTTCGACCCCTTCGCCATGCTGCCCTTCATGGGCTACAACGCCGGCGACTACATGCAGCACTGGCTCGACATCGGCAAGGCGACCGACGCCGAGAAGCTGCCCAAGCTGTTCTGGGTCAACTGGTTCCGCAAGGGCACCGACGGCTCGTTCCTCTGGCCCGGCTTCGGCGAGAACAGCCGGGTGCTCAAGTGGGTGCTCGACCGGGTCGACGGCAAGGTCGACGCCGTCGACACCGCCATCGGGCGGGTGCCCGAGCTCGGGGACCTCGACACCTCCGGGCTGGGGGTGGCCGACGACACCCTCGCCGAGCTGCTGAAGGTGGACAACGAGGCGTGGCGGGGTGAGATCCCGCTGATCGAGGACCACTTCGCCTTCATCGGCGAGCACCTGCCCTCCGAGCTGCGCGACGAGCTGCGGGAGCTCGAGAAGCGCCTCGCCAACTGATTCCCGTCCCGCTCGGGACCGGACGAACGCAGCGGCCCGCCCTTCGGGGCGGGCCGCTCCGCGTCCCGGGTCCCTTCGGTCATGAGCAGAAAACTTGAGTTGCAGACCATCAGGTTCAGTGGCACACTAGGCAACAGCTTCCGGCGACGGTCCGGAGATCTGCCAGGAGGAACCCCATGCTGCTTCGCTTCGATCCCTTCCGCGAGCTCGACCGCCTGACCGAGCAGGCCGCCCGAGCACCCCAGCCCCTCCCGATGGACGCCGTGCGCCGCGGCGACGACGTCCTCGTGGCCTTCGACCTCCCGGGCGTCGACCCGGCCACCATCGACCTCACCGTGGAGCGCAACGTGCTCACCGTGAAGGCCCAGCGCCGTGCCTTTCGCGCCGAGGGCGACCAGGTCATCGCCGCTGAGCGGCGCCTGGGCGCCGTGGCCCGCCAGCTCCTGCTCGGCGACACGCTCGACGGCGACTCGGTGCGCGCCGACTACATCGACGGCGTGCTGACCCTCACCATCGCGGCGGCCGAGGCGGCCAAGCCCCGCAAGGTCGAGGTGTCGACCGGCGCCGCCGACCCGGCGATCGAGGCGACGGTCCACACCGAGGCCGACGCCGCCTGACACCCACCCCTCCCTCCCCCCTGCACGCGGCCCGCACCCCCCGGTGCGGGCCGCGCCGCGTCCGGACGGCTCAGAGGACGAGGTCGAGGCGGGTCCGCACCGGACCGTGGGACGGTCGCGAGCACCTCGCCGTCGATCGCCCGCGAGGCCAGCCGTCGGTCGACGAGCACCGATACGCTTCGGGCCCACCCCCGGACCCTGCGAGGCGTTGATGAGCGTGTCGGCCTACATCCTGATCCAGACCGAGGTGGGCAAGGCCGCCCACGTCGCCACCGAGGTGCGCCAGATCCCCGGCGTCATCGCCGCGGACGACGTGACCGGGCCCTACGACGTCGTGGTGCGCGTCGAGGCCGAGTCGATGGACGAGCTCGGTCGACTCGTGGTGAGCCGGGTCCAGATGCTCGCGGGGATCACCAAGACGACCACCATGCCGGTGGTCCACCTGTGACCTGATCGCGCCACCCATCCGGCGCGCCTGGACAGATTGTTGCGGTTCCGTTACGGTGCCCGTCACGTTCGTCACGCAAACCGTCACGAACGTCACGAACCTGCCGTCGATCTGGGACCTCCTACCGTGCGCCTCCGCCGATCCGCCCCACTCCTCCTCACCGCCCTCGTGCTCGTCGGCGCCGCCGGCCTGTCGGCCTGCACGCCCGAGGCCACGGTCGTGAGCGCCGCGCGGGAGCAGATCGGCATGCCCTACGTCTCGGGTGGCGAGTCGCCGGCCGAGGGCGGCTTCGACTGCTCAGGGCTCACGTACTACGCCTGGAAGCAGGCTGGCGTCACGCTCCCCCGGTCGTCGAGCGCCCAGTGGGCGTGGGTCGACCGCATCAAGAAGGCCGACCTCCAGCCCGGCGACCTCGTCTTCTACAGCGCCTCGGGCCCGTCGGGCAGCGTGAGCCACGTGGCGCTCTACGCCGGCGACGGCAAGATCGTCCAGGCCCACAAGCCGGGCGTGCGCCTCAGCGAGGACGACCTGGCCACGTGGTGGACCGGCCACCTCGTGGGCTACGGGCGAGTCCCCGCCCGCGCCCGCTGACGATCACCACCGGTCAGCTCGGCAAGGTGGCGATGGCCCGCAGGCCCAGGCCCATGATGAACAGGCCGCCGGCCCCGTAGAGCAGGTAGCGCTTGTCGCCCAGCTGGTTGCGGTAGCTGTAGACGATCGCCACCGCGAAGGCGGCCGAGAAGCCGTAGAGCTCGTGGAAGCCGAAGTCCTGGTCGCCCGTGCGGCCCTGCACCAGCACGACGCCGAGGATCACCTGGACGAAGATGGCGACCTCGGCCGCGGCGGTCGCCCACCACAGCGCCGGGACGCGGAACCGCTCGTCTCGGTGGGCGGCGAGCGCCCAGAGCCCGACGAGGCCGTTGGCGACGACCACGACCCACGCCCAGATCCCGTGGACGTCGCGGACGATGGCGGGAGCGGCGGCGAGCACGGGCCTCACGCTCGCGCGACGCCCGGTCGCGCGCCCAACGCGCCCGCTCAGCCCGTGTAGCGGGCGTCGCCTGGCACCGGCTGCGCGCCGGGCGCGACGGGCGGCGTGGTGGTGGTCGACGGCGGCGCGGTGGTCGAGGTGGTGGGCACGGTCGTCGAGGTGGTGGGCGGCGCGACCGGCGTGTAGATCGTGTCGAGCTCGCCGTCGACACAGGTCTCGGGCCCGATCAGCGGGTTGCAGCGCGCGACCGTGCCGCCCGGGATCTCGGCCACGTAGCTGGTGGTGAAGCCCACGGCGATGCCCGGCACCGGGTAGTCGGTCGACACGAACTGCGCCCCCGAGGCGAGCGCGGCATCGCGGGGGCCGGTGTCCTCCTCGCGGGCCTCCACGGTGTCGGCGTCGGCCCGCGTCCGCACGAGGTAGCCCGCACGGACCAGGTCGGGGATGGAGGCGTCGAAGGGATCGTTGCGCTTCACGAACGCGGCGTCGGGATCGCCGGGGTTGGCGTTGGTGAAGAGGATCCGCCCCTCGAGGGAGGGGTGCCCGGCGAGGTAGTCGCTCCGGTAGCCGCCGGCGTTGTCCATCATGAACATCACCTTCCCTCGGCTCTCGCCCAGGGTCGGCCACCCGTCGGTGAGCACGGCATCCTCCAGCGTGGCGTGGCTGCCACGGACGTCGTCGGGCGTGATCAGGTCGTCGGGCGCCATGACCGAGCGGATGTCGTCGTCGAGCTCGTCCATGCCCGCCGCGGTCCACGGCTCCGGCGTGGTGAACGTGAAGTCGCCGAAGCTGAGCGGATCGTCCTTGAGCTCCACCAGCACGGCGATCGGGAGGTGGCTCGGGTTGGCGTCGCTCCAGGCCTGGATCTGCTGGAGGCACGCCACGAACGTGAGGCAGGTGGTGGCGTAGTCCACGTCTTGGATGTGCAGCACCTTGATGCCCGGCTCCCGCATCGCCGGGTCGTAGGGGCCGAGGCCGGCCGCGCTGCGCAGCAGGGGGTCGGCGTAGAGGCCACCGGCCGAGTCGAGGAACACGTCGAGCTCGATCTGGCGGACCTTCTGGCTCGAGAACTGCACGGGGAGGGGCTCGTGCTGGTACTGCATCAGGTTGGCGCCGTCGCTCAGGAACGAGCGGCGCAGCTCCTCCTCGGGATCGGACACCATCCGCTTGTACGAGTTGTGGCTGCCGATGACCTGCACCTCGTTGAGGCGCACGTCGTCGTCGAGCGCGGCGCGTCGGCCCGATGCCGGCTGGCCGGCGAGCAGCGCCGCCACGAGCGCGACGACCGCGACGATCGGTGCCAGACCCCGACGATGCCCCATGGTGAACGCTCCCCTGCCAGACGGTGAACGCAGGGTAGACCGCGCTGGGTCCGCTACCCGACCTCGGGCGGCGCCTCCTCGCCCAGGTCCACCACCTCGAGGGAGCCGTCGGCCACCTCGATCGTCGTGACCGACGCGTTCGCTGGGAGGAAGGCGGTCACCTCGTCGGTGCCCTGGGCCGCGCTCACCAGCGCGTTGATGGCGACGAAGTGCGTGAACGCGACCGTGTCGGCCGTGATCGCCCGGGCGGCCGCGACCAGCTCGGCGCGCCACGCGGCCACGGCATCGTCGGACTCCGACCATCGCCCGGCGAGCAGGCCCGGCAGCCAGGCGGCCCGCTCCGCCAGGTCGGCCGACGGCGAGGGGACCTCCCCGAACGCCGGGTCGAGCTCGGCCACCCTGCCCCACCGGGCGGCGAGCGCACCGGCGGTCTCCCTCGCCCGGCGCGACGGAGACGACCGCAACGCACACGGCGCCCGCGACGCGGCGAGGCGTTCGGCGGTGGCCTCGGCCTGGCGGCTGCCGACCGGCGAGAGGCCGGGATCGGCGTCGTCGCCCCAGCCCGCCGCCGCCTGACCGTGGCGCACCAGGTGCAGGCGCGCCACCGGCCTCAGTCCGCCTTGGGCTCGAACAGCTCGGCGTACACCGCCGGCGCCTCGCCCTCGAACCGCTCGTCGACGATGTACCACTCCGGGCCGAAGACGTACGCGAACACCTCGTCGGGCATCGTGGCCATGAAGTGGTCGGGGCCGATCTGGCTGGCGTGGGCGAGCACGGACGCCCGCTTGCGAGCGGTCACCGCCGACGTGTCGACCACGTGCGTGAGCTCGGACTCGGGCTTGCCGAAGGTCACGGCGGCGGTGACGCCGTCGGCGGCTTCGAGGTCGGCGGGCGGCTCGTCGGGCACCTCGGTCGGGTCGGGCA
>Ga0116151_10002958_pt1 | contig 15380 bp, 10 predicted proteins | sample AD_UKC117_MetaG_FD_89893 | JGI IMG/M metagenome (GOLD analysis project Ga0116151, IMG submission 89893) | Active sludge microbial communities of municipal wastewater-treating anaerobic digesters from Hong Kong - AD_UKC117_MetaG | ecosystem: Engineered > Bioreactor > Anaerobic > Digestate...
CCCATGCTGGCGGCCTGGCCAATGCAGTAGGTTGCCACGTCACAGCTGATGTACTGCATGGTGTCGTAGATTGCCATACCGGCTGTAATGGAGCCACCTGGCGAATTGATGTAGAAGTGGATGTCCGCGTGCGGATCCTCGTTCGCGAGGAACAGCATCTGGGCGATCACCACGTTCGCCGAATCGTCGTCAACGCCGCCGCCCAGGAACACGATGCGGTCCTTGAGCAGTCGGGAGTAAATGTCGAACGAGCGTTCGCCTCGGCCGGTGGTCTCGATGACAAACGGAATGAGATTGGATTGGGCCATCGGATCTGTCCTCGGCGCCGACGATCGCCGCCGGCCTGCCTGATGATTGATTCAGTGCGAAGCGCGCCGCGGCGCGATTACTTCTTCTTGTTTTTGTCGTTGTTGTGTTCGGAGCTCTCGAGAATCTCGTCCACGATGCCCCACTCCAGCGCCTGCTTCGGATCCAGGAAACGATCTCGCTCCGTCTGCTCTTCGAGCTTCTTCGTGTCCATGCCCGTGTGCTTGGCGAGAATCTCGTTGAGCTTCGCCTTGTCGCGGAGGATCTCTTCGGCCTGAATGCGAATGTCCTCCGCCTGGCCCGTGATGCCGCCCCACGGCTGATGAAGCATGATCTTGCTGTTCGGCAGCGCGTAGCGTTTGCCCTTCGTGCCCGCCGTGAGGATCACGGCGCCGCCGCTGGCCGCCTGACCGATCGAGTAGGTCGCAATGTCGCAACCCAGAAACTGCATTGTGTCGTAAATCGCCAGCGTCTGGTCGACCAGGCCGCCGGGACAGTTGATGTAGAGGTGGATGTCCTGATCCTTCTTGACGCTCTGCAGGTAAAGCAGGCGCATGATCACGAGACTCGCGCTTCGCTCATTGATGCCGCCCGCAAGGAAGATAATGCGGTTCTCGAGCAGCATGTCCTCGATGGACATCTCTCGATATCGCTGCGGCGCCCCGGCCTGCGCGTAACTCGACATCCTGTCAGAATTCAGGAGCTGACCCAAAGGATGGAAAGTGTGTTCCATAGTTCGAGATTCCCTTCTCCGGTTCGGTCCACAGGCGATCGCGCTCGATACCGATCCTAACTGGGTTGTAAGCGGGCGGCGCCGGTCCATCGACCCGGGTCGCCGCCCGTGATTTCATCGACGCCTCGACGACGCGTCCTTACGAATCGCCGGTTTTCTTCTTCGTTGTTTTCTTGGACGCCTTCTTGGCGACCTTCTTCGTCGTCTTTTTGCTGGCTTCGCCCTTGGATTCCTTATCGGGCGTGACTTCGACGATCTTCGCATCACTCAGAATCTTGTCGATGCACTTCTCGTCACGCAGATCCAGGTACATCTGGACGAGACCGTTGTTCTGAGACAACTCGTCCCGCATTCGATCGTAGCGCTTGCCGTACATCGCCGCCATCTGGGCGATCTGGCTGTTGAGCTCCTCTTCCGCCACATCGACGTCGAATTCCTCGGCGACCTTCTCAAGAATGAAGAACAGCTTCAGCTCGGACGCTGCCTGATCCTTCGCGCTCGTCTTGAGCTCGTCGGCGTGCTTCTCGATTTCCGCCTGCGGAACGCCCTGCCGCAGCAGCTCCGTCATGCGACGGGCCGCGACCCGCGCCGACTGACGCGACGTCAGGCCTTCCGGCAGTTCCAGCTTCGTGTTGTCGAGCAGGTACTTGCGCACCTGCGATCGCTGGCCCCGGCGAATCTCCTCGTCCAGCGCCTCTTCCATGCGATCGTGGACGAACTTGCGGTATTCGTCTTCGCTGTCGAAGCCCTGCGCCTCCAGAAACGCCTTGTCGATCGGCGGGAGCTTGATGCGCTTGAGTTCATGAATCCTGAGCTCGAAACTCGCCTTCTTGCCGCGATGCTCCTCGAACTCGTAGTCCTCCGGCATCTCAGCTTCAAACTTGACGCTGTCGCCAACCTTCGAGCCCTTCACCTTGTCACCGAAGTCGGACACGATGGCGCCTTCGACCATCTGAGGGCGTGCGGCGAATTGCGCGTTTTCCCGCTTTGCGAGTTCCTTGCCATCGATCGTGACAGTCAGGTCGGCGACGATCAGATCGTCCTCCTCGACCTTGCCGCCCTCTTCGACAGGCGCCCAGGTTCCGCGGCGGGCGCGGAAACGATCGATTTCCTTCGTCACGTCGTCGTCCGAGATCGTCAGAACCGGCTTTTCAACGTCGACGCCCGTCAGCGCGGGCAGCTCGAACTCCGGCTTGATTTCGACTTCGCAGCGGAACGTGAAGTCGCCCTCCTCCGGAAGACGCATGTGCTCGAGGGCCTCCGTCATTTCCATCAGCTGCTCGCCCGTGGCGCCCGCGTCTTCGCCCTCGGCCTTGGGGCTGACCCATACGAGCGGATCGCCGAGGACCTTCAGGTCTTCCTTTTCGATCGCCGCGAGGTAGGCGTTGGACAGCATGCGCGTCTGCACCTGCTCACCCACTTCACGACCGTAGCGCTTCTCGACAAGGCGACGCGGCGCTCGGCCCTTCCGGAATCCCGGAACGACGGCGTCGGAAATCAGATCGTCGAATTCCTTGTCGAATTCCGCCGACAGGCTGTCCCGGGGAACAGTGACCGTCACGGTTCGTCGCAGGACGCCGGCGTCAGCAACTTTGACGTCAATCGCCCCCTTGAGCTTCTCCTTGACGTCCTCCGGCGTCGCCGGGGCGTCCATCGTCTCTTCCGCTACGGTCTCGTTGACGTCTTGCTTTGCCATCTCGATCCTGCCTCCCGACAGCGCGTGGTCCGATATATTTGACCACAGCGCATAAAAAAAGCCGCTCAGGCTTTGAATCTTGCCTGACCGACCCGGTGTCGTCCAGCTCGCAACACAAACCCCACGCCCGAGCCTGAAGCGGGCGGAATCCAGTCTGTGTCTATATTATCGACCGCAGCCCGGCTTGGAGCCACGGAAGAAAAAGCGGGTGATGAGATTCGAACTCACGACATTCACGTTGGCAACGTGACGCTCTACCACTGAGCTACACCCGCGTGGTAACCCCTCCTGGGGAAGCCCTCTTATTTAGCGCCAACGCCAAAAACTGTCAAGCCCCGTCCGCGCAACTTTCGACGTCCTTTTTCAGTGCGCCCCTGCACACAGTCCCGCGCCCCGCCCCCTCGCCCCGTAATCAACGCCCCCCTTGATTACGGACGCTGACGGAGGATACGATAACTACCTGAAATTGCCTCGCGTCCCCATGCAATCGTACCTTAGGAAACGCCCGACAAATCTCCTTGATGGGGAATTAGCGTAGTTCAGTCTTCGATGGGAGGCAGGAAGAATCCACATGAATCGCAGAACCCACCTGAAATCCGTAGCGGCTGTCTGTCTGATCGCTCTTGCCGCCAGTCAACCGGTTGTCGCTGAATCGCCCATGCCGTCGCTCGATGCGGAGGCCCAGGCGCTGCGTGACCTGATCATCGCTCGTGTCGGCGGACTGGACGCCCTGAAGGTTCCGGCCACAGACGCCGAGATGCCTCAACCGGACGACGCCCAATTCGCCATTACGGACGCGAAGAAACGACTTGGGAAATTCCTCTACTTCGATCCGATTCGCAGCAACAACGTCCGCCCCGAATTCGGTGGCAATCGGGCCTTCGCCCAGACGATCTCCTGCGGGTCCTGCCATCTGGGTGAACTCGCCAGCAAAGCCGGCGCCGTCTCGGCGTTTGGTATGGGCGGCGAAGGTCGTGGATTCGTCGATCCGGACTCGGGCCGATTTGTCGCTCGTCGCGCCGCCGTCGACGGCCTGACCGACACAATGCCGACACAGGTCGATACCTTTGACGCCCTCGGCGCCCTCACGATGTCCGGCCGGTTCGACGAAGTCGACTCGCCCTTCCGTGTCGCCCCCAGCATGATCGGCTTCGCCATGAACAACCGGCTCTTCTGGAGCGGTCCCGCCGGCGAAACTTACGACGAAACGAACCCGGCCAAGATGAACATCAACCCGAACGACCTGCCGCCGCAGGAAAACACGGTCGAGTTCACGTTCAAGGCCCATCGAATGTTCGAGATGCAGCGATTCGCCCTGCAGGCGATCCCCGCCTATCGCGAACTGTTCGCTCGCGCGTTTCCCGACGAAGCCGCCATCACGGAACTGTCGGGCAACTGGGATGACCTGATCAATGACGACACGATCGGTCGCGCCATTGCCGCGTTTCTGCGATCTGTCATCACGCGCAATACACCGTTCGACAAGTTCCTCGACGGCGACAACTCGGCGCTCACGGCCAACCAGCTTCGAGGCGCGACGCTCTTCTATCAGTCCGCCGAGGACGGCGGCGCCAGCTGCGTCAGTTGTCACAGCGGCCCCGCCATGAACAAGACGCTCGGCGACGAGGCGGGCGCGCTGATCGACGAGAACTTCCACAACATCGGCCTGCACGACCATCCGCTGGTTGAACTGGCGCAGACGGCGCTGAACAACCCGAACTTCCACGATCCGGGCCGCGCGGAAGCAACCGGCGACGACGCCGACCGCTTCAAGTTCAAGGCGCCGACGCTTCGCCAGCTTCGCGATGGGGCGCCGTTCATGCACAGTGGCGAATTCGAAACCCTGACAGACGTCGTGCAATATTTTAATGCGGGCGTCCCCGCCGCCGATTTCTCCGGGAATCACGGCAATCTCTCAGAGACCTTTTCGAACCCGCGCGGCAACAGCGAAACAGGACTGGGACTCAGTGACGACGATGTCAACGCTCTGGTCGACTTCCTGGAAAACGGACTGTATGACCCAGCGTTTGTCACTCTTGATCCGACATCCACGACGGAAACGTTCAACCTGAACGCCCGCGACCTGACCTACGACCTTCAGCTGCTGCTTCTGGGCGCCGAGAACGGGAGCATTCCCAGTGGGCTCCAGCATCCCCAGACGGACGCGCTGACTGGCCAGGACCTTGCCGCCAGCGACCTCAACGCGACCTGCGGCTCGATTGGCCTGTTCGGACTGATGGCCACATTGCTTCCAATGCTGGCGACGAGACGTCGACTGCGACGTCGATAATTGCAGTTCAATTCAGCACAACAAATCCACAAAAGGCCGCCAGTCACAACTGGCGGCCTTTTTTTTCGCATTTGCGATGGATAGTGCCACACTAGTTGGCACAGTGACACATTGGTCTGTATTTCCGAGCACGCATTTCGACAATACTATCCGATCACTGTTGAGCCGTTGCCGCCAATGCAATGTGGAATTCATCCCGTCGCATTGCGGGAAATGACAGTCAGATCGGTGGGCGCCGAATACCTGTGACCGGAACGAATCATAAAGAAGATCGCCTTTCCCGAATTCTCCGCCTCGGCGCGATGCTGCGGCAGAACTCCGGGGCCCTGAAGGCGGATGTGATCTGCAATCGGCTCAAGATCAGCCGGCGGACGTTCTATCGCGACATTCGACTGCTTCGAAACGCCGGCGCCCGAGTGACCTATCGCCCCGGTACCGGCGCCTACGAGGCGGAACTCTTCTCATCGATCATTGGTGAGTCGCTATCGACGCGCGAAGCGGCCGCCGTGAAGGCGGCGCTCGAGGGCGCTCGTCCACGTCGCGCATCCGAATTCGAATCGGCGCTGGATTCGGCCCGCGGCAAGCTCGCGGAGATTATCACGGAACAATTCCGGGAACACGCCAGGGGAATCGAACGACTCGCCAAGGCGTTTGTCATCGAACAGTCCGATCGTTCCTGATTACGAGAACGCGTCGGGTTCCGGACACGTGCAGAACAGATTCCGATCACCCCAGGCGTTATCAATCCGGGCCACGGCCGGCCAGAATTTCCGCTCACGCACCCACGCCAGCGGATAGGCCGCCTGCTCTCGCGAGTAACCGCGATCCCAGTGGTCGGCCGTCACCATCTCGGCGGTATGCGGCGCGCCTTTCAGGGCGTTGCGCTCGCGATCGGATCGCCCCTCTTCGATGTCCCGGATCTCCTCGCGGATCGCAATCATGGCGTCGCAGAAGCGATCGAGCTCCGCCTTGGACTCGCTCTCCGTCGGCTCGATCATCAGCGTACCGATGACGGGCCAGGACATAGTCGGCGCGTGGAACCCGTAGTCGATCAGCCGCTTGGCGATGTCATCGATCTTCACGCCGGAGGACTTCTCAAAAGGCCGACAGTCCACGATGAACTCATGCGCGTTGAGCCCCGAACGCCCGGAGAAGACGAGCTTGAAGTGCTCGCCCAGTCGCTTCGCCATGTAGTTGGCGTTGAGAATCGCCATTTCTGAGGATCGCTTCAGGCCCTGGGGCCCCATCATCGCGATATAGGCGTAGCTGATCGGCAGAATGCTCGGACTGCCATATGGCGCCGCCGAGACCGGTCCGATCCGCCTGCTCTCCTTCGCGCACAGCGGATGTCGCGGCGTGAACGGCGACAGATGCGGCGCACAGCAGATGGGTCCCATGCCCGGACCGCCGCCGCCGTGCGGAATGCAGAACGTCTTGTGCAGATTCAGGTGACAGACATCGGCGCCGATATCGCCCGGCCGGCAGAGACCGACCTGCGCGTTCATGTTGGCGCCGTCCATGTAGACCTGCCCGCCATGCTCGTGAATCACGGCGCAGATATCGCGAACGCCCTCCTCGAACACGCCCGCCGTCGACGGATACGTGATCATCAGGGCCGCGAGCCTGTCCCGATGCATTTCGGCCTTGGCCCGCAGGTCCGCCGTATCGACATGGCCCGAGGCCGTCGTCTCGACGGGCACGACGCGCATGCCCGCCATCACGGCGCTGGCCGCGTTCGTCCCGTGGGCCGACTTCGGAATCAGACAGACGTCGCGATGCGCTTCGCCGCGATCGATATGAAACGCCCGAATCACCAGCAGGCCCGCGTATTCGCCCTGGGCCCCGGCGTTCGGCTGGAGCGAGACGCCGGGCAGGCCCGTGATCTCACCCAGCCAGGATTCGAGCCGCTCGAACAGCGTCGCATAGCCCCTGGCCTGATCGGCCGGCGCAAAGGGATGCAGGCCTCCGAATTCGGGCCATGTCACGGCCGCCATCTCCGTCGCGGCGTTCAGCTTCATCGTGCAGGAGCCAAGTGGGATCATCGACGTCGCCAGCGACAGATCTCGCTGCTGGAGCCGATAGATGTAACGCATCATCTCCGTCTCGGAGTGATAGCTGTTGAACACGGGATGCGTCAGGTAGGCGGACTCGCGACGCAGATGACTCGGCAGGCCTTCGTCCACCGTGGCGGCCATGGATTCGATCTGGCCGGCCGATGTCTTTCCGCCGAACAGCGACAGCAGACTGGCCAGCTCCGACGCCTTCGACTTCTCATCCAGCGCAATACCGATCGATCCATCGCCGAAATCACGCAGATTGAACTTCGCCGCGACGGCCGATTCACACAGGTCCGTCGCCGATGCCCCCTTCGGCCGCACGCGCAGCGTGTCGAAACAATCCGAATGAACGACCTCATGCCCCAGCGCTTCCAGCTCCGTCGACAACGTCGCCGTCAGTCGGCGGATTCGGCCTGCAATCTGGCGAAGACCTTCGGGACCGTGATACGTCGCGTACATCCCCGCCATGATCGCCAGCAGGACCTGGGCCGTGCAGATGTTGCTCGTCGCCTTCTCGCGACGAATGTGCTGCTCGCGCGTCTGAATCGCCAGCCGATAGCCCGGCTTGCCCTCAGCGTCCTTCGACACACCGACGATTCGCCCCGGCAGCTGCCGCCTGAAGTCCTCGCGCGTCGAGATGAACGCCGCGTGGGGTCCGCCATAGCCAAGCGGCACGCCGAATCGCTGCGAGTTGCCGATCGCGACATCGGCGCCGAACTCGCCCGGCGGCTTGAGCATCGTCAGCGCCATCAGGTCCGTCGCAAAGACCGCCAGGGCGCCATTGCCATGCGCCTTCTCCACCAGCGATGTGTAGTCGGCGACGAGGCCATCTGTGGCGGGATACTGCACGAGGATTGCAAACACATCGGCGGCCGTCGGGTCCATCGACGCGGTCGGCGTGACATCCACGACGATTCCGAGTGGTTCGGCCCGCATCTTTACGACGGCGATGGACTGCGGATGACAATCCGCGGCAACGAGAAATCGCGTGCGCTCGCCGGCGACAAGTCGATGACACATCGCCATGGCTTCCGCCGCCGCCGTGCCCTCGTCCAGCAGGGACGCGTTGGCGACAGGCAGCCCCGTCATGTCGGCGATCATCGTCTGGTAGTTGAGCAGCGCCTCCAGTCGGCCCTGAGCGATCTCGGCCTGGTACGGCGTGTACTGCGTATACCAGCCGGGATTCTCAAGAATGTTCCGCTGAATCACGGCGGGCGTGATGCAGTCGGAATAGCCCATGCCGAGCAGGGATCGGAAGACCTTGTTCTCTTTTGCCAGCGCCCGCAGGTTGTCGATCAGGGCGTCTTCCGTCAGCGCGTCGGGCAGTTTGAGATCCGACTTCAGCCGGATCTCCGGCGGCACAACGGCCTCGATGAACGCGTCCATCGAGTCGTAGCCGATCAGGTTCAGCATCTCGCGCGTCTCGGTCTCGTTCGATCCGAGATGGCGGCGGGCAAATGTGTCGAGAGAAGATTCAAGGGCCGGACGGTTCATCAGCACCTGCGTCATGGAGGAGTTCGCTCCCTTCGCCGGGCGACGAAAGTCGCCCCGTCGCGACAGCGTGGAATGTCAGATCACACGGGGGAATTGTAGGCGAAAATCGGAATGCGTGCGATCGCGCGGGAACACACGATCGCGCCGCCGGGCGCCCGTGCGCCACTCGGCGGCGACGCCCGGTTTGACAGTCGCCCCGGCGCTCCCAGCGGCGTCATTTGTCACATCTGACGGGATCAGCCGCCAATCTGGGCGTCGTAGGCGGCGCCATCCATCAGCTTGTCGAGCTGGCTCGGGTCGGACATCTTCACCTTGATGATCCAGCCGCCGCTGAACGGGTCGTTGTTGATCAGTTCCGGCGCGTCCGACAGCTTGTTATTGGCCTCGGCCACGACGCCCGAAACGCCGCACATCAGGTCGCTCGTCGACTTCACGCTTTCGACCTGGCCGAAGGCGCCGCCCGCCGAAACTTCCTTGCCGACGCTCGGCAGCTCGACGAATGTGATGTCCGTCAGCTCATCCGCCGCGAACTGCGTGATGCCGATGACACACAGGTCCCCCTCGACTTTGTGCCACTCGTGCGATTTCAGGTACTTTCGATCGGTTGGTACGCCCACGGCGCGACTCCTGTCTGTTAATGGCGCCCATCCACGCAATCCTCAGGATCGCATCGCGGTCGGCGCCGAATCGTTCTATTCCGCCCGCTTGTAAAACGGGAGTTTCACGACGTTGGCGTCGATTCGCGTTCCGCGAATGTCGATGCTCAATGTCGTCCCCGGCTCGGCCTGCTCGCTATCGACATACGCCATGGCGATCGACCTGCCCAGCGTCGGGCTCATCGTGCCGCTCGTGACCTCGCCGATCGCGTCATCACCGCACATCACGACCGCTTCCTGCCGTGCAATTCGCTTGCCGTCCAGTTCCAGACCCACGAGCTTACGCCTGGGGCCGGCCTTGTGAATTTCGCGAATCGCGTCGGCGCCGATGTAATCGCCCTCTATGTCCACGCACCAGCCGCATCCGGCGGAGATGGGGTCGATGTTCTCGTTCAGCTCGTGACCGTAGAGCGGCATGCCCGCCTCGAGCCGCAGCGTGTCCCGTGCGCCGAGACCCGCCGGCTTGACCGTCACCCGCTCCGCGCCGCCATCGGCCGTCAGGCGATCCCAGACCAGGACGCCCGCCATGTTCGGCAGGATCACTTCGAGACCGTCCTCGCCCGTGTAGCCGCTGCGGAAAATGCTGAACTGCACGCCCCAGTACGAGCCGGACACGAAGCCGTAACGCTTGATCTCGTCCAGCTTGAACGGCAGCTTGTCCAGGTGCGACGTGAACAAATCCATCGTCGCCGGTCCCTGCACGGCGACCATGATCGTGGACATCGTCTGGTCCTTGATGTCCACCTTCATGCCGGCCGAGTGCGTCTTCAGGTGCGCCAGGATCTTCTCGCGATTGCTCGCGTTACAGACCATCAACAGGCGATCCTCGTAGCGCGACACGATCACGTCGTCGAGGATCCCGCCCCGCTCGTTGCACACATGGCTGTAGCCGCATCGACCGACCTTCACCTTGGCGATGTTCCGCGTGCAGACTCTGTCCAGCAGTTTCTCGGCGTCAGCGCCTGTGAAGTAAAGCCGGCCCATGTGCGACACGTCGAAGATGCTGCTCGCCGTGCGCGTGTGAACGTGCTCATCCGTGATGCCCGCGTACATGACCGGCATTTCCCAGCCGCCGAAGTCGATCAGCCGGGCCCCGAGTCGTTTGTGCGTCTTATATAGAGCGGTCTGTAGCATGTTTCGGAGTGTAGCCGCCTTCCCCGCGCGGGCAAGCGGTCCCGCCAAATGGCGCTTCCGTGACGCCCCCGGCGGGCATATCGTGCCCGTCCAATGGCCATTCTCTCGACGACGCTCTGCTATCCCAACCCGGCGAACCCCGGGAACGGCGCCTTCGTGCGTCGACGGCTCAAGGAAATTCACAAACGGCTTCCCGTTCGCGTCGTGGCCCCGCTGCCGCACTGCCCGCCGATCCGCCGGCGCCCGGAGATACCGGCGGGCGACGCTCGCGCCGAGCCGCCGGTCCACTGGCCCGCCATGTTCTATATTCCCGGCGTCCTGAAAAGCCTCGACGCATACTTCTATGCGGATTGCCTCAACGCGGCGATCGACGCTGATCTAGAACTGGCCGCCAGCCGACTCATCGACGCTCACTTTGTCTGGCCGGACGGTGTCGGCGCCTGGCTCGTCGCCCGGCAACGGCGCATGCCGTTTGTGTGCACGATCCGCGGGAAGATCGTCAGCCAGGCGCGATTCCCGTCGCGGCGCCGAAAGATTGCCGACATGCTGCGCGACGCCGATCGGCTCATCGCGGTATCGCAGTCACTCGCTGACGTGGCGCGTGACGTTGCGGATCGCGATCTTGAGATCGCCGTGATCCCGAACGGCGTCGATACGGCAATCTTCCAACGCACGGCGCCCGCCACGCAATCGCGAGGGTTTGACGAAAGCGCCCGCATCGAGCTGGGCTGGTCAAACGATCGGCCACACATCGTCGCCGTGGGTCATTTGCAGCGACTCAAGGGCTTTCATCGCCTGATCGACGCCTGGCCCGCCGTCACGCGGCGCCACGCCGGCGCCCGACTGGTCCTCGTGGGTGGTCCCGCCAATGAGCCCGCCTGGGAGCGATCCCTGCGACAGCGGGCCACGATCGTCAACGCCGGCCACGACCCGCGCAACCCGCCCATCACGTTTGCGGGGCGCCAGCCCGCCGATCAGATCGCCCGAATACTCAACGCCGCCGACGCCTTCGCCCTGACCAGTGACTCCGAAGGCTGGTGCAACGCCATCGCCGAGGCCCTCGCCTGCGGCTGTCCCGTCGTCGCGACGGATGTCGGCGGCAATCGGGAGCAGCTGGGCAATGACATCGCCAGCGGCCGCCTCGTCCCGCTCGATGATCGCGACGCCCTCGTTGCGGCGATCGACGCCCTTCTTTCCGACCCGCCGGATCGCTCCGAAATCGCCCGCAGAGGGGCCCGGCGAAGCTGGCGACAGGTTGGCGCGGAATGCGTCGATGTATACGAAACGCTGCCGCCATGACGCGGCCGCGACCGATGCGGGCGCCATGATCGAAGATCGCAACATCATCTGCATTGCCAGCAACTACTGGTACGACCCCACCAGCAAGCACCACGTGATGAACCTGCTCTCGCGGCGGAACCACGTGATCTGGGTCAACTACCACGGTTCACGCCGGCCGACGGCCAGCGTCCGCGATTTCGGCGCCATCGTCGGCAAGCTCCGCCAGATCGTCGCGGGTCCGCGCAAGGTCCGCGAGAATCTGACTGTCGTGACACCGCTGGTGGTGCCGCTGCCCGGCAGCGAGGCCGCGGCGGACCTGAATGCGACGCTGCTGACGCGCCAGATTCGCAGCGTGTTGAAGTCACTCCCCGGGCGGCCGACACAACTGTGGAGCTTCGCCCCGGACGTCGATTACCTATGCGGCAGATTCGACGAAGAGGCGATCGTCTATTACTGCGTGGACGAGTTCAGTCAGTTCACGGGCTACGACGCGATGGCAATCCTGGAATCGGAGCGCCATCTGGCCGCTCGAGCGGATCTGACGATCGTTACATCGAAACAACTGCTCGCCACGAAGCGCCCCATCAGCCGGCGTATTCTCCATGTGCCGCATGGCGTGGATGTCGAGCATTTCGCCAGAGCGGCGAGCGGCGATATTCGCGTCCCCGACGACATTTCCGAGCTTCCCAGACCGATACTTGGCTTCTGGGGGCTGATTCAGGACTGGGTGGATGTCGATCTGATTGCGGCCGTCGCGAAGCGGCGCCCGGATTGGTCAATCGCGCTGATTGGAGACGCGGCGACGGATGTCGGCAAGCTGGAGTCGCTCGACAACGTTCACTTACTCGGCCGACGACCCTACGAGCAACTGCCCGCCTACGCCGCCGGCGTCGACGTCGGGCTCATCCCCTTCCGCATCAACGAGCTGACGCGCGCCGTGAACCCGATCAAGCTGCGCGAGTATCTCTCAGCGGGCCTTCCCGTTGTGTCAACGCCGTTGCCCGAGGTCGCCGCCTACGCCGACTTCGTGGAGATCGCGTCGGAGACGGATGGCTTCATTACCGCCTGCGAAAAAGCCCTCGCCAGCGGCGCCCATGACGCCGAACGCCGACGAAGAGCGATGCAGTCCGAAGGCTGGCCCGCCAGGGTCGATGTCATCTGCGCCGAACTCCAGCGCGCCATCGCCACCGAACAAACCAGCGCCGCCTAGGATCGCCCCCAATTGATGCGTCGCCTGAAAATGGGCGACATGCTCACGCCAACGAGCGTACACGCGCGTCGCTCACACGACTGCGCCAACGATCCGAGCCGCGACCGTCAGGGAGTCGGTCGCGCGGCGCCGCCGAAACGCGCGGATGCAATGCTCCCCTTTTCCGTGACGGGTGGCATGCTCACCCCCAAAGGTGAGCATGTAGAAGCGGTCGCGACCACACGACAGCGCGCGCCCAATCGACGTCATCACGACTTCCCATGCCTGCCTTGCTGGGCAAGCATGCCACCCGGGAATCGCTAGACATCGCAGCGCCCGCCATTGTAGAATGTCAGAATGGACCGGAAGTGGAACCCCGACATCCCGACGCGCCGCGTAGACGTTGAGGCGACAATCCGCGACGCCGGTATCGATCCGAATGAGATCGTCGAGTCCTTTTCGCTCGACTCAGTGTTCGAGGACAACAGCGATCCCGATTGGAAATCGGTAATCTCGGATTCAAACGAAAGCAACCACCTCTTCTACATTCTCGTCGACAAAGACAAGGCGATCGACCTGAGGGCGCGAATCAAGCCGTTTGCGGCCTATCACGGTCTCTTTCCGATCATTCACGGGGACATCATGAATGGCGCCGTGGGCTGCCCGTGGTTTGCGGACAATCCGGCGTCGGTCCTGAGCGAGTCTTCGAAACTTGTGGCGACGGATCGGGCCGTCGAATGGCCGGACGAGGCCAGGATCATGGCGACCGCTTATCCGGAATTCGCCATGGGATGGCCGGATCGTTGTATGGTCATAGACGCCTATGAAATTGATCCGGCGTTTCTGCCGGCGGAATGGCCGACGAACATTCCCATGCGCAAAACGCCCTACCTCATAGACACTGTCAGACCGGCGAGCGCAACCGACACAGCGATCGTCTTCCTGCCGGGCGCCAACGGGCCCGAAGCCCTTTCGCGGATCGTGTATGGCGGCAATCAGGCCCCGACCGCGGTGATGATCGCTTACCTGCGACAATGGGACGAACGCTACGGCGCCGACATTATCAACCTGAACTGGGATTCGATTGAGCTTCGCGTATCCCACCCACCGACAACGCGCGAAGACGCCTGTAGATTTGCCCGCGAGTGCATCCTCCTTTGCCCCGCTCTTCATGGGGAAATGCAGGATTTTCACGGTTTTCGAATAGAATCACTCTACGACCTCGCCGTCCACCTGATGGGTAGCGAGTATCTGATCTTCTGGTGGGATTGAGCCGACCGAACGCCGTTGGGTGGCACGCTCACCCCCAAAGGTGAGCATGTAGCCGCGGTCGCGACCCAAAATCGACTCGCGCCCAACCAGCGTCACCACGACTTCCCATGCTTGCCTTGCGGGGCAAGCATGCCACCCGGGACTCGCGCGCAAGCGCGTCGGCGCCAACAATCCGAGCCGCGACCGTCAGGGAGTCGGTCGCGCGGCGCCGTCAGGACGCGCGAACGCAATGCCCCCCTTTTCCGCGACGGGCGCCATGCGCACCGTCAATGATGGGCGCCATGCGCACCTTCAATGATGGGTGGCATGCTCACCCCCAAAGGTGAGCATGTAAGGACGGTCCCGACCACAAGACAACGCGCGCCCGATCAACGTCACCACGACTTCCCATGCTCGCCCTGAGGGACGAGAGTGTCCGGGAATTCCGCCGCCCCTTCGGGGCGGAATTAAAGGAAATGAATGAATTCCACGGGTTACGCTGCGTCCGCTGCGCGGTCTTTGCTACACCCGTGGCGACGATCCGGCGCTCCTTCGGAGCGGATCGACCCGCGAAACACGGTTGAATTCGACGATTTCGCGAAATCGAGAACGTGTTCTCGAATTACCGAACAGCCTCGCATTGCAGGGCAAGCACGCCATCTGACAGCGAGCGCTGATATTGGCGTCACGGGCGCGAGCGATCCTGACGCAACCGGCCCCCTCGCTCGCGGTTCGGTCACCAACCGCCCAAGTCAGTCGAGTCGTCGCAGGACGGCGCGGACGGGGCTGGCGTCGAAGCCGACGAGTTTCAACGGCAGCGCGATCAGCTCATACCTGCCCGGCTCGACATCCCTGAGCACGAGCCCTTCCAGGATCGCCATGTCGCATTGCAGGAACATCTGATGGGCCGGCAGGTCCTTCGACGAAAACAGATCGACGCTCGGCGTGTCGATGCCGATCGTCCGCACGCCGCGCTGATGCAGGAACGCGACGAAGGACGGCTCCAGGCCGGCAAAATCCTCGTTGAAATGCGTCGGATCGGGATAGGTCCCCGTCGCGATCAGCACGCGCTCGCAGGTGATGACATCTTCGATGTGCTCCTTGCCCACACGGACGCCACGTTCCACTTTGGCCCGCACGACCTGGCAGGGACCGATGTAGTCGTTCAGGTCCCGCTCGTCAATCGCCGCCGCGTCCGCCCCGTAGTGATTCGGTCCATCCGCGTGCGCCCCGGCGTGGACCGTGGAATGGAGCGTCGACAGCGTAATGTTGTCGCCCTTCCGCATATCGAGC
>Ga0116151_10002965_pt1 | contig 15369 bp, 12 predicted proteins | sample AD_UKC117_MetaG_FD_89893 | JGI IMG/M metagenome (GOLD analysis project Ga0116151, IMG submission 89893) | Active sludge microbial communities of municipal wastewater-treating anaerobic digesters from Hong Kong - AD_UKC117_MetaG | ecosystem: Engineered > Bioreactor > Anaerobic > Digestate...
GCCGGGCGGCCTCTATCTGACCAACTGGGTGGCGGTGGTCGATCGCACTGGCCGCGAGAGCCTGGCCAACGGCGGCAGCCTGCCCCTGCCCGAGCGCATCGCCGGAGAGCTCCGCGCCGGTGGCGAGCTGGCTGTACAGCTCGTGGTTGGCCGCATCGTAGAGAAAGACCGTGGCCCGTTCGCAGCCCAGGACAGCCGTGGCCGCCGCCATGATCTGCTCGAGCAGCGGGTCCAGCTCCGTCGACGCCCCCAACCGCCGCGAAACGTCCAGCAGGGTGCGCAGGTCGGCGATCAAATGGGCATCACTCGTGGCCATCACCGCCAGCATGGCGTCGACTAGCCCCGAATGCAACCCACCAACCTATGCCGGCCTGCGCCCCCATGAGAATCAACCCGTCGCCGCATGCCGCAGCCACCTTCTCCCTTTCTCACCTGCTCACTTTCGCACTTTCACACTCCGGGCGGCAGCCTGCGACGCGAGCGTCACTCATCACACGGGACCGGGCGGAACGGCGCAGCCGCAGGCGAATGGGAAATTGAAGCAGTCCCAGAAGATGTCGACGTCCTGCTGGTCCACGAACCCGCTGCAGTTCAAATCAGCGCGCGGGCACGCCGCGGCTGGGCGGTTGAAGCACGTTGGGCTGACCAATATCGCGTAGTCCATCGTGGTGAGGCGCCCGTCACCGTTGATGTCGCTGTCGCAGAAGCACAGCGGGCCCGTGAACGCCTCCTGGAACGCCCGGACGTCGGCGAGATCCACATCCAGGTCGCCGTCGAAGTCGAAGGCCGTACACCCGCTCGCGCAGGGCTCGTCCGGACCGCTCAGGCAGTCGGCGGCGCAGGCCCAGTCGGTGAGATCGACGTCGCCGTCCAGGTCGCAGTCACCGTGGGTGACTGCGACGGCGCCCGCCGCCGGCGTCGGGTCGCCAAACTGCCCGTCGGATGCACGGGGTTCACCCCGGGCGGGCGTGCGCACCGCGGCGAAGAGGATGGCCATCAAGAGCAGCAGCGATGCAGCGGCCAATGCGAAGGGAACAACACGGTAGCGAGACATGGATGCACTCCTTCCGCGAGTCCTGACAAGGACGTGAACGAAGCATCACTGTGTCCCGCGTGCAGTGCGCCGGGCTTATGCAGAATTCGGTGGCTGCGGACTCGACATGACAGCCCCGCTGACCTTTCGCCCGCATGCCTATAGGCGGCCACAATTTGGAAATCAACAAAAAGAGCCGCGGTTTTTGGGCCGCGGCTCCGCTTAGTCCGTAATTTCCCTTATTGCGGATGGGACTATTCCGGCACGCGCTCAAGCGCTCCCTCAGAACCCCGGCAGCCATGCCGGGGCCAGCAGCCGCCGCCCATCCTGTTTCGCTGCGCCGCCGGAGTCGCGCTGGCGCTCACGTGGCGTAGTTCACGCCAATGCGTGACGACGCACGCACGGGCGTTGGGATTTCTTGTGGGCTGATGGAGACTTGCGGCCCGCGCGTTCCGGCCCCCCACTTGCGTGGGGGGTTCTGATCGGCGGTCGGCAACAGAACCCCGGCAGCCATACCAGGGGCCATGAGCCGCCGCCCGAACTGCCGCGCTGCGCCGCGCGTTACTCCGGCATGCGCTCGAGCATCACGTCCGCGAGACCGTAGTCGATCGCCTCGCCCGCCTCGAGCCACTTGTTGCGGTCGCAGTCCTTCTCGATCGTGGCCATGTCCTTGCCGCTGCGCTGCCCGATGATCTCGTAGAGCCGCTTGCGGATGCGGATGATCTCCTGCGCCTCGATGGCCAGGTCGGTCGCCGGCCCCTGCATCACACCGCCGATCAGCGGCTGGTGCAGCAGCACGCGCGCGTTCGGCAGGACGTAGCGCTTGCCCTTGGCGCCGCCGCAGAGCAGCACCGCGCCCATGCTCGCCGCCATGCCCACGCAGTACGTGGCCACGTCGCAGCGCAGGTACTGCATGGTGTCGTAGATCGCCAGGCCCGCGGAAACGCTGCCGCCGGGCGAGTTGATGTAGAAGTTGATGTCCGCCTTGGGATCCTCGTTGGACAAAAACAGCATCTGGGCCACGATGAGGTTGGCGATCTCGTCGTCCACGCCGCCGCCGAGGAACACGATGCGGTCCTTGAGCAGACGCGAGTAGATGTCGTAGGCCCGCTCGCCGCGCCCGGTCGTCTCGATCACGAAGGGTATGTTCATATTGCGTTCGCCTGCAATGGGTTTCTCGCCAGTCAGAACCGCTTACTTTTTCTTCTTCGCGTCGGTGTCGTCGTGGCGGAGAATCTCGTCCACCACGCCGAATTCGAGGGCCTCGGCTGCGTTCATGAACCGGTCGCGCTCGGTGCCGGCGATGATCTCGTCGATCGGCCGGCCGGTGCTCTCGGCGATGATCTCGTTGAGCCGCTGCTTGTCGCGGAGCACCTCTTCGGCCTGGATGCGGATGTCCTCGGCCTGCCCGGTGATGCCGCCGTACGGCTGGTGGAGCATCACCTTCGCGTTGGGCAGGATGTAGCGCTTGCCCTTGGTGCCCGCCATCAGGATCACCGCGGCGCCGCTCGCGGCCTGCCCGATGCAGTACGTCGCGATCTTGCACCCGACCAGTTGCATCGTGTCGTAGATCGCCAGCGTCTGGTCCACCAGTCCGCCCGGCGAGTTGATGTACAGGTTGATGTCCTGGTCGCGCTTGATCGACTGCAGGTAGAGCAGGCGCATCACGGTGACGCTCGCGGTGCGTTCGGTGATCGGGCCGGCCATGAAGACGATCCGGTTTTCCAGCAGCATGTCCTCGATGGACATTTCCCGCGTCCGCTGGTAGGCGGGGAACTGGTTCACCGTGGGCGGCACGGCATGCCCCAGGGCATCCGTCGGCATCAACGCAGGCGGTACGTATTCAAGCATTGCCTATTCCTGTTCAAAGGGACGACGCCACCCGCCCGCCGCGCGCCGCACGGCTGGCCGGTTTCGGCATCTTGCGCGTTCGCGGCCCGGATCACTCGGCGTCCGCGTCGGGTTTGGCGGCCTTCTTCTTGCGCGTCGCCTTCTTCTTGGGCTCCGCAGCCTTGGCCGCCTTCTTGGGCTCCTCCTTGGCCTCCACCTGCTTTTCGGTTACCTCGGCGTCGGCCAATAGGCGATCGAGGATCTTCTCGTCGCGTAGTCGGGAGTATAGGGTCATGAGGTGATTTGTGCCGATAATCTCGTCCCGGACGCGGTCGAAACGCCGCCCGCGGCGGTAGGCAATCTCCGCGATGGCCGCGTTGATCTCCTCCTCCGAGACGCTGATCTCCTGCTCCTCGGCGATCTTGCTCATGATGAACAGGTAGCGGATCTCGTCCGCCGCCTGCGCCGAGGCCGTGCTGCGCATCTCGTCGGCCTGCTTGGAGATCTCCGCCTCCGATAAGCCCTGGCTGTACATCTCCATCATGCGGCGGGCGACGATCCGCTCCGTGTGCCGCTGGGAAATGCCCGCCGGAATCTCCATCGGCGTCTTCTCCAGCAGGTACTTCTCGATCTCCATGAACATCATCCGCCGGACTTCCTGCTCGATCGCCCGCTCCATCTGCTCCTTCACGAGCGTCCGGAACTCGTCCGCCGAGTCGAAGCCCAGCGACGCGATGAACTCGTCGTCCAGCTCGGGCACCTCCAGCCGCTTGACCTGCTCGATGGTCAGCTCGAACTTCGCCTGTTGGCCCCGGGCGCTGACCACCTGGTAGTCGTCCGGCACCGTCGCCTCGACCGTCACGACGTCACCGATCTTCTTGCCCGTCGCGGCCTTCCCGAAGCCGTAGAGCGGCAGGCCGTCGTAGTTCTGGTCGCGGGCCGCCAGTTCCGCGTTGTCCTCGTGGTGGATCGTGTCGCCATCGACCACGACGCGCGACGGTCCGACCAGCACGTCGTCGGCTGCCACCTTGCCGTCCTCGACCGGGACGAACTTGCCGCGCAGCGCGAGCCGCCGCTTGATCTCCTTGTCCACGTCCTCGTCGGCGATGGTGATCTTGGGCCGCTCGACGGGGATCTTCTCGAGCTGGGGCAGCTCGAACTCCGGCTTCACCTCGATCTCGCAGGTGTAGCTCAGGTCGCCGTCCTTGGGCAGCGTGAGGTGCTTGAGCGCCTCGTCGACGCCGAGCAGCTTCTCCACTTCGACCTCGCGCGTGGCCCCCTCGTCGCGCCGCTTCTCCTTCAGCTTGACGCGCACCAGCGGGTCGCCCAGCACGTCAAGCGATTCGCGCTTGATCGCCGCCATGTAGCTGTTGCCGATCAGGCTCGAGCCCACCTGGTCGCCGACCTCGCTGCCGAAACGCTTCTCGATCAGCTTCATCGGCGCCCGGCCCTTGCGGAACCCGGGAACAGCCGCCTCCTGCCGCAGCTCGTCGAACTGCTCGTGCAGCCGCTCGTCGATTGCGTCGCGGGGGACCGTGATCGTGATCTGTTTGCGGAGCGGCCCGATGTCCTCGACCTGGACCTGCATCACCTCCTGCAGCTTCTTCTGCAGGGATTCCTCCTCGCTCAGGTCCTCGTCCGCCTCGGTCTCGGCCTCCTGATCGGCCACAGCCTGGGTGGTGGGATCCTGCTCGTCCACAGGCGGGTTCTTCTCCGTCATGTCCGCTAGCTCCTCAACGCTTGTTTTTGCGACCCTGCGCGGGGTTTTGACGCGCCAAAGGCGGCCTAGACTAACGCAGGCCGCGCGGCGAGGCAACCGCGCCAAGCCGGGAGCCCAGCCGCCTTCTTGCGGCTGATCCGCGGGTGCCACAGTCGACCGGTTTGCTCCGATGGAACGCCGCACGCCAGCGGATTCGCCCGATTGCACTAGAATCCCGCGACCGGTCGATGTATCCCCAGGGTTCGCGGCCGAGAGTGCCCTGCCTCCGACTCGGGGCGGGGATTGCAACCGGTTCACCCCCGGCGTTCGCTTGCAGTGCGGTTAGCGGGCGATACGCTGCGAGCAGCGACTCCTGACGGGCACGGACCGACCAGACAGACCCTTAGCAGGGAGAATCAAGCGATGAGCGCCATCCGCGACATGCTCGGTGCAGAGGCCGACAAGCTGCTGCAGTACAAGTGCACGGGAATCGAACAGTCCATGCTGACGCTGCCCGGGCCCGACTACGTCGACCGCGTCTTTGCGGCCACGGATCGCAGCCCCCGCGTGCTGCGCAACCTCCAGCACATCTTCGACTCGGGCCGCCTGGCCGGCACCGGCTTCCTGTCGATCCTCCCGGTCGACCAGGGGATCGAGCACACCGCCGGGGCGTCATTCGCCCCCAATCCGATCTACTTCGATCCCGAGAACATCGTCAAGCTCGCGATCGAGGGCGGATGCAACTGCGTCGCTTCGACGCTCGGCGTCCTGGGCATGTGCGCGCGCAAGTACGCCCACAAGATCCCGTTCCTCGTCAAGATCAACCACAACGAGCTGCTCACCTACCCGACCAAGTACGACCAGATCATGTTCGCCAACGTGCAGCAGGCCTTCGACATGGGGGCGGCTGCCGTCGGCGCGACGATCTACTTCGGCTCGGAAGAGTCGACCCGGCAGATCCAGGAAGTGAGCGAGGCGTTCCACCACGCCCACGAACTGGGCATGGTCACGGTGCTGTGGTGCTACCTGCGCAACAGTGCGTTCAAGAAGGACGGCGTGGACTACCACGTCGCAGCCGATATGACCTCGCAGGCGAATCACCTGGGCGTCACCATCGAGGCCGACATCATCAAGCAGAAGCTCGCTGAGAACCGCAGCGGCTTCAAGGTGCTCAACTTCGCCAAGACGCACAAGCTGGTGGACGAGAAGCTGACCAGTGACAACCCGATCGACATGGCCCGCTACCAGGTCGCCGGCTGCTACATGGGCCGCATCGGCCTGATCAACAGCGGTGGGGCGTCCGGGCAGAACGACTTCGCCGAGGCCGCCAAGACCGCGGTCGTCAACAAGCGTGCCGGCGGCATGGGCCTGATCTCCGGCCGCAAGGCGTTCCAGCGGCCGATGGACGAGGGCGTCAAGCTGCTCAACCTGATCCAGGACGTCTACCTGGACAAGAGCATCACGGTGGCGTAGTTCCCAAGTCGGTAGTTCCCAAGTCGATTTCGACGCATACTGGGCCCGGTACATGGCGTTCCATGTGCCGGGCCTTGCTTGTGCGCGCTGGTCAACCGTCTTCCGCCTGGCGCTCGCGTTCGCCGGCGGCCCGGCCGTACCACCGCGTGCCCGCGGTCGCGGTGACGCCGTGGACGATCACCGACGCGAAGATCACGAAACTGCCGAACGTCCAGACCTGCGGTTGATGGTGGTCGCGCGCGTGCAGGCAGTAGAAGATCGCAGCCATGCCGATCGGCCCGAACCAGGAGAGAAACGCCCGGTCCGCCGCGCCCTTTTTCTCAACGAACACCCGCGTGAAGAAGTAGAACCATGGCGGACGCCGCAGCAGCAGCACCGCGACGGTCGCGACGACGAGCGCGGTCCAGTGGCTTTCCCAATCCACCCAGGGCAGCATCGCCCCGAAAATGACGAACGCGGGCCAACTGAAGAGATGGTCGACCACCTCCTGGGTCTGTTCCTGCCGCTCTTCCTGGCGCCTTTGCCGCTCCGTCTCGTGGGCCGAAACCGCCTTGAACGCGACGCCGGCCACAAACACCCCCAGGATGCCGTCGCTGCCGATGAGCTGCAGGGCGCCCAGCGTGAGCAGCGCCAGCGCGACGACCACGCACGGCAAAGATGCCGCGCTGGGCAGATTCGCGCGTTCGGCGAGACGCTGCAGGCCGCCCACCGCCAGCCCGACCGCAGCCCCCGCCAGGCAAGCCAGCAGGATGCCGCGAAGCAAGCCGTCCACGGCGTAGTGTTCCCAGGTCGCCCCCTTCTCCAGCATGGCCATCAGCGGCAGCGTCACGAAGGCGTACGCGGCGCCGTCGTTCGCTCCGGACTCAGCCGCCAAAGCATGCCGCACCCGCGCCGGCACCACCTTCTGCGCCAACCGGCCGGTCGTGATCGAACCCGCGATCACCGGGTCCGTCGGCGTCAGCGCCGCGCCCAGCAGCAGGGCAGTCGCGAATCCGACGGGCAAGAGCCACCAGCAGAGCACGGCACTTGTAATCCACATCGCCACCATGCCAACGGTCAGCACCAGCGCGAGCCCGCCGGCGTAACGCTTCCAGAAGGCCCAGGGCACCCGCAGGGCGATTGACGTCACCGCCATCGCCACGGACAACCGCGCGATCTCCAGCAGGAGATGATGGGGATGTTGCCAGTGCTCGGGCCGCAGCAGCCCCAGCGCAATCGGGCCGGCGGCGATGCCGAAGAGCGTGGCGGCCAGGGGGGTCGTGGGCAGCCACGAACGCGCCTTCAGACCGTCCGCGAGCAGGGCCAGCACGATGGCGACCGCCGCGAGGACGACCATGCTCTGGTAGAACGTGTCCATGGCTCCGTGGGGGGGCAGGTGCAGTCGTCGCCGTGCGCCAACGGGATGCGCCGGTCCGCAATCGCACGACAACCGCTCGACAACTGATCACCGTACGGCGCACGTGGATTACTGCGGGCATTCTATGCACGAGCGTTTAGCGCCTGATAAAAACGACCTGACAACCACTACATTCAACGACGCCATGTGCCCACAAAAAAAGGCCCGCCGAAGCGGGCCTGGGAGTTAACTGAGTTCACCGTTCGCGAACTACGGGTTGATCGCCAGCAGTTCCACGTCGAAGACGAGCGGAGCGTTCGGCGGGATCAGTCCACCGGCGCCACGCGGGCCGTAGGCCAGCTCCGGCGGGATGACGAACTTGCGCTTCTCGCCGACTTTCATCAGGCCGACGCCCTCGGTCCACCCGCGAATGACGCGGTTGAGCGGGAACTTCGCCGGACCGCCGTGCTTGCTCGAGGCATCGAACATCGTGCCGTCGAACAGCCAGCCCGTGTAGTTCACCTGCACCGTATCGGTCGGATTCGGCGTGTTTTCACCGGTACCCGGTTCCAGCACGAACGAGTAGAGACCCGAGTCGGTCTTCTCCGCCGTCTTGCCCAGTTCCTGCTCGAGTTTCTTCACGTGCTCGGCGATTTCCACGTCGCGCTTCTCCTTCGCGGCCTGCGCCGCCGCTTCGGCCTTCTCGCGTGCCGCCTTCATCTCCGCCTCGCGCTTGGCGCGGGCTTCGGCACGCTCTTCCTTGCTCGGCTGCTTGGCCAGAATCTCGTCCCACTCCTTCACCTGATCGGCGTGCGCCTTCATCAGCGCCGACGTGTCGCCCTCGATCTTGATGTCCTTGATCGTGTCACCCTGCTCGATCGCGTTCACGACGTCCTGCCCCTCCACCACCTGCCCGAACACGGAGTGCCGGTCGTTGAGCCACGGCGTGGCCTTGTGGGTGATGAAGAACTGGCTGCCGTTGGTGTTCGGGCCGCTGTTCGCCATGGACAGCACGCCGGGACCGCTGTGCCGCAGGTCCGGATCGAACTCGTCCTTGAAGGTATAGCCCGGGCCGCCCGTTCCGTTGCCTTCCGGGTCGCCGCCCTGGATCATGAAATCCTTGATGACGCGATGGAAGGTGAGCCCATCGTAGAAATCGTGCTTCACAAGGTTGATGAAGTTCGTGCAGGTCAGCGGCGCCTTCTCGGTGTACAGCTCGAGCTTGATCTCCCCGCGGTTCGTATCGATCACCGCGTAGACCTTGTCGGAGGTTGAGGACGTGTTGTCACCCGTCTCCTCGGCGACCACGACCTGGGTGGCCATCAGCGCGAGAAGGGCGACCAGCAGCTTACGCATGGGGGACTCCTTTCGTTGGGAATCAATCACCCGCAGCCGGCCGGCTGCGACCGTTTTGGCGAGCAAGTTTGGCCCACCGCCGAATACCGTAGGCGTGGCCTGAGCAGAATGCAAGGTGGGTTGCGTAAGGGATTGTTGACAATCGCACCCCAGCGGGCGCCGAGGCCGCTGGGGTGCGGATGCTGGACTGCCAAAAGTGCTCTGGCGGCGAGGCTACGCGTCAGAACGTGCTCACGTCGTCGTCCATGTCCATGAACGCACCGTCGTCCATCGGGGCGGCAGCAGAAGCCGCCTTGCCTGCTTTGGCCACCGGCTGAGCGGCAGGCTTTGCGGTGTGCGCCCTGGACGGCTTGGCGGGTACCGCCAGGTGCGCAACCGGGGGACGCTTCGGCGGGGCGGCTTCACGAGCCCGGGCCGCCACGTCACCCAGGACGAGCTCCAACAGCCCGCTGACGGTCTGATTGACGACACCGGCCTGGGCGCTGAGTTGCTCGGCGGCGGCAGCCGACTGCTCCGAGCCCGCCGCGTTGCTCTGCGTAATACGGTCGATGTGAATCACCGCATCGTTGACTTGGCTGACCCCCTTGGCCTGCTCCTGCATCGCCGTGTCGATGCCCCCCACGAGTTCCGACACCTTGCCGATGTCGGCGATGATCGTCGTGAGCACGCCGGAAAACTCCGTGGCCACCTTCGCGCCCTCACCAGCCCGCCCGACGGCCTGCTGGATGAGTTCAGCCGTCTCGCCCGCGGCGGTGGCGGCACGCTGGGCCAGGTTGCGCACCTCGTTGGCGACCACCGCGAAGCCCGCGCCGTGCTCGCCGGCACGCGCCGCCTCCACCGCGGCGTTCAACGCCAGCAGGTTCGTCTGGAACGCGATTTCCTCCACGACCTTCATGATCTTGCTGATTTCGGCCGCCGACTCGTTGATGCCGTCCATGGCGCCCGTCAGGCGCTTCATGGTCTCACCGCCGCTCTCTGCACCTTCGCGGGCATTGACCGAGTAGCTCTTGACCTGCGACGCGTTGTTCGCATTCGTCGCGGCGATCGCCGACATCTGCTGCAGCGCGGCTGAGGCCTGCTGCAGCGTCGAAGATTGATCGCTCGTGTTCTTCGCCAGGTCCTGGGCCGACTGGGCGACCTGCCGCGAGGCATCGTTCACCTGGTCGGCGCCCAAGCCGAGTTCATCGGCGATGCTGTTGATCGGCCGGACGATTCGGCGCGAGATGAGAAAGCAGAACACCACCGTTCCGGCGGCGGCGAGGGGAATGGCGATGCCTGCGGCTTTCGCCAGCGAGGCCTTGATCTGCGCGTCGGCTTCGTCGAGCGACTGGATGATCTCGAACGCACCGTGCACCTCGCCGACCTTCCAGTTCTCCATCGGGCCCTGGGTGGGGTCAATGCCCAGGCTGTTGCCCCAGAGCCGCTCCGAGTTCGCCGGATCGCCGTGGCAGAGCAGGCATTCCTCGGTGAGCTTGATCGGTCGGAAGTAGCGGATGGCATTGAGCTTGCGGTCGATGACGTGGTATTCGGGCACGGTGCCGTCCTCGAGCTTCTTGAGCACTTCGGCCTCGAGCACGTCGGGCGCATTGCGCGGATTGCGCGGCTGGAACTTGGGGACCCGCAGCTTGTATCCACCCTCCTCGGCTTTGCGCATGGCGGAACGCCAGGCGGTGACCACGGGCACGGCTGCCAGCACCTTGTCCTTTTCGCCTGCGTCGGCCCAGGCGCGAAGCTGCTCGGGCGTGAACAGCCCCAGACGCCACTTCTCGCCCATCTCCTCGCGGGCCGACTCGGCGGTCATGATGATGCCGCGCGCCTTCTCCACGTACTGCTGCTCGACCTTGTGCCGCGCCTCGCGGTAATAGAACGCGAAGAGCACGCCGACGATCACGATGACCTGGGCCAGTCCGATGAGGATGATCCGCTTGCAGAGACTCATGGGGGTGTTGCTCCGGCTCAAGTGCCCTGGGGTTGGCCCGCCGAACGGCTGCCTGGTTTCAATTGCAGGATCGGATCACGTGGGGGCTGTCTGGACGGAGGCGGGCAAGATTCGCCGTGCGCAAACGACCGCGGTCCGAGGCGAACATCGATTCGCTCGGACCGCATTCTATTCACTCAGATTTGATGGAAATCGGCGTCGGGAATTCAGCGCCGCCTTCAGACGCGCAGCACGACGCGCGCCACCATGTTTTCCAGCGTGCGCAGGTCGGCCTGGATGGCCTCGATCTCCTCACCCAGCGCGTGCCGCTCGAGCTGCGCCGCCTGGTCGGTGATCGTGGGATAGCCGAATCCCCCGGCGCTGCCCTTGAGCTGGTGGGCCAGCGAACGCAGGGCGACGTAGTCCTGCGTCTCGATGGCGCGGCTGATCTCGCCGACGCGCACCTTCAGCCCTTCGATGAATTCCTGGACCAGTTCCGCGAACGACTCATCCTCCTGAACGAGTTCGGACGGAATCGGATCGCGCGGCGTGTTCGGTTCATTGCTCATGGTCGGTTCCTCGGGGCGCGGGCGCTGACGGCGCGCCGCTACCTGACTGCTGTATCGGTGCGCGCATGCCCGCCCTGAAGGTCGCGGCACGCCGATAACGTCACGGGTGGCGCAGGGGGTGCAGGAGTGATTATGGGCCGTTACGCGCTCGTCGCGTCGTCGGCGTCCGCCGACTCCTCCGGCGGCGCGGCGTCCGGCTGGGTGGGCAGAAAGATGCGGAAGGTGCTGCCCTTCACCAGGCGCGACTCGACGTCCACGATGCCGCTGTGGCCCTGGACGATGTGCTTGACCAGCGCCAGCCCCAAGCCCGCCCCGCGCTGCGAACGCACGCGTTCGTCGTTCGCCCGGTAGAAATCGGTGAAAAGCCGATTGCGATCCTCCGGGCGGATGCCGATCCCGCGGTCGCTCACGCTGATCAGCACGCCGTGCCGGCCGCGGCGCGTCTCCGGCGCGACATCGATGCCCAGGAACTTGTCCGACCCGTCGTGGTACTTCATCGCGTTGTTGATCAGGTTGATCAGCGCCTGGGCGACCGCGTCCCGGTCGCAGGCGATCTCCGGCAGCTCGTCGGCGATGACCAACTGGTGCTCGAAGCCCGCGTGGTCGAGCTGGACCTTGTACGCCTCGTACGTGTCGCGCACGATCGCGGCTACGTTGGTTCGGTGGAAGGTGTAGCGTTTCTTGCCCGCGTCGATGCGGGCGAAGTCGAGAATGTTGTTGATCAGGTTGGTCAGGCGGTCGCTCTCCCGCGTGATGATCTCGTAGTATTCCCGCTTCTTTTCCTCCGTCGGCACCCGGCCCGACATCAGCGTTTCCCCAAACAGGCGGATGAGCGCCAGCGGCGTCTTCAACTCGTGCGAGACGTCGGCCACGAACGACTGCTTCATCCGCGACAGGGCCAGCTCGCGCTGCAGCAGCCGCCACATCGCCCACATCACCGCGACCAGCGCTGTCATTACCAGCAGCGTGCCCACGATGAACATGATCGTCTGCCGCCAGATCACCCGGTGCTGCTGGTGGATGAACTCGGGCGTGGGCGAGAGCCACAGCATCGGCGCCATCGGCCCGAGGTCCTCGTGCCACGGCAGCGCGCGGCGCAGCCGGGCCACGTCGTCGGGCATCACCAGTTGCACACCGATGCGGTGGCTGGTGAGTTCCGGCTCGACAACGAGCTTACCGAACGCCGGCAGGTCGATGCGCGCTGCGACGATCGTCTGCCCGCGCAGGTCCTGCGTGTCGGCGATGTGCGCGATCACCATCGGACCGTCGTCGAGCATGTCGCTGATGAACTGCACGCCGACGGGCCGCGGGTTGAACTGCGCCGCCAGGAAGGGCGGCAGCAGGTGACTCAAAATCCCCGCCGTGACCTGATCCGTGCCGGCCTTGTTGTCCCAGCGCACCTCGGAGTGCTTCCAACCGTTCGCCCCGGTGCGCTTCCAGCGGTCCAGCATGATGCTCGTGGCGTCCGGATCGTAGAGGTAGACCTCGCTGATCCACTCGGGCGGCGCGGCGTGCCGGAAGGGATGCGACAGGTCCGCGGTGCGCAGATTCACCGCCGTCCGTTCCAGAAACCGCTCAATCCGCGGCACCGTGTCGTTGTCGATCTTGTCCCGCAGCAACTGCGCCTCCTGGCGCAGATCGGCGATGCGCAGGCGGGCGAGCGACTGCGTCTGGCGGATCGCCAGAACCGTGCCGGCGCCGGCGAGAACCAGCGCGGCGCCAATCACCACGATCCCGCCGAAGGTCCAGACCGTCCGCCATTTCTGCTCCGTGTCCGGCATGCCCGGATCATACCAGATGGCGGTGGCGGAGCATGTACGGTGTTGTCGCCACTGGCGCCCACCGGTGGCGTACCGGCACGCCCGCCACTATATTCCGCGAAGCGCGTTCGACGACAGTTTCACACAGGAGCAGACCATGGCGCATTCGCATTCCCACTCCCCATCTCCCGCGCAGCCCAGTCCCGCCGGATTGCCCAACGTCCGCGACGTCATCGCGGTCGGGGCTGGCAAGGGCGGCGTGGGCAAAAGCACCGCCGCCGTCCTGCTCGCCCTGGGCATGGCCCGTCGCGGTATGCGCGTCGGCCTCCTCGATGCGGATATCTACGGACCCTCGACCCCGACGCTGCTCGGCGTCGCCGGTCAGAAACCCGAAGTCCCCGACGGCGCCCAGATGATGATCCCCATCGCCGCGCACGGTATCAAGGTGATCAGCATCGGCTTCATCATCGAGCCCGAGCAGGCTGTCGTGTGGCGCGGGCCGATGGTGCACGGCGTCGTGCAGCAGTTCCTCAACCAGGTGGAGTGGGGCGCGCTGGACTGCATGGTCGTGGACCTTCCCCCAGGCACCGGCGACGTGCCGCTGACGCTCGCCCAGTCGATCCCGATGACCGGCGCCGTCGTGGTCTGCACGCCGCAGGACGTGGCCCTCCAGGACGCCCGCCGCGCCGTGCAGATGTACCGGGCGCTCAACGTGCCTTCGCTCGGCATCATCGAGAACATGAGCTACTACGTCTGCCCGAAGTGCGGCAACCGCGACGAGATCTTCGATCACGGCGGAGCGGAGGAGGCGGCTGGCGCGCTCGGCGTACCGTTCCTCGGCGCGCTTCCGCTCAACGGCGCCATCCGCCGCTTCTGCGACGACGGCCGCCCCGACAAGTGCTTCACGGACGCCGGCGACCGCGTCGCCGCCGGTCTCGACGCCGTGGTCGCCGGAACGCTCGCCCAGATCGAGCAGCACCATACCGCCGGCGCCAGCGGCCCGACCCTGACCATCGAATAGGCGGGCTGCAAGAGAGGGAGTGAGCACAAAGACACGAGGAAGAGGTTCTTTCAAAGACCATTCTTCGTGTCTTGGTGGCTTCGTGGTTCAATTCATCGCTGAAGCACTCGTGATCCTGCGCCCGCAGGAAATTTCGCAAACCCCGTCCGGATAGCAGCAAGGCCGACGGCGCACGCGGCGCCGCCGGCCTCGTTGAAAAAGCTTCCCTGCCGCAGGTGCATTCCGCCCCTATTGGGCGTTCAGCGCACCCAGCATCCATACTGTCTTGTCGATGCCGTCCACGATCCCGTCGAGGGTGTTCGCGGTGGTGCGGTCGTTGTGTTCCTCGGCGCTGCCAATGATCTTGCGCAGCCCGTCCTGCTGGGCCTTGAGGTCGGCGATGACCGCCGTGACCATCGCGTTCGCCCCGGGCGTCTTCGGTTCTTCCTTCAGCTTCGCCAGCTCCAGCGTGTGGACCAGCGTGAGCGGCGGCGTTCCGCCGAGCTGGACGACGCGCTCAGCCAGCTCGTCGATCGTCTCCGCCCACTGGTCGTACAGTTCTTCGAACTTCTCATGCAGCACGTAGAACTGCGGACCCTTGACCATCCAGTGAAACGCCCGGAGCTTCTGGTAGAAGACCGTCGCGTTGGCCAGCGCTGCGTTCAACCCGTCAATCACTGCGTTGTCTGCCATGGGGTTCTCCTTGTTCGCAGGGGGCGGGACGCCGTGGGCCCGCCCGCCGAGTCGCGTGTATGATCGATCAAGGAGATTATAGCGCCGTCCAACTTCCTCCACCCGAGATTCTTCCGCCCGGCTAAGCGTACTTGCCAACGGGGCCGCTTGGGTTCACTATCATCGGGAGGCGGACCGCCCTGGCGCGAACAAATCACAGGCGGTCCCCGGCCCGGGAGCTTCTCCCATGAAGTCACACGCGAACGGATCCGGCGGTCACAGCCTCCTTACCAAACTCCTGATCGGCGGCGGATTCCTGGCGGTCGTCGTCGTCCTCATGATCTGGCTGGCAGGGGGGTTCCACCGCAAGATCGGCGACGCCACACGGCACGAGGCCCTGGCTGTCTCCGGCACGGCGCTTCCTCCCGGAGCTGTCACGGCGATCGTGCGCAGCACAGCCGTGCCGCGCACTGAGACCGCGGTCGGCACGGTCCGCGCCGTGCGCGAGTCGTCCGTCGCGTCCAAGTTGCTCGCCAAGGTCGTCGAGGTCGACATCACCGCGGGCCAGCACGTCAAGGAGGGCGAGGTGCTCGTCCGGCTCGAATCCGCCGACCTCGAGGCCCGGTCCGAGCAGGCGGCTGCCGCCGTTCGTGCTGCAACCGCCGTCCGCGACCAGGCCAAGATCGAGTTCGACCGCATCGAGGATCTCGCGGGCCAGGGAGC
>Ga0116151_10002967_pt1 | contig 15367 bp, 15 predicted proteins | sample AD_UKC117_MetaG_FD_89893 | JGI IMG/M metagenome (GOLD analysis project Ga0116151, IMG submission 89893) | Active sludge microbial communities of municipal wastewater-treating anaerobic digesters from Hong Kong - AD_UKC117_MetaG | ecosystem: Engineered > Bioreactor > Anaerobic > Digestate...
GCATATCGTATTGTTTGAGATAGCTTGCTTTGTGACATGCGATAAATTCCGCGGAATCAATTAAATAACTGGATTTAATGGGGTTAGGTCCAAAACGCAAGTGGGAAATCGTCAAGCCGCCTGATTTTTTACTGTCATACTCAAAATAACCTTGAGCGTAAAGGTCGGTGTGGTCGCCGATAATCTTAATGCTGTTTTTGTTTGCGCCGACCGTGCCGTCGCTGCCGAGACCGTAGAATTTGCAACGGGTTGTGCCTGGTGTAGCAACGTCGATAATTTCGTCGATAGGAAGAGACGTATGCGATACGTCGTCAGTAATACCAATGGTAAAGTGTTCAACGGGTTTTTTGCTGTCAAGATTGCGGTAAACAGCCAACACCATAGAAGGAGTAAATTCTTTACTGCCAAGTCCGTATCTGCCGCCCACTAATGTGTCGATTTTTCTGCCTTGCTGAGTGAGAGCCGTCATTACGTCGAGATAAAGAGGTTCGCCAAGGCTACCAGATTCTTTCGTTCTATCAAGAACGGCAATTTTCTTAACGGTTTTGGGAATAGCTTCGATAAATTTTTCAGCAGAGAAAGGACGGTACAAGCGAACTTTGATAGCGCCGACTTTTTCGCCTTTTGCCGATAAATATTTAACTGTTTCTTCAACGGCGTCAGCTCCCGAGCCCATCAAAATTATGATTTTTTCAGCGTCTTTCGCTCCTACGTAATCAAATAAATGATATTCTCTGCCTGTAAGTTTGCTGACTTGCGCCATATATTTTTCTACGATTGCGGGAACTGCTTCATAGTAAAGGTTTGCCGCTTCGCGGTTTTGGAAATATATATCGGGGTTTTGCGCGGTGCCTTGAAGTTGAGGATGTTCGGGGTTAAGGGCTCTTGCGCGGAATTCGTCTACGAATTTGCGGTCAAGCAGTTTGTCCATATCTTCATAAGAAATTTCTTCTATTTTGCTGACTTCGTGGCTTGTGCGGAAGCCGTCAAAGAAATGAAGGAAAGGTACTTTCGCTTCCAAAGTTGATAGGTGCGCTACCAAAGCCAAGTCCATAGCTTCTTGTACGGAAGCCGATGACAGCATAGCAAAGCCTGTCTGACGGCAAGCCATAACGTCGGCTTGGTCGCCGAAAATAGACAAAGCGTGAGTAGCCAAAGCTCTTGCCGATACGTGGAAAACGCAAGGAAGCAATTCGCCCGCGATTTTGTACATATTCGGGATCATAAGTAACAAACCTTGACTAGCCGTAAAAGTGGAAGTAAGCGCGCCCGCAACCAAAGAACCGTGAACCGCTCCCGCAGCTCCGCCTTCGGATTGCATTTCTGCGATACGTATAGTTTGTCCAAACAGATTTTTTCTTCCGCCGGCAGCCCATTCGTCCGCCACTTCCGCCATTGGCGAGGAAGGGGTAATTGGGTAAATAGCCGCTACGTCCGAAAAGGCGTAAGCAACGTGAGAGGCAGCGGTATTACCGTCGATAGTAACTTTTCTCATACATCTTCTCCTATATAAATTAAAAAAATATAACGTTTTTCGGCGATTTTGCTCGCCATTTGCATTATACATTTTAGACGACGTTATGTCAATGAACTGACGCTTTTAATTAACCCAAAAAGGATTTTTTGCTAAAAAGATATCTCCTTTTTATTTATGTTTAAAAAGGGAAAAATCATAACGAAAAATGAGATTATATTTTTCAGGCGGCAATCAAAAGGGTTAAATAAATTGTTATTTTTAGGAAGGTATGTTACAATTTTAACTAATGAATGAAGCTATAAAAATCACCGATATGACGTATTTTTACCGCGGTTACGACGACAGCGGTCTGCCTGTTATCACTAAGGGTGTGGAAAACGTGAGCCTTGATATTTTTCAAGGCGAATTTGTCGCGCTCGTAGGGCATAACGGAAGCGGTAAAAGCACGCTTGCCAAGCTACTGAATGCTTTGCTTTTGCCCAGATCAGGTAAAATAGAAGTTTTTGGAATGGATACGTCAGACAAAAAAAATCTGTTTGAAATCCGCAAAAGCGTTGGTATGGTTTTTCAAAATCCCGACAACCAGATGGTTGCCAGTATAGTTAAAGAAGACGTGGCTTTCGGTCCCGAAAATATAGGAATACCGCAAAAAGAAATAGTCACGAGAGTAAATGACGCTCTTGACGCGGTCGGAATGGCGGAGTACGCCGACCGTTCGCCGCACAAGCTTTCGGGCGGACAAAAACAGCGTATCGCAATAGCGGGCGCGCTTGCCATACAGCCGAAAGTACTGGTATTGGACGAGTCCACCGCTATGCTTGACCCATTAGGCAGACGGGAAGTAATCGAAATCGCAAAAAAACTTAACAAAGAAAAAAATATGACGATAATACTTATTACCCATTTTATGGAAGAAGTATTATATTCCGATAGAGTTATCGTGCTTAACGACGGCGAAATAGCTATGAATGGCTCGCCGAAAGACATTTTTAGAAGAGAAGCCGAACTTAATAAAATTGGTTTGCGCGTTCCGCGCGCGGTGGAATTGGCCAGAAAACTAAATTCCGAGGGTTTTGAAATAGACCCCGATATTACTGATGAAAAAGTTTTGGGAGATAAGTTATGCCGGTTGTTGTAAAAAATCTTAATTACACTTATAATCCCAAAACGCCTTTCGCTAAACAAGCTTTACTTGACGTAAACCTGACGATAAACGACGGCGAGTTTATAGGCATAATCGGGCATACGGGCAGCGGAAAGTCCACTTTTGTGCAGCACCTTAACGGATTGATAAAATTAACTGACGGCGAAATTATCGTTAACGACATCAATCTTAACGATAAAAAAGTGGATTATCTAAAACTCCGTTCGCTTGTCGGAATGGTGTTTCAGTACCCCGAATATCAGCTTTTTGCCGACACGGTAAAGGCTGACATCGCATTCGGACCGAAAAATATGAAACTTCCCGCCGAAGAAGTGAATACCAGAGTTTCGGAAGCGTTAAAACTCGTAGGTCTTAACGAAGAAGAAATCGGCGAAAAATCGCCTTTTGACCTTTCGGGCGGCGAACGCAGACGCGCGGCTATTGCTGGCGTACTTGCAATGAAACCGAAAATATTGGTGCTTGACGAACCTACGGCGGGGCTTGACCCGATGGGCAAACGCGAGATTTTGCAACTTATGGCAAAAATCCGCGCCGAGCAAAACGCGACGATAATTATGATAAGCCACGATATGAACGAAATTTACGAAAACGTCGACAGAGTGGCGGTTTTTGTTAACGGCACGATAAAGCACGATATGCCTACTGAAGAATTATTCCAAAAAGTAAAAATAGAAGAATACGGGCTGGAAATGCCCGCAATGGCTGTTATAAAAAAGAAACTTTCCAAAATAGGCGTGGTTATTAATGGCAGAACGGTAACGGAAGTTTTTAACGAAATCGTGAAAGCCAAAGGGGGTAAAAATGTTTAGAGACGTGACTCTCGGGCAGTATTACCCCGCCGATTCTTTTGTCCATCGTATGGACCCGAGAATAAAAATTTTATTAAATATTTTGTATCTGGTCGGTATTTTCTTTATCAAAAGCTATTTCGGTTTTGTGATAGTGCTGCTGTTCCTTTGCGTGGCGATACTTTTTTCAAAAGTTCCCGTGGGCAGCGTTATACGCAGCGTAAAAGGCATTTTGGTATTAGTAGCGATTACGGGCATATTAAACGTTTTCTTTTACACGGGCGAAACGGTGCTTTGGTCGTGGTGGATAATCGTAATCACAAAAGAAGCGTTGATTTTTTCAGGTCAAATGATTTTGCGTTTGATATTTTTGGTTGTCGGCGCATCTTTACTTACTTTGACCACAACGCCTGTGGACCTTACTCACGCTATCGAAAGTCTGTTAAAACCCTTGACCTTGATAAAATTCCCCGTTCACGAACTGGCCCTCATTATGTCGCTCGCTTTGTCATTTATTCCGACATTGATTGAAGAAACTGACAGAATAGTGCGTGCGCAAAAAGCGCGCGGAGCGGCTTTTGATACAGGCGGACTGGTAAGCCGCGCGAAAGCTTTTATTCCGATACTCATACCGTTACTCGTTTCGTCATTCAGACGCGCGGACGAGCTTGCGCTTGCTATGAACGCGCGTTGTTACGAAGGCTCGACGAACCGCACAAAAATGCGCAAACTTACTTTGTCTTGGCGGGACTTGGTCGGAACGCTGGTTACGGCTGTTTTTTTCACGGCGATATTTGTGCTATATAGTTGGATAACGAGCGCGGCGCCGCTTATACCCGCATTGCCGTATAGCTGGCTGTATATATAAAAAACTATGGCGCGAATAAAACTAAAAATTCAATACATCGGTACCGCTTACAGCGGCTGGCAGTTTCAAACGAACGCCGACACCGTTCAAGGTAGGCTGCAGGACGCTTTGGGTAAAATTTTATCGGAAAGCGTAACGCTCTACGGAGTAGGACGTACCGACGAAGGCGTACACGCCGAGTGCTACACGGCGCATTTCGATACCGACAAAAAAATCGCCTTGGGCAAAATCGTTTTGGGCGCGAATAGATACCTGCCTCCCGATATTTCCGTTTTGTCGGCAAAATATGCGGACAGTAACTTCGATTCCCGTTTTGACGCCGTCAGCAAAACTTATGTATACAGACTTTATGTAAATTCCGCCCGCATACCTATGCTAGACATCAATCATACGCAGATTTACAAAATGCCCGATATAGAATTGATGAAAAAAGGCGCGGCAATGCTAGTCGGCGAACACGACTTTAAGGCATTTCAGTCAACAGGCAGTAATCTCGTCGGTACGGTTCGCAAAGTGTACGACGTTTCTATTGTTGTTGAAGATAATGAGATAGAAATTTTTGTAACGGGCAACGCATTTTTATATAATATGGTTCGCAATATCGCGGGCGTTTTGCTTTGGCTGGGGCAAGGAAAATTAACTTTAAGTGATATCGAAACAATGCTTGAAAAGGGTTTTCGACCAAAACATTTTAAAACGCTCCCGTCAAAAGGCTTGACGCTCATAGGGGCTGAATACGACAAATAATTTTTGCGTTGATTTTTACAAACACGAATTTTGTTCTTTTCGTTTTGGCACCAATTACCGCCTAACGCAATTTATAAAAACGCAGTTAAAAGGCTAAAAAAGGCATTTAAAGAGTTTTTCGTTTGCAAAATCATATATGAGAAAATAAATTATTAGACCGCATTCGCTTGACAAGAAAATGCGGTTTTTATATAATATTTAGGCTGCGAATAATCGATTGGTAATTAAGCTCTGCCAATTTTTTTCCTACTCCACGGGGGTTGTTCGGTCGTGACAGCAAATAATCTTAACATTTTTTTGGAGGACACAATGAAAAGTTTTATGGCTAAGCCTGAAACGGTGGAAAAGAAATGGTACGTCGTAGACGCAGACGGTATGGTTTTGGGACGTTTGGCAAGTCAGGTCGCGTCTATTTTGCGCGGCAAAAATAAGCCTACTTTTACTCCGCACGTTGACACGGGCGACCACGTTATCATTATAAATTGCGACAAAATCGTTTTAACCGGCGATAAACTCAATCAAAAATTTTACCGCACACACAGCGGCAGAGCTGGACATATGCACGAAACAAGTTACGGCAAATTAATGGAAAACCGTTCCGATTTCGTTGTTATGCAAGCTATAAAAGGTATGCTTCCCAAAAATTCTTTGGGCGCGGCTATGCTCAAGAAATTAAGAGTTTACAAAGGCGCGGAACACGAACAGCAAGCGCAAAAACCCGAAACGCTTGTTTTGGGCGACTAGGAGGAAATGATTTATGGCAAAAGTTGCATTGAAAAAGAAACTTCAGTTTTGCGGAACAGGCAGAAGAAAAAAATCTATCGCACGCGTTAGATTAGTTCCCAACGGAAGCGGCAATATTACTATCAACCAACGCGGCATTGACGAATACTTTCCGCTTGACACGCTCAAATACATCGTTCGTCAACCCGTAGAGCTTACAAACACATCTGCAAAATACGATATTTTCGTAAACGTTCTTGGCGGCGGCACAACAGGTCAAGCAGGCGCGATCAGACACGGTATCGCAAGAGCTTTGGTTTTGGCTGGCGAAGACAAAACGGCTTTGAAGAGAGCGGGATTTTTAACCCGTGATCCGAGAATGAAAGAAAGAAAGAAATACGGCTTGCACAAAGCTCGTAAAGCTCCTCAATTTAGTAAACGTTAACAAAATGAAACAAAGGGCGGATATTTATCCGCCCTGTTTTTTATTTAATCTTTTTAGGTCAGCAATAGATTAAGCGTTTAATAATAGCGTTAAAAATATTTTGCTTAAAAAACTAAAAAACAGTTCTTTGCATATTAAACTGTGTTTTATATGCGTTGTTCTTTGCCCTAGAGAAAATTTAGTAAAAATTCACGACAGATTTTTAGCTGATGGGTAAAATTCGCTAAAAGTAATATAAAAAGACTGAAATGTTAATTAAACTTTTCACCAATTTTTAACAGAACACTCAACCTTTTTTTATTGAATTAGTAAACGCATTGAGATATAATAATATCTATGGCGACGAATTACATAAATTTATTTTCTGCCGAAAACGGGTTGGAAGCTTATAAATCCCGTTATTACGGCGTATACAACGGCTATAACGTTTGTTTGGGTTATGAAGGAAGCAATATTGTGTATTTCTTTAATACCCAAATAGAAGAATGCGAATCTTTTTTAAAAATATTGGAACATAACGCGCAGGATTACGATATCGTTCGTTACAGACTTACATCGCCGATAGTATCGGTAGTATCCCGTAACAAAAATATAAAGCAAGTTATGGATTATCTTACTGCTTTACTAAAAATGTGCGGAGCTTCAAGCGCGGAAACATGCGCTTTTTGCGGACAAGAGCTTGGCTCAAAGCCGACGTATTTTGACGTGGACGGCGTTGTTTGCGTGGGACATGAAAAATGTTATAATAAATTTAATTATATGGTCAATAAAAGGGTAATAGATGTAAAATACGCCGAAGTACCCGTGTCAAAAGCGATAGTTTTGCCTTTGCTTATACAGATGATATGGATGATTTTGATAAGCGCGGTTTACGTTATTACAAAATCTTTCAGTTGGTTTTACTATATTTTCGGCGGTCTTATGATGGGCTATACGTCCGCTTTTGTTTACACAAGATTCAGAGGGCGTTCGGGCATACCTTATTACGTATCTTTACTCTCAAACGCTTTAATATGTATGTTTTTGGCGCAAGCTATTATGCAGGCGTACCTGATAATAGGCGATTACGGATTTTTCACGGGACTAAATATATTTTTCGTTTCGTGGCTTAATGCCGCGGCTGTGTTTGAAATGCTCCTGCCGCAACTGGGCATGGGTATGATTTCCGTTTTATTAGGACTTATTTTTGTCGATTATAGAAGAATAGTTTATTTAAAAGATAACGCGGTAAAAATTTCAAGAATATCGAGGTAAAAAAAATTATGATTGATGTAGCGATAGTTGGCGGCGGCGTTGCGGGATTGACGGCGGCGGTGTATGCATTGAGACGCGGTTTAAATGTGGTAATGTTTGAAAAACTTACCGTTGGCGGACAAACAGCGTTAATAGACAAAATTGAAAATTTTCCATCATACGAAAGCGTGAACGGATTTGAGCTTGTAAATAAAATGTACGAGCAGGCGACTGCGCTTGGACTGGAAACAAAGTACGAGGAAATAGTAGCCATAAAACAAGCGGACGCATATATTAATATTACTTCCACGGCGGGAGAATATCAAACAAAAACCGTCATTATTGCCACGGGCGCAACTCATAAAAACCTTGGGTTGGGAAGTCAATACGACGGTAAAGGCGTGCATTACTGCGCTACCTGCGACGGTATGTTTTATAAAGACAAAATTGTAGCCGTCGTCGGCGGAACCAATATCGCAATGTCGGACGCGCTATATCTGTCAAACTTGGCAAAAGAAGTTTACGTCATAGTTCCGCAAAGCAAACTTTTCGGACAAGACGTTATTATGCGCACGCTCAATAAGCCCAACGTGCATTTTATGTTTTCATCAAAAATCGACGAGCTTACAGGCGACAAAAAAATCAACGGCATTACCGTAAAAAATTCGGTTACGGGAGAAACGACCAGTATAGCCGTCGACGGAGTTTTTGTTGCTATTGGAACGACGCCTTTAAGCGGTTTTGTGTCGGATTTAGTCGAAACGGTAGACGGACGTATTGTGGTTGACAATACTATGGCAACCAACAAAAAAGGCATTTATGCTGCGGGCGATGTGCTAAATAAAAAATTGAAACAAATCGTTACCGCTTGCGCCGACGGAGCGACGGCTGCGGAAAGCGCGGCGGAATATATAGCGAAAGAATTAAAGAAATAATTTTTTGAATTGATTTGCTAAAAAATTAGTCAAATTTAACGCAAAAATTTCGAAAAAACTAAATAAGCAAAAATCAATACGAATGAACCTTCCGAAAATACAAAAGAGCAAAAATCGGGAGGTTTTTTATGCAGAATTTTTTTGGTACGGACGGAATAAGGGGCGAATACGGCAAAATCGTTACCGAAGACGTGGCGTACAAACTCGGCGGCGCGCTTGGCGACGGCGGCAATACGGTAGTTATTGGTAGAGACACCCGTCTTTCGGGGGCGAGCCTAACAGACGCGCTGGCGGAAGGCATTTTTGACGCGGGCGGTAACGCTATAAATATCGGAATTTTGCCCACTAACGCCACCGCATATTTTACAAGGCGTTTAGACGCCGATTTCGGCGTTATGATTTCCGCTTCGCATAATCCGCCGACTGACAACGGACTGAAAGTTTTTGACAGATACGGATTTAAGCTTTCAGAAGCGAAACAGCTTGAAATATCGCGTTTGATGACCGAACAGAGAGGCTTTTCGGGCGTGTGTCCGCCTTGCTCTGTTTGGACGAAAGCGCAGGAAATTTATTTAAACGAATTGCAGACGATTGCGCGGCTGAACGGAATAGAAGTCGCTTTGGACTGCGGTTACGGAGCGAGTTATATCGTTGCGCCGAAAATATTTGAACTTACAGGCGCTAAAACCACCGTTTTTCACGACAAACTCGAAGGCGGAAAAATAAATCTGCGCTGCGGCGCGACTTGTCCCGAATTTTTAGCGAATAAGGCGAAAGATTCGCCTTTGGCTTTTTCGTATGACGGCGACGCAGACAGACTTGCGGTACTGGAATACGGTGTAGCGGTGGAAGCGGACAGAGTTTTTTACGCGCTGGCAAAATATTTTGAGCAAACAAATACGCTTTCGCGCGGTATCGTCGCGGGAACTATTTTGACAAACGTCGGCGTTGAAAAAGCGCTTAACGATATCGGATTGCAGCTTATCCGTTCCGACGTGGGCGACGGCAATCTCGCCGCGCTGATGAAACAAAAAGGTATAAATTTGGGCGGAGAAGAAAGCGGACATTATCTGCTATTCGATTACGCCACTTCGTCGGACGCGGTCATAAATTCGCTTGTCGTCGCCAGTATGGTATTAAAAACGGGTTATATCTCCGAGTTTACAAAAGAATTAAAGCTTGTGCCCGTCAGTAAAATCGACCTGGTAATTACTCAACAGCAAAAAGAAAAACTGATTAAAAATAATTTTGCACGCACCACGGCGGTAAAACTAAACAGCGAGTTTCCGCAAGCCAGAACGGTTGTAAGGTTTTCGGGTACTGAGCCGAAGCTGAGATTTTTTGTCGAAACGAATGAAAACGCCGAAAAAATTATCGAAAAAGCGAAAAAACTTTTTTCGGCTGCGGTTGACAAAACTGAATAAATACAACATAATCTGCTTATGGAACACAAAAAAGAACGAAAACATTATCTTTTGCTATCGACGTGGGTTGGCATCGGTTGCAACTTGGTTTTATCTATTACTAAATGCGCGGTAGGAATTTTGTTCAATGCGATTTCGGTAATCGCCGACGGACTGAATAACCTTAGCGATATCGGCGGAAACATTGTTTCTTTGGTCGCGTTTAAGGTGGCTTCACGCCCCGCGGACAGAGAACACCCGTACGGACACGCAAGAGCGGAGTATATAGCCGCAATGGCGGTCGCTTTTATCGTATTTATTTTTGCCGCGGAATTAATTAAAACTGCAGTTGAAAAAATAATAACTCCAGTCGTGACGGAATTCAGTTTGCTGACGGTGGTCGTATTGGCTTTTTCTATCTGCGTTAAGCTCTTTATGTTTGGGCTTAATCGGATTTTGGGCAGAAAAATAGATTCGCTCGCATTAAAAGCCACAGCAACAGACAGTCTTTCAGACGTCGCGGCGACAAGCGTGGTTTTGGCGGCGTTAGTTATCTCGTATTTTACAGGCGTGGATTTGGACGCTTATATGACTGTTATCGTTGCTATATTTATCGCTTTTGCGGGAATAAAAATGTTAAAAGAAACGATGACAAAATTATTGGGCGAAGGCGCGACAAAGGAATTGGCGGAAAAAATACGCGTGAAAATTTTGTCTTATGACGGCGTTTTGGGCGTGCATGACCTTGAAGTGCATAACTATGGTCCCGAGCAGATTTTCGCTTCGGCTCACGTAGAAGTGGACGCGCGCAAGCCCATACTAGAAAGTCACGATATGATAGATTTAATCGAGCAGGATTTAAGCGATTTGCATTTGGTTATTCACCTTGATCCTATCGTAATTGACGACCCGAGTAAATAAAACCCGCAAAAAAGCGGTTGAAATAGTGAAAAGTATCGACGAAAGATTTGAAATTCACGATTTTAGAATGGTAATCGGCACTACTCATACCAATCTTATTTTTGACGTTGTCGCTCCGTTTGAATGCAAGGCGGATAATAAATTGTTAAAAGACGAAATAGTAAAAGCGGTTAAAGATTGGGACAGTTCGTATTATGCCGTCATAAGAATCGACAGGTGCTAGTTTCTGAAAAGTTTGGCAAAAAAATTTTAAGATAACTTTGCGGTAATTTAATAAAAAAAATAACGACGAAAATAATTTCGCCGTTTTTTTTGTTTTTAGAACTTTATAAAAATTTTATATTCGTTTTTATCTTTTGCTTTCTCTTGTCATATTGACGAGGCGATTTTTATTTGTTAAACTAATAGAAAAGCAACGGGGGTAAAATTTCTTTTGAGTAAAGCCGACAAAATTTTTATTGCGAATATTGAAGACATTTTAAATAACGGCGTGAGCGATATGGGACTTGACGTAAGACCGCGTTGGGCTGACGGTACGCCCGCTCATACGATAAAAAAATTCGCTCTTATCAATCGTTACGACTTGGCGGAAGAATTTCCGATAATTACGATAAGACGAACGTATTTTAAGTCCGCGGTAGATGAAATGCTTTGGATATGGCAGAAAAAATCCAATAATATAAAAGATTTGAACAGCAATATTTGGGATAACTGGGCGGATGAAAATGGGTCGATCGGGAAAGCGTACGGTTATCAGCTCGCGCAAAAAAGTGTTTACCCCGAAGGCGAGTTAGACCAAGTGGATAAAATGCTGTATGACCTTAAACACAACCCCGCAAGCAGAAGAATAATCGCCAATATGTATAATCATAAAGATTTAAGCCAAATGCGGTTGTATCCTTGCGCGTATTCGTTCACTTTGAACGTTTCAGGCGGCAAACTTAACGGACTGCTTAATCAGCGTTCGCAGGATATGGCGGTAGCCAACAACTGGAATGTTGTTCAATACGCCGCGTTGCTTTATATGTTTGCGGCAAGCGCAGGGCTAATGGCGGGCGAACTTGTGCACGTTATTGCCGACGCGCATATTTACGACAGGCATATTCCCGCATTGAAAAAAATGCTTGACAATCCGACGTATGACGCGCCGAAGTTCGTTTTAAATGACAATATTACGGATTTTTATCAATTCAGCGTAAAAGATTTTAAGTTAATCGATTACAAATATAACGACATAGACGACAAGTTTGAGGTGGCTATATGAAAGCTATTGTAGCGGTGGACAAGTTTTGGGGTATTGGCAAAAACAACGATTTGTTGTTCAAACTGCCGCTTGATATGAAAAGATTCAGAGCGATAACGACTGGCAAAACTGTGGTTATGGGGGCGAATACGCTTGCTTCTTTTCCGAACGGAAAACCTTTGCCCAATAGAACGAATATAGTTCTTTGCCCCGAGTATGATTTGTGCGACGGCGTGATACAAGCAAAATCGTTAGAAAGTTTGTTTAACGAGATTGCAAAACACGACGACGTTTTTGTAATCGGCGGAGCCAGAATGTACCGCACGCTTTTACCTTATTGCGAAGAAGTGTTGGTTACAAAAGTGGACGCTGACGGCGGCGCGGAAGTGTTTTTTGAAAACCTTGACCATTTGCCGAATTGGGAGTGCATAGAGTCGAGCGAAAAAGTGATAGATAACGGTTTTTCTACAAGCTATAATACATATAAAAATAACGACGTAAAAAAGTTTGAATAAAATCTGTGCGGATTTTTTATTTTGCTAATCGCAATTTTTTTAATCAAATTCTATCTACTTCAATCGGTGTTTCGTAAAATAAAATAAAATATTGTGGTTTATCTAATAAAATAAAATAATAAAAAAAGGACGGAAATTCCGTCCTTAATTTTTTGTTTTTTTAAACCTTTTTCGCTATCATATCGATAAAATATTTATGCACCGATACGTCATCCGATAACTCGGGATGAAAAGCCGTACCCAGTTGATTGTGGTATCTTGCCGCCACGATGTGTCCGTCAACCGTCGCCAATATTTTTGTATCGCCGCGCACTTGCTCAATATAAGGCGCGCGTATAAATACCATAGGAATTTCGCCTATATCGGCAAAATCTGATTTTGTTTCAAAACTGCCCAACTGCCGTCCGTACGCGTTTCGTTTTACTGTAATCGGCATACTGGCAAAATATTTTTTGTCGTCGTTTGAAAGCTTTTCCGCAAGTAGTATCAAGCCCGCGCAAGTGCCGAAAACGGGGAAACCCGATTTTATGAGCTTATTCAGCGGCTCGAATAAATCCAGTTCAGTAAATAGTTTTCCCATCGCTGTGCTTTCGCCGCCCGGAAAAATTAGTCCGTCAAAAGACTGTTCCAAATCTTTTTTCTGACGTATCAAAAAATTTTCCACGTTAAGCTTATTCAGAGTTCGCTGGTGTTCGATAAACGCGCCTTGAACTGCGACCACGCCTATTTTCATAGTTTATTTACCTCTTTCAGCCATAAGCAGATTGATTTCCTGCTCGTTTATGCCGACCATAGCTTCGCCTAAATTCGCGGAAAGTTTCGCCAGTAACGCGGGATCGTTGTAGTTGGTTACCGCTTGCACGATAGCTGCCGCGCGTTTTGCGGGATTGCCCGACTTAAATATTCCCGAGCCGACAAAAACGCCTTCCGCGCCAAGCTGCATCATCAAAGCCGCATCGGCGGGAGTAGCGACGCCGCCCGCAGCAAAATTGACAACGGGGAGTTTGCCGTTTTCGTGAACGTATTTAATTAAGTCATACGGCACCATAAGTTCTTTTGCCGCTTGAAATAATTCGTTTTGAGTAAGCGATTGAATACGTCTTATTTCGCTCGTCATCATTCTGATATGTCTGACCGCTTGAATAACGTCGCCCGTGCCAGGTTCGCCTTTTGTTCTTATCATCGACGCGCCTTCGTTGATACGTCTCAACGCTTCGCCAAGGTCTTTTGCACCGCAAACGAAAGGAACTTCAAAAACTGTTTTGTCGATATGATATTTGTCGTCGGCGGGGGAAAGAACCTCGCTTTCGTCGATATAGTCTATCTCAAGCGCTTGCAGTATCTGCGCTTCCACAAAATGACCTATTCTTACTTTTGCCATAACGGGAAGAGAAACGGCGTCCTGGATGCCTTTTATCATTGCGGGGTCGCTCATACGCGAAACTCCGCCCGCCGCTCTGATATCAGCGGGAATACGTTCCAGCGCCATAACGGCGCACGCGCCTGCTTCCTCAGCTATTTTTGCTTGTTCGGGCGTTGTGACGTCCATAATAACGCCGCCTTTTAACATTTGCGCTAGTTCTTTGTTTAACGCGTAACGATTGCTCATTTTTTTTGCCTCCTGAATCTAATATTCAACTTTTTTCAATATATATTATAGCTTCGTTTTGGCATTAAAGAAATAACCAGTTTTTAATAATTATTTAATATCAGATTCTTTGGTTTTTTACATCAAAAATTTAGAAAATAAAAAAAAGAGCGAAAAATCGCTCTTGTTTTGTTATAATATTTTTTTGCAATCTTAATAAAGTTTTTATGTCGGGGTTTGGTCGGTAACTTCCACGTCGCTAAGGAGTCCGCTGTCGTACTGCGCTTGTTTGCGATTAAACTGCTTTTTAAAGTAATGTATCGCGAAAGGAATAAATATCGCCAAATGCAGTATTTCGGCGGTAGGATAGCAGACGAACACGCCTTGTATACCGAACAAATGCTCGAATAAAAAGCCGAAACAAAGCACAAAACCTATTTGACGCAACAAGCTCGCCGCCATAGAAAGAGTTGCCAGGTTAAGCGATTGAAGCGCGCAAATCATCATTATGCCGAATGCGGCGGGAATAAACGAAAGGCTCATTATGCGGAATACCTTTATCGCCAAAGCAAGCTCCGCCGCTGTGGGATTAAATAAAGACGCAAGCTGAGTGGGGAATATTTGAAAAACCGCCAGACACACGGCAAAATAGATAAATGCGGCGGCTGTGCCTTTTTTCAATGCGTCGAGATAGCGTTTTTTGTTGTTTGCGCCGTAGTTATAGGAAAGTATCGGCACCAGTCCTTGCGTCATACCGAATACGGGCATATAGGCAAAGTTTTGCAAACGGTTTTGCATAGTTAGAGCTACGATACCGCCCTCGTAAGCTTTTACCAGTCCCAGCATAGCCATATTTGTGAACGACATAGCGGAATTCATTATAAAGTTTGGCAAGCCGATTTTCGCTATATTTTTCACGTATTCCCAGCGCGGGCGGAAACCTTTCATACGAATATTGACTTCCCGATTTTTCTTTAATAAAGCTATGACGAGTATCGTTGCCGCCGTCCATTGACCAATAATTGTAGCGATAGCGGCACCCTTGACTTCCAATGCGGGCATACCCAAAAGACCGAAAATTAAGATAGGGTCGAGTATTATATTAGTAACCGCGCCGACAAGCTGACTTATCATAGGAAGCTTCATATTGCCAGTTGCTTGCAATATTCTTATACACGTAAGTTCTGTTAGCATTCCAAGCGACAAAATTATATATATCGTGCCGTATTCTATAGCGTATTTTGCAATCTCGGGATTATCGGTAAAAGCCGCCACGTAGGTTTTTGTCAGAGTCAGTCCCATAATTATCATCAAAA
>Ga0116151_10002976_pt1 | contig 15333 bp, 13 predicted proteins | sample AD_UKC117_MetaG_FD_89893 | JGI IMG/M metagenome (GOLD analysis project Ga0116151, IMG submission 89893) | Active sludge microbial communities of municipal wastewater-treating anaerobic digesters from Hong Kong - AD_UKC117_MetaG | ecosystem: Engineered > Bioreactor > Anaerobic > Digestate...
ACACATATGTTACCTTTGTGCAATAGAATGTCCTGCCGGAGGGTTAATATTGCAAACATCCAAAATCCTTCGGAGCCGATTTTAGCTGAGAATCATTATATGATACGCATTGGAATATTATTTGGCGGACCTTCCCGAGAAAGGGAGATAGCTTTTGCCGGAGGCCGCACGGTCTACGACAACCTCAATAAATCCATCTTCGAGCCCGTGCCGATATTCATCGATTCCTGGCGAAACTGGATCCTGTTGGATTGGACCTATATCTACAAAGGCAGCATCCGGGACTTCTATCCTCCGATCAACGAATTACCGCCATCTCCTCACGGATTCCAGATCTATAGTGAAAGTTTGGGTGAACCGTCCACGGTGGATTGGGACCGGGTAATCCAGCGTGTAGGCCGCCGTATCAGTCCTATGGATGCAAGAGAACTGATTGACTTTGCCTTTCTGGCGCTTCATGGAGAATACGGCGAAGACGGACAGATCCAGGGATTGCTTGAATCTTTGGAGATCCCATACAGTGGAAGCGGAGTACGTGCCTGTGCGATCGGCATGGATAAAGTGTTCCAAAAACAGTTGATGCAACAGGGCGGGTTTAATGTAAAGCCATTCTTCGCGATCCAGCACGATCACTGGCACTACGGCAGTCACTACGGCTGGTATCAGCAGGCCGTAAATAAAGTAGGTTTCCCACTGGTGGTACGGCCAGCTAATCAGGGCAGCTCCATTGGCGTTTCCATAGTCCAGGAAAATGATCTTGATTTGTTTCGTGCCGCGGTGGATCGTGCTTTTTTCCGCATGACCGTGACCCAGGAAGAATGGGAGCCTCTGAGCCAGGAGGAACGGGTAAGGTTTATCCAGGACCTATCCGACATCAGGAGTGGTCTGGGATATCCCCTTAAAGTGAAAGATTCCTGGATCCATCATCCGGAGGAATTACTCAAAACCCTGAACGACCTGCTGGGAAAAGAAGGCACCCGTCTGGTGAACCTGGAATCTTACTGGTCCGAACAGGAGGTGGTCATCGAGCAGTTTATTGCCGGCAAAGAATTTTCCTGCATCGTCATCCGCAATGATGACGGATCGCCGGTTGCTTTGCCTCCCACGGAGATCATTAAGGGCTCTGAAGTATTTGACTACCGTTCAAAATATTTGCCAGGCCTGTCGAGGAAGGAAACTCCGATCGATTTACCGGCTGCAACCATCCAGATCATCCGGGAACATTGTGAATCGCTTTACCGGTACTTTCAGTTTAATACCTATGCGAGGATCGACGGCTTTATTGAACCGGACGGCACCATCTTGCTGAATGACCCGAATACAACCTCGGGAATGCTGCCTTCCAGCTTCTTTTTTCACCAGGCCGCAGAAATCGGGATGAATCCATCCCAGTTCCTCACATTCATCATTCGTGCATCGCTGGCGGAGCGGCTGAAGCATTGTCTGCATCCTCCGGCGTACCGAACATGGATCTCAAAGCTGGATGAGGCTATCCTGGACTTGCGGAAGGATGTCAATCACAAGAAAAAAATTGCAGTCATCTTCGGAGGCTATTCTTTTGAAAGGCACATCTCGGTGGAGAGTGGCCGAAATGTATTTGAGAAGCTGTCCAGTTCCGACAAATATGAGCCTACACCTGTTTTCTTAATGGGCGATGACGAGCAGCATACCTTGTACCAAATACCGATCAATCTGCTTCTGAAAGATAATGCGGATGACATTCGCGAGCGCATCGAGGAATACCTGCAAGCGCCGGAATCCTGGCATCATCCGGTCATTGACCAGATCCGTGAGGCCTGTGGAGGTCTTATTGATACCTATACCAGCGAGCACACCGTATTTGTGCCCCGGCCACTCAGCTACGATCAGCTGGCCAAAGAATTTGATGCGGTGTTTATTGCACTGCATGGAAGGCCCGGTGAGGATGGTACGGTACAGCGCAATCTTGACCGCTACCAGGTCCCTTACAATGGTTCCGGCTACGAATCCTCCCAGATCACTATCAATAAATACGAAACACTGGAGAGGCTTCGCCAGGCAGGATTTAAAACTGCCGACCAGCAACTGGTAGCCCGGGATGCATGGATGAAGGATTCCGTTAGTGTGGAAGGACAACTGAAGGCCCGTTTCGGATTCCCAATGGTTATTAAACCGGTTGATGATGGCTGTAGTTCAGCCGTCAAGGTCATCCGTGATCAGGAGCAACTGACCCATTACTTGCGGATGCTCTTCCGGGATACGGAAAACCTGGATCTGGAAAGCGCGCGGGTATTAAAATTAAAACCCAAAGAAGAATTTCCCAGAAAAAATCAGGCCCTGGTGGAGACCCTGATTGGCCCTGAAGGCGCATCTCATTTTATGGAGATCACCGGCGGCATGGTCACTCATTATGCGCAGGATGGTATCCGGTTTGAAGTATTTGAACCTTCCGAAGCGCTTTCCGGCGGAGAGGTCTTATCCCTGGAGGAAAAATTCCTGGCCGGAGAAGGTCAGAACATAACTCCTGCCCGTTTTGCACCAGACCAGGAACATTATGACCGGATCGCCCGGCAAGTGAAAAACGACCTGGAACGGGCCGCACGCCTATTGGGGGTTGAAGGTTATGCACGGATCGATGCTTTTGTTCGTATTTTTCCGGACGATCGCGTTGAAACGATTATAATTGAGGTCAATTCTTTACCCGGCATGACCCCCGCCACCTGTATCTTTCATCAAAGTGCCCTGAACGGGTACAAGCCTTATGAATTCATCGATCAAATTCTAGAGTACGCATTCCATGGCCAAAAAGTCGCAACCATCCGATAACGGTTCAAATAATTTTCAGTCCCTCTGGGCCATTATGTCCAGCCGCTCCTGCCTGAAGCAATTGGGTTTGATAATTGCTTTTTTGTTAGGTATGCTCTTGCTGGTATTTGGCTGGCTTAAGATCTATACCCGCCATGGACAGAAACTCGAGCTTCCTGACTACACGGAGATGAGTCTGCTGGATGCGAAAAAAGATGCCAAACGACGGGATTTCGAAATCGTGGTCGCCGATTCCGTTCACATTGTTGAAAAGCCGGGTGGCATCATCCTTCAGCAAAATCCGGTCGCACATTCTTTGGTTAAAAAAGACCGCAAAGTCTACGTCACTGTTACAAAGTACAAGCCGGACAAAATCAACCTGGAGGACCTGGGCAAGCTTTATGGAAATGCTTTTAATTCCATTCAGGATATGCTAAAAGGATACCATATCCAGGCTAGCATCCGCGACTATCGCTACGATCCGTTCGGAGAAAACATCATCCTGGAGGTATGGTACAATGGGCAGGTGATCGTAAACAAAGAAGGCGTGCGCGCAAATACACAGATCGATAAAGGCGGCACCCTCGAGTTTATTCTGAGCAAATCCAATGATGCAGTGGTTAAAACCCCTAAACTGGTGTGCCTTACCTATGCGGAGTCGATCTTCATTACCAAAGGCTATCAGCTTGCTTTAAAAATGGATAAGGAATACGAATATGCGCCGGAAGATCTGGACAATGCGTATGTGTACAAGCAGTATCCGAGCCCGGACAGCCGTATCCTCATGGGTGATACGGTGATCGTTTATCTGACTACCGTAAAACCGGAAGATTGTGATCAGGGCTTCATCCAGGAAGAACAATAGTCCGTCAACAACCCAGTAAAAGGATCCTCAAGTCACCCTGTAGCTTAATTACTCGCTTTCATGCAGGATTGTGGGCGGACACATCCCTGAGTCAACAGGCATAAGCCCAATATTCGTGCTTTTACCGACTGCGATGCTAGCAAATCCGGTACTTTTCGATTAATTTTAATTGGACCTCATAAAATAGCTGGCTATGGCAGGCATCATTGGATTAGGCAAATACCTTTTTATTATTCCCATGCTGGTATTCGGCATCCTCCACCTCATGAATGCCAGGGAAATGGCCGGGATGGCTCCTTTTGGAGGCCAGCTGATGGTTTACGTGTCGGGAATCGGGCTTCTGGCCGCCGCACTTAGTGTGATCATTGGAAAATACGATAAGCTGGCTTGTACCCTCCTTGCCCTGATGTTGCTCATCTTCGCCCTGACCATCCACCTTCCAAATCTGCTTAATGCAGATGACCCGGCGATACAAGCCGCGTCCATGGGTAATTTCCTGAAGGACATTGGCCTGACCGGAGGAGCCCTGATGGCCGCCAAACTAGCCAAGGACGATGCGGTAATCGGATAAAATTTCCTTGCATTCGCCCAATTTCATCGACCTTAGCGCTATAAGCGATGCATTTTGCGCTATTTTATAGACTTATCATACAACGGACATGCTTATGTTGGCTGGCAACGCCAGCCGAATGGGGTATCGATTCAGGAAGTATTGGAAGATACCATTGCACTGATGCTGCAGGAACCGGTGCAAATTACCGGGTGTGGCAGGACCGACAGTGGTGTACATGCCCGTCATTATATAGCTCATCTGGATCTTCAGGGCGACCTCCCGGATCGCATGATACAGCGCCTTAACCGGATGCTTCCCCACGATATAGTTCTTCACCAGATCTATCAGGTGGCTGAGGATGCCCATGCGCGTTTCGATGCGACCCGTCGGAGCTACCGGTATTATTTATCGTTGGGTAAAGATCCTTTCAGTCCCCATATGGCCTGGCATTACCCGCATACGCATCTGGTCGACACAATACACATGCAGGAGGCTGCTGCCCTGCTGTTAAACTACCACGATTATGCGCCTTTCGTTAAATCCAACCACGATGCGGAGACCACCCTGTGTGACCTTTATAGCAGTAACTGGACGTTTGAAGATGAACAATGGATCTATCACGTCGAAGCCAACCGGTTCTTACGGGGAATGGTCCGCCTGATCGTCGGCATGTGTCTGGAGGTTGGTCAGGGCAAATTACCAATGGAAGAGGTGATCGCCAGTTTTAACGAAAAAAGGCAAGTGAGCCGGGCTTGGAGTGTACCTCCGGATGGACTGTATCTGGACCGTATCGACTATCCGCACCGGACCTCCTGGAAGGTTATCCACTAGGTACTTAAGCAGGTACCGCTATCTTCATATCCGGATACAGAGGGAATCCTTCCATGAAATCTTTAACTTCCGCGCGGATGCCACTTAATTTGCTTTCGTTCTCGGGATGCCGCACCACCTCATCGATCCAATCCACCAGGCGGGCACAGGCAGCTTCATCCAATCCACGTGTGGTAACTGCTGCCGACCCAACACGAATTCCGGAGGTAATGAACGGACTCTCCGTATCAAACGGAACCATGTTTTTGTTTACCGTAATACCTGCCAATCCAAGGGCTTCCTCAATTTGTTTTCCGGTAACGCCTTTATTGCGCAGATCGATCAGCATGAGATGATTGTCCGTTCCGCCGGAAATAATCTGATATCCTTTTTCCAGAAAAGCCTGTGCCATGCCCTGCGCATTACGGATCACCTGACTGGCATACGAGCGAAACTCCGGTTGTAAGGCTTCCCCGAAAGCTACTGCCTTGGCAGCGATAACATGCTCAAGAGGACCTCCCTGCATCCCGGGAAACACCCCGGAATTAAGGACCGCATTCATCTTTATCGGTTTCCCTTTGGTGGTTGTTCTACCCCATGGGTTATCAAAATTCTCGCCCATCAGGATCAGTCCGCCCCGAGGACCACGCAAGGTCTTATGCGTGGTGGTGCTCACGATGTGGCAATGGGGCATTGGATCGTTTAAGAGCTTTGCGGCGATCAACCCGGCCGGGTGAGCTATGTCTGCCAGCAGCAATGCACCTACTTCATCGGCGATAGCGCGGAATGAGGCATAATCCCAATCCCGGGCATAAGCAGAAGCTCCGCAAACGATCAACTTTGGTTGTTCTTTTAGGGCAATAGCACGAACCTTATTCATGTCGATCCGGCCGGTAGCCTTCTCAACACCGTAGAATACCGGGCGATAAACCTTACCGCTGTAATTCACCGGTGAACCATGGGACAGGTGACCTCCATGGGACAAATCAAACCCAAGGATGGTATCTCCGGGCTGTAAGACCGCAAGAAATACAGCGGCATTCGCCTGAGCACCCGAATGTGGCTGGACATTCGCATAAACGGCGCCAAACAACTCCTTGGCCCGCTCAATGGCAATATCTTCGATCTGATCGACCACTTCACAGCCGCCGTAGTAGCGCTTCCCGGGGTAGCCTTCCGCATATTTATTGGTCAGGCAAGTACCCATGGCCTGCATGACCTGCACGCTGGTAAAGTTTTCGGAAGCGATGAGCTCTACGCCCTCCTGCTGCCGCTGCAGCTCCTGGTTGATCAGATTGAAGATGGTCGTGTCCACTGATTTTAGCTATTTGATCGGCAAAAATAGGTTTGACCTGTGAATAAACCAATGAATGGCCCGACAAATACCTGTCCAGCCGGTGGACAAATCCATTCAGATGCGGGGGTGGCAGATGTAGTACCTGGTCAACTCATGGGGCGTATGGCTAAATCCGGCGACCTTGGAGAAGGTTTCTATTTCGCCCGACTTTTTCAGAATCAGGATTTCGTCGTCCCCTTCGCGGTAGGGTGTATTGGTTTCGGAGCCTTCGATTACTAATTTAACAAAGCGATCATCGCCAAAATAGCGGACGATATCCTGCTTTAAACGATCTGCCATTCCGGATTCCATCGGCTCAAATGCGGTGATAACTTTAAAGAGTTTGCGCTCGAGGAGCCCGGTTGCCAGATAACTTAGCAGTGGGTTGTGCTGGTGGCGGACCGTCTTCTTTAACAGTCCCACAATGTCGTAGTCATCAAAAGTGGTTAACTGGTCCATAAAGGTGCGATTGTCCGGCTGATCCTGGAAAATCAGTGGATTCGAATCTCCGGACCATTGCCGGATGGCCTCACTGGCACGCGCTTCCGTAATGAACAAGCGCAGCATCTGTTCGGCGGCGATCACCGTCTTGTGCAGATAAACCTGCCAGTACATGATCTTGCGGGCAATGAGAAATTTTTCGATGGAGTATATTCCCTTTTCTTCCACCACCAGCCTGTCATCCCGCACATCGAGCATTTTGATGATCCGGTCGTAGCCGATAATCCCTTCAGCGACGCCGGTAAAATAACTGTCGCGGTTGAGGTAATCCATCCGGTCCATATCCAGTTGTCCCGAAACCAACTGGTGCAAAAATCGGTTAGGATATTGTCCGGTAAAGATTCGGATGGCCATATCAAGGGCTCCGTTGTATTTTTCATTTAAGTGATGAAAAATGCGCAATGAAATAGCCTCATGGGGCTGATTGGTGAAGATCCCTTCCAAAGCATGGGAAAAGGGGGCATGTCCGATATCATGCAGGAGGATGGCGATGCAAACCGCTTCGGCTTCGTCGTGGCTGACTGAGACGCCTTTCTGGCGCAATACTTGTATGGCTTGCTGCATCAAATGGGTCGCACCCAATGCATGATGAAAACGGGTATGCAACGCTCCGGGGTAAACGTAGTCCGAGAGGCCACACTGTTTGATCCGGCGTAATCGCTGGAATAACGGTTCTTCGATCAGGTCGTAAAGCAGGTCGTACTCAAAAGAAATAAATCCGTAGACCGGATCATTGAAAATTTTACGTTTATACATGAGGAGATATACTACTGCGAAAATACAGTTCGTTTGTTAAAAGCACCTAATTTTAAACTCCCGATAAACCGGTTAAACCGTTCCAATGAGTTCTAACATCAAGATTTTATGGGCTGACGATGAGATCGATATGCTCAAACCCCAATTGTTGTTTCTGGAAAATAAAGGTTACGATGTCATCACCGTCACCAATGGTTACGACGCCCTGGAGACGCTGCAAGGACAAAATGACATAGACGTCGTCTTCCTCGATGAATCCATGCCCGGGCTTTCCGGGTTGGAAACGCTGACCCAGTTCAAGACCATGAATCCCCTGCTCCCGGTCGTCATGATCACGAAAAATGAAGCGGAAAACATCATGGAAGAGGCTATCGGGTCCCAGATCGATGATTACCTGATCAAACCTGTCAATCCCAATCAGATCCTCCTGACCCTTAAGAAAATCATTGACAACAAACGGCTGGTCCGGGAAAAAACGGCCCTGGAATACCAGCAGGAGTTCCGTCAGATCCTGATGCAGATAAATAGTGGCCCAAACTTCCAGGAATGGGTGGACATCTACCGCAATATCATTCGTTGGGAAATCAAACTGGATTCGTCCTCTTCCACAGAGATGCTGGATATCCTGACCATGCAGAAAAAGGAAGCGAACAGTGAGTTTTCCAAGTACGTCATTCGTCAGTATGAGAACTGGATGTCCGGACAGAGCGAAGCACCGGTCTTTTCCCATCAGCTCATGCGACAGAAAGTATGGCCTCATCTGAAAGACATACCCACTTTCTTTCTGCTGATGGATAATCTTCGTTACGACCAGTGGAAGATGATCGAACCCATCGTATCCGAATTGTACCGTGTCGAGGAAGAGGATTATTTCTATTCCATCCTGCCTACCGCAACCCAGTACAGCCGGAACGGGATTTTTGCCGGGTTGACCCCTTACGATATTTCCAAATCCTATCCGCAATACTGGCTGAACGACAACGAAGAAGGCGGGAAAAATCAATACGAAAAAGAGCTCCTCGGTGAACAAATCAAACGACTGATCCGCAAGCCGATCCGCTACGATTACATGAAAATCACCAATCTGAACGATGGTAAATACCTGCAGGACAATATCCTGGACTTCATGCATAATGATGTGACAGCTATCGTCTACAATTTCATTGATATGCTTTCACATGCCCGTACGGAAATGGAAGTGCTGAAAGAGCTGGCGGCAGATGAGAAGGCTTACCGCAGCCTTACCCGCTCTTGGTTCATCCACTCCCCGCTATGGGAAGCGTTGCAAAAACTGGCTGAAAAAGACGTACAGCTCTTCATAACTACGGACCACGGAACCATGCGGGTCAAGACACCGGCCCGGGTAGTTGGCGACCGTGAGACAACAACCAATCTCCGGTATAAGGTGGGTAAAAACCTGCAATACGACCGCAAAGACGTTCTGGAGTTACGCGATCCGCGCTCTGGCGGACTGCCTAGTCCAAATGTAAGTTCGACCTTCATTTTTGCAAAAGAGGATATTTACTTCCTTTATCCAAATAACTACAATTATTACAACAATTATTACCGGGATACCTTCCAGCACGGTGGTATTTCTCTGGAAGAAATCATCTGTCCGGTGATTCGCCTTAGGAGCAAGTAGGACAGCTGTTGGACAGTCACTTGTCACTTCTCAGGCTTTCTTTTGCCATTTCCAGGCTTGCCAGACGATCAGGGCGGTGATCATGCTTTCGATGAACGCTAGGAATACATAAAATGCGTACCAAGCGGACAGGGACGTGACGCCAATTAAAAGCATGATGACCGTAAAAAATATTCCGCAGATCAAATTCAGGTATCTGCTGATGGCCGGCTTCAGGAAGATGGAGACCAAAATCATCAATGCCGGGATGGTCAACAAAACCGTCGCCACGAATAATTTTAAGGGAGTATCCAATAAATTGCCCCCATTCACCAATCCTTCCACTTTTTGGGGCACATATAGCTCAAAATAATCTCCATACAGGTAGCAAAACATGACCGCTGTCTACAAGGCTGCCAGCTTTACCCGGGTATTTACTGGAAAGTTTTCGTACATCCTCTGAAAACATATTGATTTTTGAAAAACAGCCTGTCTTTCTTCCCGGATAAGTTAACGGATCAACGCTACCCCACCCGACTTACTCAACTGTTGACCGGAGCACCGGTAATCGATGCGGTAGACATACATGCCCGGATTAAGTACCTGATCGTGGTAGTATCCGTTCCAACCTTCATAGGCATTGGTCGTCGAAAATAACTTTTCCCCCAGACCACTGTAAACGGAGAATTCGATCAACTCATCAAAAACATACGGGTTTGAAATCTTGAATTCATCGTTGAGACCGTCACCGTTCGGCGTGAAGGCATTAGGTATAGCCAGATTATTGCAATCCAGCGCACTGGGATCCACTACGGTAATGATCAGAGAATCCCTGGTAATGCATCCGCTATTTTGGAAGGTGATGAAATATTGAGTGGTCTGTGCCGGAGAAATGGAGGTGTTGCCATCTGCGGGATTTGCCACGCTGGTAAACGGACTCCAACTGACCGAGGTAGCACAACTCGGCGCGATGGCCGTCTGTACGGAGGCCCCCAACAGGATGGTCGTGTCACTCGTCAACAGTTGATCGGGCCGAACATAAAGTCCCACGGCTTCCCGCAATGGCAAGGCCCGTTTATAAATACGGAGGTCATCAATGAACCCATGATAGCGAACGAGTTTACCTCCCAGGCAAGAGCTATTGGCAATTTCGAACAAGCCGTTGTTGACGATGAGGATGGGCTGGGAATTACGCTGTTCAAATTTAAGTTCTCCATTGATATACAGCCGTACGATCTTATCTTCTTTGACAAAGATGATGTGCTGCCAGCAGGCACCTGGTTCAATCTTACCGACCAGCGTCGTGTGCCGATTGTTGTTCTGAATGAATTCTACGGCTACATCGCCGGTCAACCCATTGTATGAAACGGCAAATAAACTGTCCAGGCCGCATTGATCCCGGTACGAAAACAAATCGTAGGTATTCGTCGTCGGCTCGGGTCTGAAATAAAAAGACAAGGTAACATCACCGGTAAATACGGTTTGCAGATTTCCGTCAAACTGCAGGTAATCATCTATCCCATTGAGATACAGGGATTGCCCGAAAATACCGCATTCGCATTGAGGATTGCCAAATACCTGGCCGGTAAGATTCCCCTGATCGTCCTGTGCATCACAGGCATCAAAGGTGATGTGAGCAAATAGCCCTTCAGTCGTTTGTGCAAAACTGAAATAAGTGCAACCAAGCAGCAATGCGATGGTTAAAAAACGCATCCGATAAGTATTTATTTAAATAATGAAGACAAACCGCCCAATCCTGGCAAAAGCTGTTGCATTTGGGATTGCATGGCATTGGACTCTTCTACCTGAACCTTAGCCATTGCTTCATTCAACAAGGTCACCAATAAGTCTTCCAGGTATTCCACCCCGTTCTCCTCGACCGCGGATTCGGCGATGGAAATGTTGAGGATTTCCCGGGCTGCATTCATTTCGATGGTTATCGCACCATCTGAAGATTGAACAGATACCGGGATCTTCCGCAAATTCTCTTTCATTTGCTTCTGCTGTTCCTCCAGGTTACCAAACAACTGATCTAACATCTGAAACGAAGTTTTAGTCAACAATATTTATTTTCACTAGGCACATTAGGCATGCAAACTCTGGTCCACAAGTTGGGCAACATAGACGGTGTACAAAATTAACATCAACCAACCTTCCCACCGGGAGATCCGTTTTGAAATGCAAACCAACACAAAAAGGAAGGTAACGCCGATCATAAACGGCAGGCTCCAGGATACCATATTATGCGATATCTCCAGACTTCCGAACAGTCTGGGTATTCCAATAACTGCAAAAGAATTAAAAATATTGGATCCGATCACATTTCCTACGGCAATGGCCGCTTTTCCTTTCCGGGCGGCATTCACACTCACCACCACCTCTGGCAACGAGGTTCCGAGCGCTACCAGGGTGAGGGCAATCACTTCAGGATCAATTCCGGCATAGGTGGAAATTTCACTGATGGATAAGATCGTATAGTCGGCGCCGAAATAGACCAGCGTTCTCCAAGGACCAACAGGCCCACCGTCTGGATGGAAACCGATTCCCGCTTTCTTTTTTCCCGGGGGCTCGCCTGGAAAGAGCTCCGCAAAAAGACCAACAAGCCTCCTAGTAGTAAGAAGGCCTCCAGATAGGTCACCTGATAGTCGTAGGCCACGAAATAAAGAATGAGGCTGGACCCAAATAACATCGGCATATCGATGTCCATGACATCGTGATCCAGAATGATCTCCCGGCCAAGAATAACCGTCAGGGCAAGAACCAACAGAATATTAGTAATGTTGGAGCCAACCACATTTCCGGCAACAATGCCCGAAACCCCATCAAATACCGCCTTAATGGAGGTAGCCAGTTCCGGCAAGGACGTACCAAATGCTACGATGGTCACCCCAATGATAAAGGGCGAAATGCCGGCAGCTAGTCCGATTTTCTCTGCTGCAGAAATAAACCAATCAGAAGCCCTCAGCAATACAAACAAGCTGACAGCAAACAAGACAATATATCCAATGATTCCAAGCTCCATAGATGCCGGGCGCCTTTAGGCCGCACAAATATAACAACGCATCAGGGTATTTGTGGCGGAATGCCTGTTTACCGGAAGGAAGCTTGAACGCATTTATTCCTCCGTCCTGTCAAGCACCGCCATCATCCGGCATTCGAAGGCACCTATCTAATGTATGCGATCAAATTTCACACATCTCATTGCCGAATACTATCTTAGTGCCTTAATTCGAAATCGGTCTATGGCAAAACATAATACGGAACACGAAATGTCATTCCTGGAGCACCTGGAAGAATTGCGCTGGCATATTCTTCGAGCATTAGGAGGAACCTTCGTGATTGCCGTTATCCTGCTATTCTCTAAAAAGTTTGTCTTTGACACGCTGATATTCGGACCGGCCAACAAAGACTTCATCACTTATAAATTACTGTGTAAGATTAAGATTTGCCTTTCGCCCCCGACGCCGCATATTTATCAGCGCCTCATGGGTGAGGAATTTGTTACCCACCTGAAAGTATCTTTCTTGCTTGGACTGATCGTGGCCTTTCCATATGTCTTCTGGGAAATCTGGCAGTTCATCAAACCGGGACTTTATCCCAAAGAGCAAAAAGCAGCACGTGGGATTGTGGCTATTTGTTCCATGTTATTCTTGCTGGGCGTATTCTTTGGCTATTTCATTATTGCTCCCTTTGCCATTACCTTTCTGTTGAACTATTCGATCAGTAACCTGGTTGCCGGTACCGATGTGACGCTGGGCTCCTGGATCAACTATATGGTCATGTTTACATTACCGACCGGATTGGTGTTTGAGTTGCCCATCATCATGTATTTCTTATCCAAAGCAGGCTTGGTCTATCCGGATTCACTGCGAAAATTTCGCAAACATGCCGTCGTTGCTATTCTTATCGTAGCAGCAATTGTCACTCCTCCGGACGTCATGACCCAAATTCTTATTTCGATACCCTTGTACGCACTTTATGAGGTGAGTATCATCATCTCGGCCCGGGTGGACAAAAACCGAAAAAAGGAAGAGCTGGAAGCTGAAGCTGAAAGTGCAGTTTCCAAGTAACCCGACGGGGAATCCGAAAATAATGCTCCGGAAACTTATTTAAGCGCCTTGGTCAGCACTTGATCCAGGATCTTGCCCATAACCTCGTATCCTTTTTGGTTGGGATGCACACCATCATAAGTGTATTCCTCCAGAAGCCCGAGTCGCTGATCAACCATTGGAGTGAAATAATCCACATAGGGCAAGTCCTCTTCATCCGCGAAGGCTTTGATCATCTTATTCAGTTCAACGACTTTAGTCGAAGGATTTAGTCCGGGATGCCAGGGGAAGTCAAAAGCCGGTAAAACGCTACATAGCACCACCTGGATTCCTGCTGCCTGGGCGAGAGCGGTCATACTCTTAATATTTCCAAAGGTTTGTTCCAGGGTCATCGGTCCGGTATTTTCAGCGATGTCGTTGATTCCGGCGAGTATGACAACAGCGCGCGGATGCAAATCCAATACATCCTGACGGAAACGCACCAACATCTGTGGCGTTGTCTGGCCGCTGATACCCCTGTTCACATAGGGCTTACCGGAAAAAAATCCAGGATCAAGATGGGACCATCCTTCCGTAATGCTGTTTCCCATCAGAACGATTCGCGAAGGGTCTTTGGCTGTAAGCATCGCATTGTCTTTATCGTAACGGTGTAAGAAAGCCCAATCCTGCTGCATGCGCTGTGCACCGGGATCGACTACGTCCAGGTATTTATGCAATTGCAGCCAGTCCCCAAACCGGTCTATCCAGCGATCGGTTGGGAGCGACTGCTTTCTCATGCCGAATCCGTGACCTCCTTTTTCATACATGTGCAATTCGACCAGCTTACCGGCTTGCCTCCATGCTTCATAAATGTGCACGCTGGCCGGTGCAAGGCCCAGGTTGTCATCGGTGGCGGCAACCACGAACATAGGCGGAGCATCGGAAGGCACCCGTACCGTGTCAAGAACCGCAGCATAGACCGGCGCAGCAAAATCTGGTCTGGATGCTTTATCAAATTGAGTGGCTGCTCCCATGGTCACCGTGCCGCCGGCAGAAAATCCCATGATTCCGATTTTGTCCGGGTCAATGGCATATTCAGCGGCATGGGCACGAACATAACGGATGGCTTCCTGGCCATCAGCAATTGCCAGAGGTATTACATCCATATTCTCCGCTTTAAATTTTTCAGGATCCTGCATCTTCTGGATTAACTCCAATACCGGATCATCGGTCTTACTATGTACCAGCCGGTATTTTAACACGAAGGCAGTCACCCCTCGCCAGGCAAGCCATTTGGCTACGTCATTTCCTTCAGAATCGATGGATAATGTCTGAAATCCGCCGCCCGGGCAAACGATCACTGCTGCACCGGTAGCACGATCAGGGTTAGCTTGGTAAACGGTCAGGGTTGGCTTCGTCACGTTGTAAACCACTTTAGTTTGAAAGAGGTTTTTTTCACTGACCCCTTCTTCCCAATTCCAGTCCTCTGATCCGGGCGCTGAACCGGGATAGAGGGACAGGACCTCCTGGGAATTTCCAGCTGCGGCCCACAAAATGCACCATCCTCCGAGCAGGGAAAATATAAATTTCTTCATAGTTCAATGGTTATGACGATTATCGTTCCGAGACTGGACAAGATAGGAATTTTTAATAGCCGCTGCAGAACCCGGCTGGAAGTAGTAACTCAAAAAAAGGGCTGCCTGATTCAGACAACCCGCATACAAAATAAGGCTTATGGAATATACTTAATCGCTGACAAGCAAGCATGCCAAATTTGAGGTTAAGCGCTTACCTCGCCATCGATGCATTCAAATATACTATCAAAAGGAGACAGAATCCAGTCTAAGAGGTACTTGTGCGGTATTACAAACCTATAACTGCCCCCATTTTAGCTGCACCGGAAGCGTCATGGTCAAGGCGATCCGACAGCAAACAGAATAATTGATCTTCCCCTAACCTGGACGGTCCATCTGCTCGACCAAATGTCCTTAAAAGAATTTTTCAACTTGAAAACAACGTAAATCCATGTGGGTAAAAAGAAAAGTGCCCAGGACAGGAATCGAACCTGCACGACCTATC
>Ga0116151_10002977_pt1 | contig 15332 bp, 17 predicted proteins | sample AD_UKC117_MetaG_FD_89893 | JGI IMG/M metagenome (GOLD analysis project Ga0116151, IMG submission 89893) | Active sludge microbial communities of municipal wastewater-treating anaerobic digesters from Hong Kong - AD_UKC117_MetaG | ecosystem: Engineered > Bioreactor > Anaerobic > Digestate...
CGTCATGTTCGCCAGCAACGCCTTGATCGGGCTTCGCGAGGGACTCGAGGCGGCTCTCGTCGTCGTCATCCTCGTGGCCTTCCTCGTCAAGACCGACCGTCGGTGGGCCCTGCGCTACGTCTGGCTCGGGGTCGGCACGGCGGTTGTCCTGTCGGTCGCCATCGGCGCGATCCTGACCTTCGGCACCGCCGGCCTCGACGAGGCCCAGCAGGAGCTCGTCGGGGGCATCGCCTCGCTCGTCGCGGTCGGCTTCGTCACGTGGATGATCTTCTGGATGCGCCGCGCCGGCCGCCGGATCGCCGGCGAGCTCACCGGCAAGCTCGACTCGGCGCTGGCCGTCGGCCCGCTCGCGATCGCCACGGTCGCCTTCGTCGGCGTCGCCCGGGAGGGTCTGGAGACCGCGCTCTTCGCCTACGCGACCATCCAGTCCGCCTCCCAGACCGGCGTGGGACCACTGCTCGGCTGGGTGGTCGGCATCGGCGCGGCAGTGCTGCTCGGCGTGCTCGTCTACCGCGGGGCGATCAAGATCGACCTCGCCCGCTTCTTCCGCTGGACCGGCGCCGCGCTCGTCGTCGTCGCCGCCGGCATCCTCGCGTATGCCGTGCACGAGCTTCAGGAGGCCGGCGTCCTCCCCGGGGAGAAGAGCTACGCCTTCGACCTGCGCCACCTCATCGACCCGCAGGGACCGGTGGCGACCGTCATCAGGGGCATCTTCAACCTGCGCCCGCGGATGGCCGTGCTCGAGATCGGCGCCTGGGCGGCATACCTGCTCGTCGTGCTGCCGCTCTTCCTCGCCGGCGGTCGGCCGACGGCTACTGCGGCACCCGAACCACGAGAGCGCGCGGCTGCACCCACGCGGTGAGCCCGATGGCGACACCCATCACCTCGCCGTCGAGCTGAATCGGCTCGGGGCGGTCGGCGCGGGCCCGCATCCGCGCACCGGTGTGCCGGTCCATCAGGGCGTGTCCCTGGCGGTGTCGGGTCGCCGCGCTGGCCGCCACGGCGGCCCAGCCGACCACTCCCTTGGGCGAGAGGATGACCGCGTCCAGCCGACCGTCGTCGAGCTTGGCGTCGGGCATGAGGTCCAGCCCGCCGAAGAGCCGCCCGCAGTTGCCGATGAGCATCGAGCGGGTGCGTCGGCTGAACTCCAGTCCGCCGTCGATGCTCACCCGGATCTTGAACTGCGGGCCGTACATGTTGCGCAGCCCCGCGACGACGTAGGCACCCGTGCCGATCTGGCGCTTGAGCTTGGGGTCGGCGTCGTTCATCACCGACGAGTCGGCGCCGAAGCCGGCCATCACGAGGAAGTGCTCCTGCTCGGGCTCGTCGGTCCCGGGCCGCTCGATGGCGACGCAGCCGAGATCGATCGCCGTGTTGCGGCCGGTGAGCGCGATCCGCATGGCCTGCTCGAGGGTCGGGACCGGCGCGGCCGGCGCGCGCAGCAAGAGGTTGCGGGCGAGCAGGTTGCCGGTGCCTCCGGGCAGCACGCCAAGAGGTATGCCGCTGCCCACCAGTCCGGTGGCGACCGCCCGGATCGTGCCGTCGCCGCCGAGCGCGCAGACGACGTCGGCCCCGTCGGCGACGGCCTGCCGAGCCTGGGCGGTGCCCGGCTCCTCGACGGTCGTCTCCAGGAAGGTCGGTGTGTCCCAGCCTGACTCGCGGCAGATCTCGGTGAGGAGGAGCTCGACGGTGCCGAGGTCGTTGACCTTGGACGGGTTGACGACGATGACGGCCCGCTTCAGCGCCGGCAGCTCCGGAGGGTGCGGGCGGAAGGAGTCACGGTGCGGTCGGCCGAGGAGGCGGCGGCGCACCATCGCCCCCTCGGGCGTGCGCGAGCCGCGCCACAGGGCGATGCCGCCCACGAGCACGGCGATCGCGGCGATCGCCCCGACGATCCACCAGGTGGCATCCGACACGGTGACGACGGTATACCGCGTGGCCACCTGGCGTTCGCCCGGCCGGTGGTGGCGGTGGCGACGGGCGGTGCGGTGGTGAGCGGGCGGCATACTGTGCGGGCATGAGCGAGGAGCAGCAGCCGGCCGGCCAGCCGCCGACCCCGGAGCCGGACAGCAAGGACTGGACCTGGACCCTGCACCGGCCCTGCCCGGAGTGCGGCTTCGACCCACGCGACGTCCAGCCGATCGCGATCCCGGCGCTGGTGCGCGACGCGGCCTCCCGATGGCCGGCGGTGCTGGCCCGGGTCGACGCGAGCGACCGGCCGGAGCCGGCGGTGTGGTCGCCGCTGGAGTACGCCTGCCACATCCGCGACGTGCTGCGGCTCTTCGGCGAGCGGGCCGAGCTGATCCGCCGCGAGGAGGGCCCGACCTTCGCCAACTGGGACCAGGACGAGACGGCTCTCGCGGAGCGCTACTGGGAGGAGCAGCCCGCCGTCGTCGCCGAGCAGATCCGGGCCGCGACCGGGCCGGCCGCGGCGGCCTTCGAGGGCGTCGCGCCCGAGGAGTGGGAGCGGCGCGGCACCCGCAGCAACGGCTCGCAGTTCACCCTCGCGACGCTCGGCACCTACGTCCTGCACGACCTCTACCACCACGTGTGGGACGTCCGCGAGCGCTGAGCCGGATCAGCCGCCCAGCCGAGCCCGGTATGCCGCTTGCACAGCGCCGAAGCGGGCCGACCAGTCGGCTGCCGGGGCCCCCGGCTCGCACTCTCGAGGTCACCGCGTCCCACAGGTCGGCCGCGTCGGTGGCGAACACGCGCTCGGTGGTGATCGTGCAGGTGTCGTCGGCAGGCACGCGGCTGATCGCGCACCACAGGTCGGTCGGGTCGGTCATGACGGCTCCGTGGGGGTCGTGGGGGCCCGTCGGCCGCGGGCGATCTCGGTGTCGAGGGCATCGAGGCGCTGGCTCCAGAGGCTGCGGGTCTGCCGGCACCAGGCCTCGACCTCGTCGAGCGCCTCGGGGCGCACCGAGTAGATCCGTCGCTGCGCCTCCTGGCGGACGTCGACCAGCCCGGCCTCGCGCAGCACCCGCAGGTGCCGGCTGATGCCGGGACGGGCGATGTCGTATGCCGCGGCGATCGCCCCGGCGGTCGCCGCGCCGCCCGCGAGGCGGGTGACGATCTCCCGCCGGGTGGGGTCCGCGAGCGCCGTCCAGCTGTCCATGTGTCATGTGTAACAGATCCGGTACGTAACCGCAAGGGTACGTTCGCGGCATACCGGGTGCTCGGTAGGCTGACGCGCGTGATCGACATCAAGCTCGTGCGCGAGGAGCCCGACCGGGTCCGTGCCTCGCAGGTGGCCAGGGGAGAGGACCCGGGGATCGTCGACGCGATCCTCGCCGCGGACGCATGGCGACGCGAGAGTTTGAGGCAGTTCGAGGAAAAGCGCGCTATCCAGAAGGCGAACAGCACGCTCATTGCGCGCGGACAAGTTGAAGACAAGGCCATCGCTCTCGCGCAAGCCAAGGAACTCGCGACGGAGGTCAAGGACCTTCAGCGCGCGGTCGAGCGCGCTGACGCCGAGCAGGCCGGCCTGGCGCGCCGGCTCGGCAACGTCATCATCGACGGGGTGCCCGCCGGCGGTGAGGAGGACTTCCGGGTCCTCGAGACGGTCGGTGTGCCGCGCGACTTCGCCGCCGAGGGCTTCGAGCCGCTCGACCACGTCGCGCTCGGCGAGGCGCTCGACCTCATCGACATCGAGCGGGGCAGCCGGGTGGCCGGCAGCCGCTTCTACTACCTCAAGGGCGACGGCGCCCGGCTCGAGACCGCGATCATGATGCTCTGCCAGCAGATCGCCTGGGAGGAGGGGCACACCGCGCTCGCCGTGCCCAACCTGGTCAAGGAGCAGACGATGGCCGGCGCCGGCTTCCTCGACAGCCATGCCGACGAGGTCTACTACCTGCCCGCCGACGAGCTCTATCTCACCGGCACGAGCGAGGTCGCGCTCGCCGGCTACCACCTCGGCGAGATCATCGACCTGTCCGGCGGCCCACTGCGCTACACCGCGACCTCGACGTGCTACCGCCGCGAGGCCGGCAGTCACGGCAAGGACACCCGCGGCATCTTCCGGACCCACCAGTTCCAGAAGACCGAGATGTTCGTCTACTGCGCGCCGGAGGAGGCCGAGGCCGAGCACGAGCGACTGCTGCGCATCGAGCGCCGCATCCTCGACGCCGCCGAGATCCCCTACCGGGTCATCGACGTCGCCGCCGGCGACCTCGGCGGGCCGGCCGCCCGCAAGTTCGACTGCGAGGGCTGGGTGCCGACCCAGCAGCGCTATCGCGAGCTGACCTCGACCTCCAACTGCACGACCTTCCAGGCCCGTCGGCTCGGCATCCGCGAGCGGCTGGCCGCTGACGCCGGTGGCGGCACCCGGGTCGTCGCGACGCTCAACGGCACGATGGCCACCACCCGGTGGATCGTCAGCCAGCTCGAGAACCACCAGCAGGCCGACGGCTCGGTCCGGATCCCCATGGCCTTGCAACCCTTCATGGGCGGCCAGCATGAGCTGAAGCCGGTGCGCTGAGCGTCGCGAATCCGACTCCGAGACAGCGGCATACCTGATGAAGCAGACGCGCAAGCTGATCGCGCTGGACGTCGACGGCACGATCCTCACCCATGCCGGCGTGCTCCGGCCCGCCGTGCGCGACGCGATCACCGCTGTCGTCGCCGCCGGCCACCACGTCACCATCTCGACCGGCCGGTCGGTCGTGGCGACCATGCCGGTGCTCGCCCAGCTCGGCATCGCCAGCGGGTATGCCGTGTGCTCCAACGGGGCCGTGACCCTGCGGATCGACCCGCAGCGGCGCAAGGGCTACAAGATCATCGAGAAGGTCACCTTCGACCCGCGGCCGGCGCTCACCCTGCTGCGCGCCGAGCTGCCGGACGCGCTCGTCGCGGTGGAGCGGCTCGGCGTCGGCTTCCGGGTCAGCTCGCCCTTCCCGGAGGGCGAGCTGTCGGCCCCGCAAGAGGTCGTGCCGTGGGAGGAGCTGTTGTCCCGCAGGGCGACTCGCGTCACCCTGCGGATGCCGGACACCGAGCCGGAGGACTTCATGGCGCACATCGAGCGGATCGGGCTGCACGAGGTCTCATATGCCGTGGGCTGGACCGCGTGGCTCGACATCAGCCCCGAGGGGGTCTCCAAGGGCTCGGCCCTGGAGCTGCTCCGCCGGCGCCTCGAGGTCGAGCCGGCCGACACCATCGCGGTCGGCGACCAGCGCAACGACGTCGAGATGCTGCAGTGGGCCGCCCGCGGGGTGGCCATGGGCAATGCCCCCGACGAGGTCAAGGCGGTCGCCGACGAGGTCACCGGCTCGGTCGACGAGGACGGGCTGGCCGCGGTGCTCGAGGGGCTCGCCGGCTAGCTCAAGGGGCTCTGCTCGGACCCGCGGGGCGATGCGACCGGATGGCGAGACGGCGCGGCATACCGAGAGAAGTTGATCGTTAAATAGATACAACATGAGTGCAACTACCCTCGACACGCCCTCCACTCTCTCCGACGACACCTCCGTCGACCTGGCCGTCGACCGCCCGGTTGATCGCGGCGCGGCCTATGTCGGCCGCCGCTTCGCGGGTCTCGTCCTCGTCCTCGGCTCGCTCGCGATGCTCGGGCCGCTGACCATCGACACCTACCTGCCGGCCTTCCCGCAGCTCGCCGCCGACTTCCACGCGAGCGACGCGCAGGTCCAGTTGACCCTCACCGCAATGCTGTTCGGCCTCGGTGTCGGTCAGCTGCTCGTCGGCCCGCTGTCCGACGCGGTCGGTCGCCGGCGCCCCCTGATGACCGGACTCGTGCTGCACGCACTCGCCTCGCTGCTGTGCGCCCTCGCGCCCACGATCGCCACCCTCACCGCGGCGCGACTGGTCCAGGGCCTGGCCGGTGCGGCCGTCGCGGTCGTCGCCGCCGCCATCGTCCGCGACCTCTTCACCGGCACCCGGATGGCCACGGTCATGTCGCGGCTCGTCCTCGTCATGGGCCTCGCCCCGATCATCGCGCCGACGATCGGCAGCGCGGTCCTGCAGGTGACGTCGTGGCACGGTGTGTTCGTCGTCGTCTCGGTCGCCGCGATCGTGCTCCTGGGAGTCGCCGCGCGCTGGGTCCCCGAGACGCTCGAGCCGGCCCGCCGACTGCGCTTCGAGCTGCGCACGCCGGTCGTCGCGTATGCCGCGTTGCTGCGCGACCGCTCCTACCTCGCCCTCGTCGGCATCGCCGGCATGGCCTTCGCGACGCTCTTCGCCTACGTCGGCGGGTCGAGCTTCGTGCTGCAGGACGTCTTCCACCTCGACACGGCGCAGTTCGGCCTCGTCTTCGGGATCAACTCGGCGGCCCTCACGGTCTTCAGCCAGATCAACCCCACGCTGGTGCGCCGATACGGTCCGGTCGCCGTGCTGCGGGTCGCCACCGTGACGATGCTCCTCGGCGCCATCACGCTGCTCGCCCTCGCCCACCTCGGCATCGGCGGGGTGGTCGGCTTCGTCGCCCCGGTGACCCTCACCCTCATGTCGGTCGGGCTGGTGCTGCCCAACTGCTCGGTCGTCGCGCTCGCCCCGCACGGCGACACCGCGGGCACCGCCGCGGCGATGATCGGCGCCCTGCAGTTCGCGGTCGCCGCCGCGGCGACGCCGGTCGTCGGCGCGCTCGCCGACGGCACGGCCCGGCCGGTGGGCTACGTCATGGTCGCCGCGTCGCTCGTCGCGGTGACCCTGATGACCCTCGTCGGCCGGCGGCTGCGCGGGATCGCGTTCGGCTGACCGGAACCGGCCCGCCGAGCGGACCATCCCACGCCGAGCGGACCACCGCGCGGCGCGGCATACCTGCCATCCTTGACGCCGATGGACACGATCACCTCGCCGGCCAACCCGCGCGTCAAGCGGCTCGTCGCGCTGCGGCGCGCGCGCACCCGCCGCGACGAGGGGGTGACGCTCGTCGAGGGCTTCGAGGAGATCTCGCTCGCGCTCGATGGCGGGGTCGTGCCGGGGGTGCTCTACGTCTGCCGTGAGCTGTGGAGCCCGAGCGGGTATGCCGGGCAGCAGCACATCGGGCACCAGGAGGACCTGCTGGCCCGGGCCGCCGACCGGGGCGCAGCCGTCGTGGCGCTGTCCCGAGCAGCCTTCGAGAAGGCCGCCTACCGCGAGGGGGCCGACGGTCTGCTCGCCGAGGTCCGGACCCGCTCGGGCGACCTCGACTCCCTCGTGCTGCCACCCGAGCCGCTGCTGTTGCTCGCCGAGTCGGTCGAGAAGCCGGGCAACCTCGGCGCGATGCTGCGCACTGCCGACGCGGCCGGTGTCGATGCCGTCGTCGCCGTCGACGAGGTCACCGACTGGGGCAACCCCAACGTCGTCCGGGCGAGCAAGGGCACCGTGTTTACGGTGCCGGTCGCGAGCGGCACGGCGGCCCAGACCCTCGCCTGGAGCCGGGCCCGCGGCATCCGGCTGATCGTCACAACTCCTGAGACGGACGTCCTCCATACGGACATTTCGTATGCCGGTCCGGTGGCCGTCGTCGTCGGGTCGGAGAAGCACGGGGCGAGTGACGCGCTCCTCGAAGCCGCGGCATACCGAGTGCGAATCCCCATGCACGGCAAGGCAAACTCGCTCAACGTCGGGGTGTCTGCCGCCATCGTCCTCTATGAGGCGATCAGGCAGCGCGGGGGCAACCGCTTACACCACTGAGTGGGTGTCCGACGGGTGGGCATCACCCGGCGGCCTTGGTCAAAAGCACCCCTCAACGTGTGCCACGATGACTGTCATGCGCGTCGACCACGTCTCCTACGCCGCCGAGCATGACGGTCTGCAGGCCACGGCCGAGCGTCTTGCAAAGACCATCGGAGTCGCCCCCGTGAGCGGTGGCATCCACCCCCGCTTCGGCACGCGCAACGTCATCCTGCCGCTCACCGGGCACCGCTACGTCGAGGTCGTCGAGGTGCTCGATCACCCCGCCTCCGACAAGGCTCCGTTCGGGCAGGCGGTTCGGACCCGCTCCGAGGCCGGCGGTGGCTGGCTCGGCTGGGTGGTCCGGGTCGACGACATCACCGAGGTCGAGCAGCGGCTCGGCCGAGAGGCGAGCGACGGCTACCGCCACACGCCCGACGGCGAGGAGCTCCGGTGGCGCCAGCTCGGCGTCAAGGGCCTGCTGTGCGACCCGCAGCTGCCCTTCTACGTCGAGTGGGACGGCCACACCCGCCACCCGTCCGACGCCGGCCCGAGCGAGGTCGGCCTCTCCGGCCTGACCATCGCCGGCGACCCGGCACGGGTGCGCACCTGGCTCGGGCTGCCCGACGACTACCAGCCGAGCACGCTCGAGTTCACCTTCGTCGCGCCGCACGGCACGCCTGGGCTGCTCGCGGTCACCTTCGACACCCCCGAGGGTCCGGTCACCATCTGAGCCGGTGGGCTGAGAGGCGTCATGGGCAGTGACCGGCCGTCACCGCAGGGTCGGCGCACGCGAGACGTGCTCCCGGTGGGGCTGCTCGGCTACGACGACGACTGCGGCTTCTGCACGAGCTCGGCGCTGCGGGCGGTCCGGGTCTTCGGGCTGACGGCGCTCGTCCTGCCGCTCTCCTCCATCGACCTCGCTGCCGTCGGCATCGACCCGGAGCGGGCTACCCGGGAGATGCCCTTCGTGCGCCCTGACGGGATCGTCGTCTACGGCCATCACGCCTGGGCCGCAGCCCTGCAGACCGGGCAATTGTGGGCCCGTCTGCTCGGCGCCGTCCTGGACAGCCGGCCGGTCGGCCTGCTCGCCGCACCGGCATACCGCTGGATCGCCGGCAACCGGCACCGGCTGCCCGGCGGCACCGGGACGTGCGAGCTGCCGAGGGGCTGAGCCCAAGGCGCGCCCTGTCCCCCCGGACTAACCGCCTCCCTGGGCACTTGTGCGGTGTGATCGGCGTGTCGCGACGCGACACGCCGATCACACCGCAAAGAGACCCGGGGAGGCGGTTAGTCCAGGTCCCGCGGTGAGTCGAGGTGCCGGACGAGCAGGGGCGCCAGGCCGACGTAGCCCCCCGGCGTGAGCTCCAGCAACCGAGCCTCGACGTCGGCCGGGAGCCCGAGCGAGCCGATGAAGACGGCGAGCTCGGCCTGGCCGACCCGGCGGCCGCGGGTGAGCTCCTTGAGCCGCTCGTACGGGTTGTCCATCCCCGGCACGCCCTGCGCCGCGAGCGCGCGCATCGCCGACTGGATCGGCTCGGCGAGCACCTCCCAGTTGGCGTCGAGATCGGCCGCCAGCCGCTCGGGCACGGCGTCGAGCCCGGCGAGACCGCGCTTGACGTTGTCGATCGCGAGCAGCGAGTGCCCGACGGCGGTGCCGATGTTGCGCTGCATCGAGGAGTCGGTGAGGTCACGCTGCATCCGGCTCTCGACGAGGGTGGCTGCGAGCACGTCGAGCAGGGCGGTCGAGACCTCGAGGTTGGCCTCGGCGTTCTCGAAGCGGATGGGGTTGACCTTGTGCGGCATCGTCGAGCTGCCGACCGTGCCCTGCCCCCGCACCTGGGCGAAGTAGCCCATCGAGATGTAGGTCCACATGTCTTGGGCCAGCCCGTGCAGGATCCGGTTGAAACGGGCCAGGTCGGCATAGAGCTCGGCCTGCCAGTCGTGGCTCTCGATCTGGGTGGTCAGCGGATTCCATTGCAGGCCAAGGCTCTCCACGAAGGCTCGGGAGGTCGACTCCCAGTCGTGGTCCGGCACGGCGGCGAGGTGGGCGCCATAGGTGCCGGTCGCGCCGTTGAGCTTGCCGAGGTATGCCGCGTGGCCGACTCGGTCGAGCTGGCGGCCCAGCCGCCAGGCGAGCACCGCGAGCTCCTTGCCGAGCGTCGTCGGCGTGGCGGGCTGGCCGTGGGTGTGGGCGAGCATCGGGGTGGCGGCGTGCGCATGGGCCATCGACGTGAGGTCGGCGACGAGCGAGCGGGCGGCCGGCAGCCAGACCTCCTCGATCGCGCCCTTGACCATGAGGGCGTAGGCGAGGTTGTTGACGTCCTCGCTCGTGCAGGCGAAGTGGACGAGCTCGCCGAGCCCGGCATCGGCCGGATCCGGGGCGAGGGCGGTGAGCCGCTGCTTGAGGAAGTACTCGACCGCCTTGACGTCGTGGACGGTGACCCGCTCGATCTCGGCCAGCGCAGCGACCTCGTCAGGCCCGAAGCCCTCAACGATCTCCCGCAGCGCGCGCTGCTCGTCGGGCGTGAGGGCCCGCACGCCGGGGACGACCCCGTGGCTGGTGAGGTGGATGAGCCACTCGACCTCGACCCGCACCCGCTCGCGGTTGAGCGCAGCCTCGGAGAGATGGTCCACCAGCGGCGCGACGGTGCTGCGGTAGCGGCCGTCGAGGGCTCCCAGGGCGATCGGCGGTTCGGCGTCGGCGAGCGAGGGCGGCATACCGGCCATCCTTCCACCCGGCCCGTGGTGCCCGGTCCCGGGCGCCACGTGAAGCGGTCAGCGCAGCCGCTCGACCAGGCCCCGGCAGGCCGCCTCCACCTCGGCGAGGCAGCGCTCGAAGTCAGCGGTCCCGCCATACCACGGGTCGTCGACCTCGAGGGCACCTGCGGCGACCGCGTCCGGGTCGAAGTCGCGCAACATCGCGACCTTGTCCGCCTCCGCAGGGGTGCGGGCGGCCGCTCTCAACCCGCGGTAGTGGCCGCGGTCCGCGGCGAGCAGCAGGTCGTGGTCGTCGAAGTAGCCGGGGGCGAACTGCGCTGCGATGTGGGCGGATCCGTCATAGCCGTGCCGATGCAGCACCTGCACCGTCCGCGGATCGGCGCCCTCGCCGACATGCCAGCCGCCCATCCCGGCCGACGTCACCTCGACGTCGACGATGCCGGCCTCGTCGAGCAGCTGGCGCAATACGATCTCGGCCATCGGCGACCGGCAGATGTTGCCGGTGCAGATCATCGAGATGCGACGCGGCCGGGGGTCCAGCGGTGGCGGCGGGGTGGGCGGCATACCAGCCATTCAACCGGACTCGAGGCGCGCGGACCGTCCCGCCCGCCTACCCTGGGTCGATGGAGTGGCAGCGGCCGATCCACCCGGCACTCGTGGGCCTCGTCGACAGCCTGGTCGGATACTCCTACGACCTCGACCCGGCCGCCGTGCACCACGCCGTCCCCGGCCCGGCGGTCACCGTCATCGTCAGTCTCGAGGCGCCGCTGGACATCGAATGGCCACAGGTCGCCGGCTCGCGCACCAGTCAGTGGCTGCTGGCATCGGGACTGCACACTCGACCGGCGCTGATCCGCACGCACGGCGGGCAGCACGGCATCCAGATCTCACTCACCCCACTCGGCTGTCGGACCCTGCTCGGTGTGCCCATGGGCGAGCTCGCCCACGCCTTCGTCGACCTCGCCGATCTGCCGCTCGGGGTCACCACGGCGCTCCACGACGAGATCGCGGCGGAGCCCACCTGGGACCGGCGCCTGGCCCGGCTCGAGCGCCATCTCGTCGCTGCCGCGGTCGCCGCCCCGGCCGAGCTGGCCGTCGACCTGGCCCGCGGCTGGGAGCTGCTGGCCACCTCGTCAGGCCGGTTGCGGACCGGGGAGCTGGCTGCCGCGCTCGGCTGGTCGCGGCGGCACCTGCTCACCCGCTTCCGTGGCGAGTTCGGGCTGCCGCCGAGCGAGGTCGCCCGAGTGCACCGGCTGGGCGCAGCGATCCGGCTGGCCCGACGCGGTGATCGGTGGACGGACGTCGCGGCGTCGGCGGGCTTCGCCGACCAGGCACACCTGTCCCGCGAGTTCGCCGCGCTCACCGGCCAGACCCCGAGGCAATGGCGGGCCGAGGTGTTCCCCGTCGTTCAAGACATTTCGGCGGCTGCGGCAGCAGGCTGATCGCATGAGACCACAGCTGTTCCACGCCCTGTCCTTCCGCGACGCCGACGCCGGCCTGGCCTTCCTCCGGACGCTGGGCTTCACCGAAGTCCTCGTCGTGCGGTCCGAGACCGACCCGGGCGTCGTCGAGCACGCCCAGCTGCGCTGGCGGGACAACGGCGGGGTGATGTGCGGGTCGGGACAGCGGGCCGGCGACGGCTGGGAGCGCCGGGTCGGGGTCGGGTCCTGCTACCTCGTCGTGGACTCCGACGCGGAGGTCGACGTCGTGCACGCCCGCGCGCTGAGCGCCGGTGGCCGATCGACCCAGCCTCCGCGCGACGAGGACTACGGCGGGCGCGGGGCGGCAGTTCAGGACGCCGAGGGCAACCAGTACTCGATCGGCTCCTACCCCGGCGAATGACCGCACCTGGCGACGGCCCCCTGGCTAGGCTGGCAGCGTGCGCACCGTGGTGTTGCTGCTGACCTTCCTCGCTGAGCTGCTCGCCTGGGCGGGGGTGGGGCTCGCTGCCTACCGATTGGCCGGCGGCGGGTCGTCAGGCACCTTCGCCGCGGTTGCCGCCGTGCTCGTCGTGCTGACGGTCTGGGGGCGGTACGCCTCGCCCCGCGCCGAGGTCTCGCCGCGCACGCGCACGATCGTGCAGATCGCTGTGTATGCCGCCGCCGTCGCCGGGCTGCTCGCCGTCGGGGCGGCGTGGTGGGCGCTTGCCGTCGCCGTCGTCGCGATCGCCGCCGCCGTGGGCGTTCGCCACACCGAGCCCAATGAGATCGGCTGAGCACCAAGCCGGTTCAGCGCACGGACAGCCACTCCGGTATGCCGCGGGCGAAGGTGGGCGGGTCGAGGGCGCCACTGCCGTCGGGCAGGATGCCGAGCAGGGGGGCGCCGGCGATCCGGGGGAGATCGAGCAGGTTCTCGGTCATCGCCAGGTCGGGCTCGGCCGGGGCGACCGGCCATGCGCCGACGACAACCCCGAGCAGGGGCAGCTCGCGGGTCCGCAGGGCCTCGGCGGTGAGAGCTGTGTGGTTGAGCGTGCCGAGGCCCGCGGCGGCGACGAGCACGGCACCGCACGAGCGACCTTGATAGCGAAGGACTCTCCCGAGGTCGGCGAGGGTGCCCCCGCGAGCATCGAGCTCGACGAGCAGCCCGCCGGCACCCTCGACGAGGACGATGTGATGGTCGCCGGCGAGCTCGACGACCGTGCGGGCGTGGTCGGCGATGCTCGGGATCGGGACGCTCTCGCGGCGGGCCGCCGCCGAGGGTGCGAGCGGGTCCCGCAAGCGAATCCCTTCGCGCACAGTCAGATTCACAGGGGAGGCGAGCAGGCGGCATACCTCGTCGACATCGCCCGGCTCGTCCGGGCCGACTCCGGTCTGCGCGGGCTTGTAGACCGCGACCCGCGACCCACGAGCGAGCAGCATGCCGGCGAGCGCGGCGGTCGCCACCGTCTTGCCGACGCCGGTGGTCGTGCCGGTGACGAGGACGATCGAGGGCAGGGAGAGCGCGCGGGACTCCACGGGCTCGGTCGCCTCGGCGGGCTCAGCCACGGGTGACCTCGCGCAGGACTCCTGCCGCAGCGGTGACGTCGTCGTGGTCGGCGTGCGCGGTCAGTCGCAGCCGGGAGATGCCGTCGGGCGTCGACGGCGGGCGGAAGCAGCCGATCCGCACGCCACCCTCGCGGGCCCGCGCGACCGCCGCGAGCGCCTCGTCCGGCCCGGGCATCGGCACCGAGAGCACCGCGCCGGCAACCGGATCGACGCCACAGGCCTCGGCGAGCACGGCTGCGTTGGTCCGCACCCGCTTGGGCAGCTGGGGCTCGGCCGCGAGCACGTCGATCGCCGCGAGCGCGGCCCCACACGCGGCCGGCGCCAGCCCGGTGTCGTAGATGAAGGGGCGGGCCGTGTTGACGAGGTGCTCGCGCACCGCAGGGTGGCCGAGCACCGCACCGCCTTGCGAGGCAAGGGACTTCGACAGGGTCAGGGTGACGACGACGTCCAGCCCGCTGCCCTCGTCGAGCAGCCCGAGCCCGCCGAGCAGACCCTCGCCCCGGTCGCCCACGACCCCCAGCCCGTGCGCCTCGTCAACGAGCAGGACGGCGCCGGCGGCGCGGCATACCGACGCTAGATCGGCGAGCGGCGCGGCGTCGCCGAGCACCGAGTAGACCGACTCCACGATGACCATCGCCCGCGGCTGGGTGCGCGCGGAGAGCAGCTCGCGCACGTGCGCGACGTCGTTGTGCCGGGCCACGGCGACGGTCGCGCGGGACAGGCGGCAGGCATCGACGAGGGAGGCGTGCACGTGGGCGTCGGAGACGACGAGCGTGTCGGCGTCGGTGAGCGCGGTGACGGCCGCGAGATTGGCGGCATACCCGGTCGAGAGGACGAGTGCGCTCGGTGCGCCCACGAGGGCGGCGAGCGAGGCCTCGAGCTCGGCGTGGATCGGCAATGTGCCGGTGACCAGGCGGGAGGCGCCTGCGCCGCCGCCGTAGGCGGTCGCCGCCGCGACGGCCCCCGCGACGACGCGGGAGTCGGTGCGCAGCCCGAGGTAGTCGTTGCCGGCGAGGTCGAGCAGCGCGGGCTCGCCGGCGGCACCGGTGACGGGGGTGGACCGGACCAGCCCGAGCTCGGCCCGGCGGCGCGCGGCAGCTGCGAGCCAGTCGTGGAGGTCGGTCACGCGCCCGATCCTCTCACCCGCGCGCTCACCCCTGCGGGCGGGCCGCGACGACGACGGCGGTGCCGTAGCAATGGATCTCGATGATCCCGCCCTGGCTCACCTCGTTGGAGTCGAAGCGCACCCCGAGCAGCGCATTGCCTCCGTGCCGCTGCGCCTCGCCGACACAGCGCAACAGGGCGGTATGCCGCGCCTCGGCCAGCAGGTTCGTCATCTCGGTCACCTCGCCACGGGCGAGGGAGGAGAAGGAGGCGCTGATCCCACGGGCGATGCCCAGGCTCGTCGCGTAGACGCCGGACACGGTGCCGATGCTCGTGGTCACAACGAACTCGGGGAACTCGAAGGCGGTCGTCACCGGGATCGGCCACCCGGCGCTCTGCCAGCTCGGAGAGGTCATGCCTGCAGTCAAGCACGCAGGGCGGACGCGCCCGGCAGTGGTGGGGGTGGGCGGCGGTATGCGGTGGTGGAGGGGCCCACCAGCGCGAACTGGTGGAGGGGCCCACCAGCGCGAACTGGTGGAGGGGCCCACCACCGCGTATCGGCGTCAGCCATGCCCTTGGGCACCGGAGCCGACGCCGTGAGCCTTTGCTGCCAACCAAGACGATGCCCCGAGGAAATTACTTGACGAATTGGAAAGTAGTTGTCTAAAGTCAGAGCAGCGGTCGAGATCTCCCCCTCGACCCCTCACCGAAGGAGCTCACGATGACCCCCTCTACCACCCCCAGCACCGCCGCTATCAGCGCCGCCTCCACCACCGCCAGCACCACCTGCACCAGCGACGGCACGGCCACTCGCGCGGTCTCCCCAGTTGTCGCGGCGGGCCTGCTCGCCGGCGTCGGCTTCGGGGTCGGGATGATGGTCGTCGCCGCCCGCGGCGGCGCGGCCTCCGAGTCGGCAGC
>Ga0116151_10002991_pt1 | contig 15295 bp, 16 predicted proteins | sample AD_UKC117_MetaG_FD_89893 | JGI IMG/M metagenome (GOLD analysis project Ga0116151, IMG submission 89893) | Active sludge microbial communities of municipal wastewater-treating anaerobic digesters from Hong Kong - AD_UKC117_MetaG | ecosystem: Engineered > Bioreactor > Anaerobic > Digestate...
GGCCCCGCGCTACGCCCCGTCGACCTCCGACGACGACCCTGGCAGGTCGCGGCGTCGGAGCTTGCCGTTGGGGGTCCGGGGCAGTGACGGCACGACGCGCCAGACCTTCGGCACCTTGTATGCCGCGAGGTGGGCCTCCGCATAGCGCCGCACCTCGGCCGGGTCGAGCTCCGCCCCCGGCGCCGGCACGACGAACGCCCCGATCACCGAGACGCCGGCCCGCACCTGCACCTCCCGCACCCCGACGTCGTGCACCCCCGGGTGCCCGGCGAGCACCTTCTCCACCTCCTGCGGCGCCACCCGATACCCCTGCGCGTTCATCACGTCGTCGGCGCGGCCGTGGTGCCACACATATCCATCCTCGTCGAGATGGGCCAGGTCGCCCCCGACGAACCACTCACCCCGCGTCGCCGCCACATCCTCCTCCGGACGCCCCCAATACCCGAGCATCAGACCCGGGTCGCTGCGATGGACCGCCAACAGCCCGGTCTCCCCCGTCGCCAGCGGCTCGTCGCCCTCGCCCCGCGCCAACGGCAGCACAGCCACCCGACGTCCCGGCTGCGGCCGCCCCGGCGAGCCCGGCCGGGTCGGCGTCCCCGGACCCGAGGACACATAGGTCGAGATCTCACTCATCCCCAGCGCCTCGTAGAGCGGCCGCCCGGTCGCCGCCACCCAGGCCGCGTGCAGATCCGGGGACAGCGCCTCCCCCGCCGTCAGCCCGTGCCGCAAGCTCGCCAGATCCGCAACGTCGAGCGCGCCACTCGCGAGCCACTGCCGATACACCCCCGGCACGGCCGCGAAGATCGTTGCGCCGCAACGCCGCACCAGCCGACCCCACACCCCCGGGTCGCGAATCCCGTTGTACACCACCGCTGTTGCCCCATTGGCCCACGGATCCGTCAACCCCACCCCGAGCGTGTAGGTCCAGTTCAGCGCCCCCGCATGCAGCATGACGTCGCCCGCTCCCACCCCCAGCCACCCGGCATACATCGGCCGTCGTCCCCACGCCGAGCGGTGCGCGTGCAGCACCCCCTTCGGCTCACCGGTCGTCCCCGATGTGTAGACGAGGAACGCCGGCTCCTCCCCCGTCCCCATCCGGTATGCCGCCCGCTCACCCCCCGCCCGCCACTCACCCACCGCCTCGGCTGGCACCACCAAAAGGCCTTGCGGCACACCGGCATCCATCCCTGCCGCGGAAACCACCAGCGCCGGCCGACAGTCGCCCGCGATCGCCGCCACCTCGTCCGGGGACAGCAAGGTCGAGGTCGGCACCGCGACCAGCCCCGCCGCGATCGCCCCGAAGAACACCAACGCGGCCTCGCTCGAGTTCCCCAGCCGCAGCAGCACCCGGTCGCCAGGCACCAGCCCCCGCGCGAGCAGCCCGGCCGCCACGCGGCATACCGCGTCGTCAAGGTCGCCGAAGGTCCACCGCTCCTCCGCCTCCACACCCCCGTCGGCGTCGTGCACGACGACCAGTCCGAGCCGGTCGGCCGGCCGCACCGACCCCGGCGCCAGGCAGTGCGCCGCCATCGAGAACGGAGCCGGCAGCTGAGACATCACCGACCATCGTGCCGAGTGTCGGCCCGCTCCGAGTGCGTGACGCCGCTCACAGGGAGTAGGTTGACCGACACGGCCACCACCGCACGCTCGACCGCACACCCCGAAGGCCCGTCCTCTCCCGCTAGGAGCCCCCGTGAGCGCCGACACGACACCCACCAGCCGCTCGGACCTGTTCCGAACCAAGACGATCGAGCAGTCGATCGCCGAGACGGACGAGCCGGAGACCCAGCTCAAGCGGCGGCTCTCCGCCCTTGACCTCATCGTCTTCGGCGTCGGGGTCGTCGTCGGCGCCGGCATCTTCACCGTCGCCGGCCGGGCCGCCAACTCGCTCGCCGGACCGGCGGTGACCATCTCGTTCATCGTCGCCGCCGTCACCTGCGGCCTGGCCGCTCTCTGCTACGCCGAGTTCGCCTCGACGGTGCCGGTCAGCGGGTCGGCCTACACCTTCTCCTACGCCACCCTCGGCGAGCTCGTCGCGTGGATCATCGGCTGGGACCTGCTCCTCGAGCTGCTCCTCGGTGCGAGCGTCGTCGCCCAGGCCTGGTCGGCCTATCTCGGGGTGTTCCTCGAACGACTCGGCATCATCATCCCGGAGGGCATCGCCTTCGGCTCGAGCTTCAACCTGCCGGCCATGCTGCTCGTCATCGTGCTCACCACCCTCGTCGCGATCGGCATCAAGGAGTCGATGCGGGTCAACATGGTGCTCGTCGCGATCAAGGTCTTCATCGTCCTGTTCGTCATCTTCGCCGGCATCGGCTTCATCAACACGGCCAACTACAGCCCGTTCATCCCGCCGAGCCAGCCGGCCGCCACCCAGGACAAGAGCTGGCTCGAGCTGCCGCTGCTGCAGGTCGTCACCGGCCAGACGCCGGCCGTCTTCGGCGTCATGGGCATCTTCGCGGCCGCCTCGCTCGTCTTCTTCGCCTTCATCGGCTTCGACGTCGTGGCGACCACCGCAGAGGAGTCCAAGAACCCGCAGCGTGACCTGCCCATCGGCATCATCGGCTCGCTGACCATCTGCACGATCCTCTATGTCGCGGTCAGCCTCGTGATCACCGGCATGCAGCCCTACAACCAGATCGCGCCGTCCGCCTCGCTCGCCAAGGCCTTCGAGGCCGTGGGCAAGGACGGCTACGCGACGCTCATCGCGGCAGGTGCGGTCGCCGGTCTCACCACCGTCGTGATGACCCTCATCATCGGCGCCAGCCGGGTCACCTTCGCGATGTGCCGTGACTGGCTGCTTCCGGCATCCTGGGGCACGACCAACGCCAAGACTGGCACCCCGGTCAAGATCACCGTCGCCCTCGGCACGCTCATCATGCTCGTCGCTGGCTTCACGCCCGTCGTCAAGCTCGAGGAGATGGTCAATATCGGCACGCTGACCGCCTTCTTCCTCGTCTCGCTCGCGGTGCCCGTGCTGCGCAAGCGTCGGCCCGATCTCAAGCGCGCCTTCAAGGTCCCGGGCAGCCCGGTCGTGCCCTGGTTGGCCGCTGCCGCGTGCCTCTACCTCATGATCACCCTGCCGGTGGAGACCTGGCTGCGCTTCATCGTGTGGATGGCCCTCGGCTTCGCCATCTACTTCCTCTACAGCCGCCACCACTCCCGACTCGCGGTGGGCGCCCGGGACGTCCCGGCTCCCGACTACTCCCACCCCGGCCCGCACTCGACGAGCGGGGACTCCCCGGTCCACGACTGAGCGCACGCACCGGTATGCCGCGTGCGGACTCCGCGCGCGGCATACCTGTGTCGTTGGCTAGCGAGCCGTCAGGTCCGGGTCCTGAGCCCGACCCTCGGCCTTGAGCCGGCGGTGGTCGGCGCGGAGCTCCTCGACGGCGATCTCCTCCTCGCCCGGGTCGTCCGGGCCGCCGTCCGCGTCGGCCTGCAGCGCCTCCAGCTCGGGCAGCAGCTCGTGCCGACGCCGGAAGGTCTCGACGATGGTGAGGATCGCGGCGGCCACCGGGATGCCGATGAGCGCACCGATCGCACCGAAGAGGGCCACCCCGACGAAGACCGCGCCGAGCGCGACGGCCGGGTGGATGTCCATCGTCTTGTTGCTCACCTTGGGCGTGATGCCGTAGGACTCGATCTGCTGGTAGACGACCGAGAAGCCGACGATCCAGAGCACCTTGACCGGGTCCTGCAGCAGCGCGAAGAGCGACGGGATGATCACCCCGATGTAGGTGCCGATGATCGGCACGAACTGCGCGACGATCCCGACGAGCAGGCCGAGCGGCAGCCAGAAGTTGAGCCCGATGGCGAGGAAGAAGAGCGCGTATGCCGCGGACGACACGAGCGCGACGATGAGCTTGGAGACGACGTAGCCGCCGGTCTTCTCGACCGCGATCGTCCACACCGTGATGAGCACCGGCTGGTAGCGCGGCGGCATGAAGGAGGCCAGCGTCTGGCGCAGCCGGATGCTGTCGGCGGACAGGTAGTAGGCGAAGACGAGGATCGTGACGGCGCTGAAGATGACCGACACGAGCGTGCCGAAGAGACCGAGCAACCCGCCGCCGAACTGGCCGGCGAGCTCACGCAGCCGCTCGGGAGTGACGTTGAGGTTGCTGTAGATCTGCTCGGTGTTGAAGGTCGTGCCGAAGCGGCCGTTGACCCACTCGACGGCGCCGGTCACGGCAGCCGGGAACTGGTCCTTGAGCTGCTCGGCCTGGGCCCAGAAGACCTGGCCGAACAGGGCGATCAGCCCCACGGTGAGCAGCAGGCCGCCGAAGAGCACGGCAGCGGAGGCGAGCCCTCGCTTCATTCCGGCCCGGATCAGCCAGAGCACCATCGGCTCCATGGCGATCGACATCAGCCAGGCGAGCAGCAGCAGGAAGAGGAAGCTGGCCAGCGCCTGGAAGGCCCAGACGAGGATCGCGACGATGATCGGCGCGCTGATGAGCACCGCGAGCAGCTGCTTCATCGTCGACTGGGTCAGCGAGAACCACTGGGGTCGACGCTCGACCTCGCCCGGCGTCCGCCGGGTGATCCGCAGGATCTGGGTCTGCTCGGGGTTGCTCACGCAGGTCACTCTAAAGGGGGGCGGGTTGGGTCACACCCCTTCGAGCAGGCGGCGCACCTCCGAGCTGCGATAGCGGCGGTGCCCGCCGAGGGTCCGGATCGCGGTGAGCTTGCCGGCCTTGGCCCAGCGCGTCACCGTCTTGGGGTCGACGCGGAAGAGCGCGGCGACCTCACCCGGGGTGAGCAGAGGATCCCGCTCCTCACTCCCAGTCATGCTGTGCTCCCTCAGAGAAGGTGGTGTCCCTGCCACTGTGTCACTCGGAGCCACCCGACGTGGGCCGATTCGGACAATCTCACTCGATCGGAACGTCTCGCGAGGCAAGTCCAGGGAAATGACGGGGTTTGCACGCCCTGGTGCTGTGGTTGCCAGGGCTCGCGTCGTGGCCGACTCGGCGCAAAGGCCCCTCGTCAGGTAGCGTTGCCCTCACGGAGAACACACATTCCCGGGGCCGCTCCGCGCAGACCCGTCGGGGCGAGGTCGACTCGCCCCTCGGGCCCAGGCGATGCCGCCCCGGCAGACGCACGAGGGGGTCACGCCATGGGGCGCGGCCGGGCCAAGGCCAAGCAGACGAAGGTCGCCCGGGAGCTGAAGTACTCATCTCCCAACACCGACCTGTCGGCGCTTGAGCGCGAACTGCATGGAACGGCGTCTCGTCAGGCGCGGTTGGTCGACGAGACCGACGACCTGCGCGACGACGACGACGTCGACGACTACGGGAAGTGGGCTTCCGGAGGGCGAGCCTGAGGCAGCCCCTCGCGGCCGGTTCGACACGGCTGGCGTGTGTGCCCCCTGATCCTCGATGCGTGCGCGAGCACTACTCGCGCGGGTGCGTGTCGACGAGCTGGACGGCTCCGCCGTCGACCCCCTTGGCGCCCCGCACGACCTCGTACTCGGGGTCCACGCCGTCGGCGAGGTCGGCGACCGATCCGGCGACCCAGGCCGGTATGCCGCGGGCGCGGCATACCCTGATCGCGTCGTCGGCCTGGTAGGCCGGCACGAGTGCGACGAAGCCGATGCCCTGGTTGAGGGTGCGCTCGAGGTCGGCCTGCGGCACCCGGCCGAGCTCGGCGATCAGCCCGAAGATCGGGGGCGGCGTCCAGGTCGCCCGGTCGACGGTCGCGAGCAGCCCGGTGGGCAGCACCCGGGCGAGGTTGGCGGCCAGCCCGCCACCGGTGACGTGCGACAGGGCGTGCACGTCGATGCCCGGCGTGCGGATCAGCTCGAGCAGGTCGGCGGCATAGACCCGGGTCGGGGTGAGCAGCTCCTCGCCGAGGGTGCGGCCGAGCTCGTCGACGTGCCGGTCGAGCGACCAGCCGGCGTGCGCGATGACCCGACGCACGAGCGAGTAGCCGTTGGAGTGCAGTCCGCTCGAGGCGAGGGCGATGACCGCGTCGTCGACGGCGACCCGATGCGGGCCGAGGATCTCGGCGTGCTCGACGACCCCCGTGGCGGCACCGGCGACGTCGTACTCGTCCGGCTCGAGCAGGCCAGGGTGCTCGGCGGTCTCGCCGCCCACGAGCGCGACCCCGGCGTGCGCGCAGGCCGCCGCGATCCCCTTGACGATGGCCGCGATCCGCTCCGGCACGACCTTGCCGGTGGCGATGTAGTCGGTCATGAACAGCGGCTCGGCGCCGCAGACGACGATGTCGTCGACGACCATGCCGACGAGGTCCCAGCCGATCGTGTCGTGGATGTCGAGCGCCTGGGCGATGGCGACCTTGGTGCCGACCCCGTCGGTGCTCGTCGCGAGGATCGGCCGGGCCATCCGGCCCAGCGCGCTCGCGTCGAAGAGCCCGGCGAAGCCGCCGAGCCCGCCGAGCATCTCGGGGCGCTGCGCGGCCCGCACCGAGGCCTTCAGCAGCTCGACCGCCTTGTCGCCGGCCTCGACGTCGACTCCGGCGGCGGCATACGTGATGGGCTCGGTCACGTGCTTCAGCCTACGGGTGCTGCAGGGCGTTCTCGGCGCCGCCCGAGGTGCCCACCGGCACCCCCTCGACGTCGGCCAGGTCCATCGGGAGCTGCTCGAAGAGGTGCTTGCCCAAGCGCCCGTCCTCGGGCAGCTCGATGGGGTAGGACCCGGTGAAGCACGCCGTGCACAGCTGGCCGGGGGGCTGCTCGGTGGCGGCGACCATGCCGTCGAGGGAGATGTAGCCCAGCGAGTCGGCGCCGATCGAGGCCCGGATCTCCTCGACGCCGAGCCCGGTCGCGATGAGCTCGGCGCGGGTGGCGAAGTCGATGCCGTAGAAGCACGGCCAGTGCACCGGCGGCGAGGAGATGCGCACGTGGACCTCGGCGGCGCCCGCCTCGCGGAGCATCCGCACCTGGGCGCGCTGGGTGTTGCCGCGGACGATCGAGTCGTCGACGACGACGAGTCGCTTGCCCCGGATCGTGTGAGCGAGCGGGTTGAGCTTGAGCCGAATCCCCAACTGCCGCAACGTCTGTGACGGCTGGATGAAGGTCCGCCCGACATAGGCGTTCTTGACGAAGCCCTGGCCGAAGGGGATGCCGGACTCCTGCGCATAGCCGACCGCGGCCGGCACGCCGGAGTCCGGCACGCCGATGACGAGGTCGGCCTCCACCGGGTGCTCGCGCGCGAGCTGGCGGCCCATGTCGACCCGGGCCTCGTGCACGACGCGCTGGCGGATCGTCGCATCGGGGCGGGCGAGGTAGACGTACTCGAAGACGCAGCCCATGGGCTCGGGCTCGGCGAAGCGGTGCGAGCGCAGCCCGTCCTCGTCGATGACGAGCAGCTCCCCCGGCTCGATCTCGCGGATCACCGCGGCGCCGACGGTCTGCAGCGCGGCGGTCTCCGAGGCCACCACCCAGCCGCGGTCCAGCCGCCCGAGCGCGAGCGGGCGGATGCCGTGCGGGTCGCGCGCGGCATACAGGGTGTGCTCGTCCATGAAGACGAAGCAGAAGGCGCCGCGCAGACGCGGCAGCACGTCGAGCGCGACCGACTCGAGCGAGCGGTCCGGGTCCGACAGCAACGCGGTGACCAGGGCCGTGTCCGTGGTGTTGCCGCGCGCCAGCTCGCCGGTATGCCGCCCGGTCCCGCGCCGCTCGTCGAGCAGGTCGCGCAGCTCGGCGGAGTTGATGAGGTTGCCGTTGTGGGCGAGCGCGACGGTCGTCGTGTCGGTGCCGCCGAGGGTGGGCTGGGCGTTCTCCCAGGTCGAGCCGCCGGTCGTGGAGTAGCGGCAATGGCCGATCGCGACGTAGCCCTGCAGCGACTGCAGCGCGCTCTCGTCGAAGACCTGGCTGACCAGGCCCATGTCCTTGTAGACCAGCACCTTGTGTCCGTCGCCGGTCGCGATGCCGGCCGACTCCTGGCCGCGGTGCTGCAGCGCATAGAGCCCGAAGTAGGTGAGCTTGGCGACCTCCTCGCCCGGCGCCCAGACCCCGAAGACGCCGCACGCGTCCTGGGGGCCCTTCTCGCCCGGGAGCAGGTCGTGGGTCAGCCGTCCGTCGCCGCGTGCCACCGCGCCAGTCTCTCACGGGTATGCCTCCCTTCGGCGCTGGGCGGGTTCCGGCCGGCTCTAGGCTGTCACTCATGACCTCACGTGCCGCCGCATCCGACGAGCCCGGATCCAAGGTCGTCGTGCGGCGGCACCGGGCGCCTCGGCCGCTGTCCTTCGTGCTCGTCGGCACCGTCCTGGGCTTCGCCGCGGGCGGGGCCCTCGCGCTGGTCGGGCAGCCGGTCAAGGGCTACTCGGCGGGTGCCCAGGTGGGCTACTTCGGCCTGCTCGGCGCCTTCCTCGGCGCCCTGATCGGCGGCATCATCTTCGCTCTGCTCGACCGGCGCAGCTCCTAGCCCCTCGGGCGGTGCGACCGGCCGGAGCGCCCTCGTCACCCAACGGGACCCCAGAGCGGCAGCAGGGCGTCCAGCCCGGCCCGCTCACCCGAGGCGAGCACCCGGCCGCTGGCCAGAGCGTCGGCCCAGGACAGCTCGCCGAGCGCCACCTGCAGCCAGGTCGACGGGTCGGTCTCGACGACCGACGGCGGGGTGCCCCGCCGGTGCACCGGCCCGGCAACGCACTGGACCACCCCGTAGGGCGGCACCCGGACCTCCACCGACCGGCCCGGCGAGCGGGCGGCCAGCTCCTCGAGGGTGAAGCGCACGGCGACGGCGACCACCTCCCGATCCGGCGGCAGCGCCGACAGGCCGGCGGCGCGGCATACCGTCACGGCGCTCTCCCCTACGGCGAGCGGGATCCGACGACGTGGTGGCACCGGTCCATCCTCTCGCGTCACCTGGGAGAGGATGGCCCCATGCGCGCCACGACGATCCATGCCCCCTTCGACATCCGGGTCGAGGACCTGCCCGACCCCGAGCTGCACCGGCCGACCGATGCCCTCGTCAAGGTGCACGCAGCCTGCGTGTGCGGCTCGGACCTGTGGCCCTACCGCGGCATCAACGACGTCACGCCGGGCACGCGGATCGGCCACGAGTTCGTCGGCACGGTCGAGCAGGTCGGCGACGAGGTCACCGGTTTGCGGCCGGGTGACTTCGTCATCGCCCCGTTCGTCTACTCCGACAACACCTGTCGGGTATGCCGCGCCGGCATGCAGACCTCGTGCGAGCACGGCGGCTTCTGGGGCACCGACGACGAGCACGGGCTGCCCGTCGACGGCGGGCAGGGTCAGTGGGTGCGGGTGCCGCAGGCCGAGGGCACCCTCGTCACCGTGCCCGGTCGGCCCGGCGACGACCTCCTGCCGGACCTGCTCACCCTCTCCGACGTCATGGGCACCGGGTGGCACTGCGCGGTCGGCGCCGGCGTGCAGCCGGGCGACACGGTAGCGGTCGTCGGCGACGGCGCGGTCGGCCTCTGCGCGGTGATCGCGGCCCACCTCATGGGCGCGTCGATGGTCGTCGCGATGAGCCGGCACGAGGCCCGGCAGGCGCTGGCCACCCAGTTCGGCGCGACCCACCTCGTCGCCGAGCGGGGCGAGCAGGGGGTGGCCAAGGTGCGGGCGCTCACCGAGGGGCTGGGCGTCGACCGAGCCCTCGAGTGCGTCGGCACGGGTGAGGCGATGGCGACCGCCTTCGACCTGGTCCGGCCGGGTGGCTCGGTCGGCTTCGTCGGCGTGCCGCACGGGGTCGAGCTGCCGATCGGGACGATGTTCCGCAACAACATCGGGATCGGCGGGGGCATCGCGCCGGTGCGGGCCTATCTGCCCGAGCTGCGCGATCGGGTGCTCGCCGGCGAGATCCACCCAGGCCGGGTCTTCGACCTCACCCTGCCGCTCGACGAGGCGCCCGAGGCCTATGCCGCGATGCATGAGCGGCGGGCCACCAAAGTGCTCCTGCAGCCCTGGTGAGAGGCTGGTCGCGTGGGTGACGTGTGGAGCAGCGCGGCCAATCACGGGGGTCAGCTCGTCGGCGCGCTCATCGGGATCTTCTGGGTGATGCTCGGCGGCTGGTGGGTGGCGATCGGCCGACGCCGCTCGGTCGTGGCCGCCCACTGGCAGCGGGTGGTCGGGAAGATCGTCGACAAGAACGGCGGCACCGAGGGGCTCATCGCCCGCAACCCGCATCTCACGTATGCCGCCTCCGACGGCTCGGCGCACCGGGTGCCGAGCCACTCGCGCTGGGACAGCTGGGAGCCGGGACAGGACGTCGACGTCCTCGTCGACCCGGACGTGCCCGGTCGGGCGATGCTCGCGAGCCATGCGGAGCGAGGTGGCACCTATGTCGTCATCGGCTGGTTCATCGTCGTCGTCGGGGTGCTCACCCTCATCGCCTCGCTGTTGCTCGCCGTCGCGACGCCGACGACGTGACGCCGACCAGGTGATCGCTCGATGAGTCGTCGGGGGGCGCAGCCGGACGGTCGCTTCCACTTCGAGCCCGATGACCGCGGCGGGGTCACCGTGCTCGTCGACGGGCACCCGCAGTCGCACGTCGACCTCGCCGACCCGGAGCTGCTCGCGTTCGACTATGTGGCTCAGCTGGCGATGGTCCTGGACGTCCTGCCGGCCGGCCCGCTGCGGGTGACCCACCTCGGCGGGGCGGGCCTCACGTTGGCCCGGTGGGTGGCCGCGACTCGGCCGGGCTCACCGCAGATCGTGCTCGAGCCGGATGCCGAGCTGACCGCCGCGGTGCGGGAGCGGCTGCCGCTGCCGCGCGGGCACCGGATCCGGATCCGGCCGGTCGACGGGCGGTCCGGTCTGGCTGGGCTGGCCGACGGGTCGGCGGATGCCGTCGTCCTCGACGCCTATGCCGCCGGGCGGGTGCCGGGCGAGCTGGTCACCGTGGAGGCGCTGGCCGAGGTCGGCCAGGTGCTGGCCCCCGCGGGGGTGCTCGTCGCGAATCTCGCCGACGAGCCGGGCCTGGGTTGGGTAGCCCGGGTGGTGGCGTCGCTCGAGTCGGCGGGCTGGGCCGGGGACGTCGGTCTGGTGGCGGCGGCGGAGGTCCTCAAGGGTCGCCGCTTCGGGAATGTCGTCGTCGCGGCGGCGCGGACCGCCCTCGATCTCGCGGCGCTGCGCCGCCGGGCCGCGAGCGCCAGCTGGCCGACCGCTGTCCGCGATCACGGCGAGGTGCGCCGGCTCGCATGTGGCGCGCGCCCATTCACCGACGCGACCGCCGAGCCCTCCCCCGTCCCACCCGATCCGGGCAGCTGGCGGGTGCGCTGAGCAGCGCATCACGCGGGCCGTCGTCGGTCCGGCTCATGCTCACGTGGGAGCGCACCACGATGGGGGTCCTGGCGATACGCACTGGTGGGCCCCTCCACCAGTGGGCGCTGGTGGGCCCCTCCACCAACGCGTAGCCGCGCACCCCCCACATCACGCGGACCCGCACCGGCGCCGACACACGGAGGCAGGCGGTGCCAGGCACAACTCGCTGCGGACCCTACGACCCCGCCGACCGGTCGGTGCGCTCGAGTCCCGCGGCGGCGGCATACCGCTCGTGCAGTCGCGCGCGGATCTGCTCGGGCGAGTAGGAGCGGCGGGTCCGCTCGCGGCGCGCGACGACCGCGCCGGCGGCGACGACCCCCGCCGCACCGGCCAGCCCGATCCACTTCCACCACCGGCGCGCGCCTGCTGACATGCGATGAGGGTATGCCGTCACACTGATCCGCATGCCCGTGCCCGCGCCGTCGCCCGCCTCGCCGTCACTCAGCGTCGACGCCGCCGTCGAGCTCACCCGCACCGGCGACATCTGGGTGTTCCGCGGGCGCACCGGCGCCGACCGGGCGATCCAGACCCTCACCAACGCGCCGGTCAACCACGTCGGGATGGCGGTCGTCATCGACGACCTGCCGCCGCTCGTGTGGCACGCCGAGCTCGGCCGCAACCTGCCCTGCCTGTGGTGCGGCGCCACCCACCGCGGGGTCCAGCTGCACGACCTGCGCGCCGCGGTCGACCGATGGCGCGACACCTACCACCAGCGGGCCTGGCTGCGCCAGCTCACCCCCGAGGTCACCCGCGAGCAGGAGGACCGCCTGCTGCTCACGGTCGCCCGGCTCGACGGGGTCTCCTTCCCCACCACCGCCGGTCTCGCCTGGCGCTGGCTGCGCGGTCGCGACGCGCACGTCTCGCGGCGCGAGCACGCCCGCCGCCTCGAGCGACCCGAGCAGGCCTACTGCGCCGAGGTGGTCGCCGCGACGATGGCCGACATGGGCATGCTCGACCCCGGCTACGCCGTCAACTGGTATGACCCCGGCACCTTCTGGAGCGGCGAGTTCCTGCCCCTTACGCCTGGCTGGTCGCTCGGCGACGAGATCGCCGTCGGCTGACCCCCGACCGCCCTGGCCGCCCGAGCGCACGCGGGTCAGCCCACGGTCTGACGCGCGGGGCCGAGCCACGTTCTAGCCTGGCTCGGTGACCACCCCGGCGATCGCCCGAGTGCCCGGACCTGCCGGCTGGGCGCAGCGTCACCCGCAGCTCGTCGACGTGCTCTTCGCCGCGCCCTTCCTGCTCTTCTGGCTCGCTCTCACGCTCGCCGCCGGGCGCGGCACCTGGATCGCCGTCGTGTCCGCGATCCAGGTCTTCCCGCTCGTCGTGCGGCGACGGTGGCCGACCGCGGTGTATGCCGCCGCGAGCCTGGGCTGCCTGCTCCAGCTCGTCACCCTCGACCACTTCATCGGCGGGGAGGCCGCCTTCCTCGTCGCGCAGTACACCATCGCCGCGCACGGCCGGCACGAGCGGCTGCGCCGCGCCGCACTCGGCGTCGGCGTCCTCGCAGGGACCCTGCCGTCCCTCGTCTGGGGGAGGGCCGTCGACACGACCACGGCGGGGCAGATCTTCGGCGCAGTCCTGCTGACGATCGTGGCCACTGTGTGCTGGGTCGGTGGCGACCTCATGCGCCAGCGTCGCCAGGTGGTCGCGGCGCTCGCCGAGCAGAACGCCGCTCTGCTGCGCGACCGCGACCAGCGTGAGCGGCTGGCCGCCCAGGCCGAGCGCGCGAGGATCGCCCGGGAGATGCACGACATCGTCGCGCACAACCTCTCGGTCATCGTCGTGCAGGCCGACGGAGCAGGGTATGCCGCGCGGCACAGCCCCGCCGACGCCGAGCAGCGGGCGCGGATCGCCCTCGACACCCTCGACACCATCGCCCGCACCGCCCGCGCGTCCCTCGCCGAGACCCGGCGCCTCGTCGGGGTGCTGCGCGAGCCTGCAGACACCACCGACTATGCGCCGACCGCGGGCCTGGACCAGGTGCCCGGCTTGGTGGAGTCGGTCCGCGCCTCGGGGCTGACCGTCGACCTCGACCTGCCGGAGCCACTCCCGAGCCTGCCCCGCGACGGCGACCTCGCGGCATACCGAGTCGTCCAGGAGGGCCTCACCAACGTCCTCAAGCACGCCGGCCATCGAGCCCGAGCGCGGGTGAGCATCACCGAGCAGCCGACGGGGCTGACCATCGAGGTCGCCGACGACGGGCGCGGCGCTGCGGCGACTGCACCGGCCGCGCCGGGCCATGGCCTGGTCGGGATGCGCGAGCGGGTCGCTGCGGCCGGCGGCTCGCTGCGGGCCGGCCCGGCCGACGGCGGCGGCTATGCCCTCACCGTGCGCCTGCCCACCGCCGGACACCTCCCCACGGTCACCACCGATACGGCCGAGGAGCGTTGAGGGACAACCCGATTCGTCTCGTCGTCGTCGACGACCAGGCCCTCGTGAGGGCCGGCTTCCGGATGGTCCTCGACGCCCAGCAGGACATGGTCGTCGTCGGCGAGGCCGGCGACGGACAGGAGGCCCTCGACCTGCTGGCCCGGGTCGAGGCCGACGTCGTGCTCATGGACATCCGGATGCCGCGCCTCGACGGCGTCGCAGCCACCCGTGCGCTCGCCGCCCGCGGCGAGCGCCCCCGGGTCGTCATCCTCACGACCTTCGACCTCGACGACTACGCCTTCGCGGCGCTCAAGGCCGGCGCCTCCGGCTTCCTGCTCAAGGATGCCGGCCCGGCCGACCTGCTCTCGGCGATCCGGGCGGTGCACAGCGGTGACGCGGTCGTCGCCCCGAGCACCACCCGCCGGCTGCTCGAGCACGTCCTCGCCGGCCTGCCGAGTGACAGCGCCGGACCACCGCGCGACGGCACCGCCGCCGGCCCGACACCCGCAGCCACCCCAACCGTCTCTGAGCCGACCCCGCCCGTGGGGGGCCCGACGCACCCGGCGCTGGCCGCCCTGACCCCCCGCGAGATCGAGGTGCTCACCGCGGTCGGCCAGGGGCTGAGCAATGCCGAGATCTGCGCGGCGTTCGTCGTCGCCGAGGCGACGGTGAAGACCCACATCGGCCGGATTCTCGCCAAGCTCGACCTGCGCGACCGGGTGCAGATGGTCGTGCTCGCCTACGAGACCGGGCTGGTGCGGATCAGACCACGGTCGTAGGGCGGGTCGACCCCAGCCCCGGAAGACCAGACCGCAGCCCGACGCGCGGCAGGGGTGCGGCCGAGCAGCCTGGAGGCATGACCTTCAGCGCCTCGGCCCAGCCTGCCGCCTACCCCACCAGCCCGACCTCAGCCACCTCGCCCTCAGCCACCTCCACCGCCGGCCCGACCCCGATCGCCCGGGCCGTCGACCTGGTCAAGACCTACGGCACCGGGCCGGGCGCCGTGCGCGCTGTCGACGGCATCGACCTCACCATCCGCCGCGGCGAGTTCACCGCGGTGATGGGCCCCTCCGGCTCCGGCAAGTCCACCCTCATGCACTGCCTCGCCGGCCTCGACACCGCGACGTCCGGGCAGGTATGGCTCGGCGACACCGATCTCACCCGGCTGGGCGACGCGGCCCTCACCCGGGTCCGCCGCGACCGGATCGGCTTCGTCTTCCAGTCCTTCAACCTGCTGCCGACGCTCACCGCCGCACAGAACATCGTGCTCCCGATCGACCTCGCCGGCCGCGCCGTCGACCCGGCCTGGCACGACCGGCTCGTCGACGTGCTCGGCCTGCGCGACCGGCTCGGACATCGCCCCAGCGAGCTCTCCGGCGGCCAGCAGCAGCGGGTCGCCATGGCCCGAGCGATGATCACCCGCCCGGACATCCTGTTCGCCGACGAGCCCACCGGCGCCCTCGACACCCGCACCAGCGCCGAGATGCTCGACTTCCTGCGCACCGGCGTGCGCGAGCTCGGCCAGACCATCGTCATGGTGACCCACGACCCGGGTGCCGCGGCATACGCGGGGCGGGTCGTCTTCCTCAGCGACGGCCGGATCGCCGGCGAGCTCACTGCCCCCACCCGCGAGTCCGTGCTCGCGACGATGTCGGAGTGGGTGGCCTGATGCTCGCC
>Ga0116151_10002992_pt1 | contig 15293 bp, 10 predicted proteins | sample AD_UKC117_MetaG_FD_89893 | JGI IMG/M metagenome (GOLD analysis project Ga0116151, IMG submission 89893) | Active sludge microbial communities of municipal wastewater-treating anaerobic digesters from Hong Kong - AD_UKC117_MetaG | ecosystem: Engineered > Bioreactor > Anaerobic > Digestate...
CCAAAAGCTGCTATTGTCAGGGTAAACAACACAACAATTAGCTTGTTTTTTATACTAAAGTGGATAATTTGATTAATCATAAAGCTGGTGTTTCTAAAATATTTTAAAACAATGACTTAAAATTAAGACAAATTTGTTTAAAAACGAATTTAATGAAACAACAGTTAAACAAAAAGGTTTAAGGCGAAAAGAAGACCTAAAATTCTTTATATCCTGAATAAAACTATTTGTGTGTGATACAGAAAAAAGAAACGCACCAAAAAAGTGCGTTTAAGATATTATAAAGCAGGTTTTTGCTTGAAACTTCTGTATAAAAGATAGATCCCAATTAAAACAAACGGGATACTTAACCATTGCCCCATATTTAGTGCCATTCCTGTTTCAAAATCTACCTGTACCTCTTTAATAAATTCGATAAAGAAACGAACGGCAAATAAGCTTATTAAGAATAATCCGAATATAAGTCCCTGTTTAAGCTGGGTTCCCTTTTTATTGTAAATAAGGTATAAAACAATAAAAATGATTAAATACGATAATGCCTCGTAAATTTGGGTAGGATGTTTTGGAACGGTTTGCCCGTCGCGCACAAAAACAAACCCCCAAGGCAGATTTGTTTCAATGCCATAAATCTCAGAATTCATTAAGTTTCCCATGCGGATAAAAAATCCTGCCAGAGCAACCACAATTACAATCCGGTCTAAAATCCATAAATAAGGCTTTTTATTCTTTTTCGAAAAGTAGTAAAGTGCAATTAAAATACCTATGGCAGCACCATGGCTGGCTAATCCTCCATGCCATATTTTCAGTATTTCTAGGGGATTGCTTAAATAATAATCGGGCTGGTAAAATAAACAATGCCCTAAACGTGCTCCAATTACCGTTCCAACAGCCATATACACAGTAAGCTTATCTAATAATTCAATACTTAAACCTTCTTTTTTAAATATCTTTTGCATAATAATGTATCCAAAAAAGAAAGAAGCTGCAAACAAAACTCCGTAATACCTAATGCTTAATCCCCAGAAACTAACTATTTCGGGATCTACATTCCAGTTTATATAGCCCTGTATCATAATTTTTGTTTTTATTTTTACAAATGTATAAAAAAAATCAGGCTATACTTTGTTTTGATTCTTACGATTATGTTATTTAATGTTAAAATAAAATGCAATTGTTATATTGTATCGCGATATAAGTAATAATTTAAATAAACTTTTTAAGTTTGTACATTACTATTTTTATTATGATGAATAAGATTAATTATCGGATTTACCTGGCAGGAATTATCTTGCTATCCATTTTTATTATGGGGTCTTGTGCAAAAATTGTTGCCCCTACCGGCGGACCTAAAGATGAAACTCCTCCTAAAATTGTAGAAATAGCACCTGCTAATTATTCAACTTCGTTCGAAAGTGATGAAATTAATATTAAGTTTAACGAGTTTATTCAACTAAAAGATATAAATAACAACCTTATAATGTCTCCTCCGGTAGATGAAAAACCTGAAATAATGGTTAAAGGTAAGGTACTGAATATTAAAATGAAGAGTTGGCTTAAAGATTCTACTACATATAATATATATTTCGGAAACTCGGTACAGGACTACAACGAAGGAAATCCTATAGAAAATTTCCAGTATGTTTTTTCTACTGGCGCTTATATTGATTCGTTGAGTATCGAAGGCCAGATTCTGGATGCATTTACTCTGTTTCCACAAGAGGGAATTTATGTAATGCTTTACGATACTTATGAAGATTCTGTGCCTTTAAAAAATATACCAAGGTACTTATCAAAAACCAATAAGGAAGGTTTTTTTAAAATAAATAATATCAGCGAAAACCAATATAAAGTTTTTTGTACCGACGATTTAAATAAGAACTTTATTTACGACATGCCAAACGAAAAAATAGCATTCGTTGACTCATTAATCAGGTTTAATTTGATTACTGAAGTAATTGTTGACACACTTTTTAAATCGGATACTCTTGCCGTAAATATGGATTCGACAATAGCCAATAAACAAATAGATACTATTATAACACGTATTAACAAGTATTACGAAAAACCGAAATACGTATTTATGTTGTTCGAAGAAGACAAGAAGGTACAATACTTAACAAATACAAAACGCAATCAAAAAGAAAAACTGGAATTTATGTTTAATAAACCAATAAAGGATAGTTTAATTCTTTCGATAAACGATTCTGTTGTTCATAAAGATTGGTTTTTAAAAGAGGTGAATACAACAAACGATACTATTTTATATTGGATTACGGATAGTTTAATTTATAACCGGGAACAATTAGACGTATTACTTAGCTATCAAAAAGAAGATTCGAATTTAGTTTATCAATGGGCTACCGATACTTTAAACCTAAAATATTTTGTAACTAAAAAGGATAAAAATACAGAAGAACAACCCGATACATTAATTCAATATAAAACCAATATAAAAAACAACGGAATAATTGATTTAAACAATAACATTCGTTTTAATTTTGAGAGGCCTATAAAAAATGTTGATCAATCGAAATTTTCCATTTTTTCTGTAGTTGATACGATAGAAACTCCGATTGAGTTTTCGGTATCTCAGGACAAAGCAAATCTTAGAAAAATGGATATCCATACAAAGTGGGCTTCTGATACTTCTTATAAGTTAATAGTTCTTCCCGGGGCTTTTTATGATATTTATGGATTAACCAATGATACACTTGAAATTAAGTTTAAATCACAAAAACTTGATTTTTATGGAAAAATATTGGCAAATGTGGTGGGTATTGATTCTTCATTTCAGCTTATTACACAATTAATAGTTCCCGGCAAAGATAAAGAACAGGTGTTTTTAGAAAAGATCATTCAGAATGACCAGATTGTTGAATTTTCTTTTTTACCGCCTAAAGAATTTATTTTTAAAGTAATACTTGATAAAAATTTTAATGGAAAATGGGATACGGGAGATTATATGAACCATATTCAACCCGAAGAGGTTTTGTACCATACCGAGAAAGTTAAAGTTCGCTCAAATTGGGATATTGAGATTAATTTTGATGTAAATAAAAAATAATAATATGTCGGTTTTACTGGAATTTGCTATGTTTCCTACTGATAAAGGAGATAGTGTTAGCCAATACGTTAGTGAGGTTATAAAAATGATTCGTGAAAGTGGTAGTCCTTATAAACTAACTGCTATGGGTACCATAATTGAAACAGAAACAATAGAACAAGCGCTTGAAATTGTTAACCAATCATATAAAGTATTAGAACCTCTCTCAAACAGGGTTTATTCTTCCATTAAGCTTGATATTCAGAAAAATAAATCCAACAGGCTTATTTCTAAAATTGAATCCATAGAATCGAAAATAGGTGAAGTTAATAAATAAATATACGACCCGGCATAATCTTTGACATATAGTATTTATTGTTCTTCGATAATAAATTTGAACAAAATCATTTTATTATACGTATAAAATGAATATCTTGCTGCACTCTAATTTATAACTATTTAAAACAAATAAAACCTCATAACTATGATCAAAAAATTACATCTGCTCTTAATTTTCTTAATGGTATTAGGATTGGCAAATGCACAAAGTGTAAAGCGAATAGAATTAAAAAAAGGAAAAGAAAAATCCGGCAGAAACGAACATGTTTTGGATTATAAAAACAAACTGATTTTAACAGAAAGCATAAATTTTATTGATGTTTATGAGAAAGAGACAAAACAAGGATCTTATATTCTGTTGCAAGGAAAAGACTTAGTTAAAACTTATCGTTCAGGTATGCCCGATTTACCGGTTTTTAGCCGATTGGTAGAGATTCCTTTATATCATAGGGCAGAGGTTAAAGTTATTTCTTTCGATGAAGAAATCATTGAACTTACAAAAGAAAACATTAATCAACAAATAATTCCGGCACAGCCATCTTTGTCGAAAAGTGATGATCCTGAAAAAGTTAAATTTTATAAGGATAAACAGATTTATAATACAAATGATTTTTATAAAAGAGACATTCTATATTTTGAAAACAGAGGCTATTTGCGCGATAAGCAGATTGGTTACCTGGAAGTTTCTCCCTTTGAATATAATCCGGTAAGTAATACACTTAAAATATTAAATAACATTGTGATTGAAATTAATTTTATTGAAGATAAATCAGCAAAAACAATACCTGTTAAAAGTGTAACATCACCCTATTATAATAATATAGTTAATACTATAAATCAAGTTGATAATGCTAAATCACTTATTGAGGGGCCTGTAAAATATGTTATTATTTCTGACCGCATGTTTGAAGAAACACTACAGCCTTTTATTTTGTGGAAAACTCAGAAAGGATTTAATGTTATTGCAGCCTATACCGACGAAATTGGTACAACAAAAGAAGCAATTAAAACCTATTTACAGGATTTATATGAAAACCCTGATGATGAAGTTGCTCCAACATTTATATTATTTGTTGGTGATGTTGGACAAATACCTGTTTTTGCAGGAACGGCTGGCTCCCATGTTACTGATTTATACTATTGCGAATATACCGGCGATAAATTACCTGAGGTATTTTATGGGCGTTTTTCCGCCACTTCAGTCGAACAGTTACAGCCGCAAATAGATAAAACTCTGGAGGTCGAGAAGTTTAATATTCCAGATCCTTCCTATTTAAACAATGTTGTCCTCATAGCAGGTGTTGATGCTGATTATGCACCAACTAATGGCAATGGATTTGTTAATTATGCATCAACATATTATATAAATAGTGAAAATGGGGTTAATGCAATGAATTATCTGTATCCCGAATCGGGTAGTTCTGATGAACAGATCAGAGCAGATATTTCGGGAGGGGTAGCATTAGCAAATTATACAGCACATTGTAGTTCTGGAGGATGGGGAGATCCAACTTTTGTAAATTCACATGTAGCTTCTATGACCAACACACATATGTATCCATTGATGATAGGAAATTGCTGCTTATCAAACAAGTTTGACGATGCATCTTGTTTTGGTGAAACACTTTTGCGGACAGCAGATAAAGGAGCTGTTGGTTATATTGGTGGTTCAAATAATACTTACTGGGACGAAGATTATTTTTGGGGAGTCGGACTGGCAAGTGTATCAGCAAATCCCACATATGAGGGTAGTGGTTTAGGTTCGTATGACAGGTTTTTTCATTTAAATGGAGAGTCAAAAGAAGACTGGTACATTACACAAGGACAAATGGTTGTGGCAGGTAATCTTGCTGTTGAGGAATCTTCATCCTCAAGAAAAGCATATTATTGGGAAATTTATCATTTAATGGGCGATCCTTCGTTAACTCCTTATGTTACTGTTCCAGAGATTTTGACAGCTTCGTATAATTCGGTAATTATGATAGGAGCGGATTCTTTAATAGTAAATGCTGAAGAAAATTCATATGTTGCTATTTCAAAAGAGGGAGTTCTTTTAGATGCTAAATTAGTTGGTTCATCAGGTCAGGTGGAATTATCTTTCGAAACAATTAATGATGCAACCCCTTTGGATTTGGTAATTACAAAACAAAACAGGCAGCCGGTTATTGATGAAATTACTATTATTCCGGCTACTTTTCCATACGTAACTTTAGATGATTTTTCTGTTGATGATGCCATGGGAAACAATAATGGTTATGCCGATTTCGCTGAAACGATATCTCTGAATATATTACTAAAAAATATTTCGGATGCTTATGACGCATTTGATGTAAATGCACTATTAAATACTACCGATACCAATGTTGTAATTAATGATAATGCTCAAAGTTTTGGTAATATTGCTTATTTGGATGATTCACTAATAAACCTGGCTTTTGAGGTAAGCTTAAAAGATAAATTTAACGATCAGCAAATAATTTCTTTTGAACTTTTGATAACAGGAAAAGATGATCAGGATGTAACGTATACCTGGAAATCAGAATTTGAAATTAAAGTTAATGCTCCAAAATTGGAAATAGGAGAGATACTAATTAGTGAAAATTCTGGTAATGCAAATGATACGATTGACCCGGGAGAAACGGCAACAATGAGACTGGTAATAAAAAATAATGGCTCAGCAGATATTGATGGACTCAAAGCAAGTGCTTTTTTACTTGGAAATACAAGTTCAATTTTAACCCTGAATACCTCTGAAGAAACAGGCATTGTTTTAAATTCAAATACTACAGATACTATTGAATTTAGTATTACGGCAAACGTTGCTGCCGAAATAGGAAGCTTAGCTTATATTGGATTTAAGTTGGAAGATATTTCATACGATTCGTATTCAGTAACAAAAGATAATGTGCTGGTAATAGGCAATATTCCGGTTATACTAATATCACAAGAAAATACTGTTAATACCAGATATGCTTATTTTTATGATTCAGGAGGCAAGAATGGTAAGTATGGTGATGGTGAAAATTATACTATTACCTTGGTATCGGAAGATATAGACAGGTTTTTGCAGGTTGAGTTTTTATCTTTTGCGATAGAACCTAATGGTAGTGGTTGTTATGATGTTTTGCAGGTATACAATGGCAATAGTACTTCGGCATCTTTATTAGGAACTTACTGCTCGTCTAATGTTCCGCAAATTATAAGATCTGATAATGCAGAAAATGCCTTAACTTTCTTATTCGATTCTGATGTATCCGTTACCGATGCGGGGTGGGAAGCAATTGTAAAAAGTGTAAATGGATATAATTATCAATTAACGGTGAATGGTCCGGAAGGGCCTATAGAATCTGCTAGTGTTACTTTTAATAACGAAACACTTACAACTGGGGCAGATGGCATTGCTTTATTTGAAAATGTTACAGAAGGAATAGACATTCCACTGATAGTTACTGCTCCGGGTTATTATGATTTTGAAAGTAGTGTTGACTTATTACAAAATGTAAGTGAAGAAATTACTCTTAATGATAGTTTTTCTGATATTAAATTTATAGTAAAGGATAAACTTACTGGAAGTTTTATCGAAAATGCAGAAATTGTTTTTGTTGAACAAACAGTTTATACCGATGCAAATGGAGAATACACTTTTAGTCATTTACCTTATGCAATAGATCAGGAATACGTTGTAAGTAAAGATACTTATAATGATTATACCGGTAATACTGATGTGGATGTTAATAAAACAATTACAATTAATTTGGAATACCCACAATATGATATACGTTTTATTGTAATGGATTCTGATGAACATCCAATCGCTGGTGCAAATATTTCTTTTAACGATGAGGAAAATACTACAGATACTTATGGTGAAATATTATTTAGTAATGTACCATCACAAGTTAGTATTCCATATGAAATATCAAAACAAGGTTATGATACCATAAATGAAGATATAATAATTAATAAGGATGATACCATTGAGGTAGTAATGAATTTTATAGGTTATGATGTTACTTTTACCATTAAAAATGGTTCAAATAAAATCAGCAATGCAACGGTATCTTTTAACTCTGAGCAAAAAACCAGTGATTCTGAGGGTATAGCCATTTTCAATCACGTATTTCAGGCATCGAACATCGCTCTTTTAATTTCTAAAGAAGGTTATAATACTCTTGATACTGCAATTACAGTTACCGATCAAAATAAGTATATTGATATACAATTATCGTTGGCTACAGCAATTTCTGATTTTACCAACTCTAATGTAAAAATTTACCCAAATCCTTCTGAGGGGATTTTTAATGTTGAGATTAATACTGATGATAATAGCGAATATAAAGTTGTAGTTTATGATATTTTAGGATCGGTAATTTATCAAAGAAATGTATACAGCAACTCTAAACATCAAATTGATATTTCGAAATATGCTAAAGGGATGTATTTCTTATCTGTAGAAAAAGAAAACAAACAAACGATAAGTAAACAATTAATTATTAAATAAATAATAGAAAACATACCAGCAAAAATCGATGGTTTATAACCATCGGTTTTTTTAGTGTGTTTAAAACAACAATTAACTTTATGAAACCTAAAATTTTAATTATTTCAATCTTTTTATTTTTAAACACTCTTTTTGTTGAAGGACAAGTTAAAGAGACACGTATCGAATATCAAGAAAAAAGCAAAGGAAGTGCTCAGATTTATTTTTCTCTTGGCGATTATCTCCAGCAGGTTGTGCCTACACCCAAAGGAGAAGCAGTAAAAATTAATGTTAAAAATGGATCTAAAATTTTAACTAAAGGAGCTCCTGATTTACCAAAATTCTCAAGTTCCTTAATAATTCCGGATGAGTATGATATCCAAATCAATGTGGTTGAATCAAAGTTTATTGAAATAAGCGATATCTTAATTGCTCCCTCCAAAGGAATTATAACTCGTGATAAAAACCCGGAATCTGTTCCTTTTGTTTTTGGTGAGATTTATGAATCTGATGAGTTTTTCCCAAAACAGATTGTTGATAAAGAAAGACCTTATATTTTAAGAGACTATCGGGGACAAACTATAAATATTTATCCTTTCCAGTATAATCCTGTTTCGAAAGTTTTAAGAGTTTATACCGAACTTATTGTTAAAATTTCTGAAGATTCAGATCAAAAAGCTACAATCAATGTTTTGGATAAAAATAAAGATACAAATGAAATTCGTGAGTTTGCAGAAATTTATAAATCCCATTTTCTTAATTATTCTTTTGGCACAAAATATACTCCATTGGTAGAAGAAGGAGAAATGCTTATTATTTCTCCAACCGAGTATTTAAGCAAATTAGATACTTTTATTAATTGGAAAAATCAAAGAGGATTAAAAACAGAGATTGTTGAATATAGCACTATTGGAAGCACTGCGGAGCAAATTAAAACATATGTTATAGATTATTACAATAATCACAACCTGGTATATTTGCTATTAATTGGTGATGCTGAGGATATACCTTCTCTCTATAAATCAGGCGATTCCGATGCTGCCTATGGGCATATTTTAGGTGACGATTCCTATACAGAGATTTTTGTAGGCCGTTTCTCAGCCGAAAATGAAACGCAACTGGAAACACAAGTAAACCGGTCTATCTATTACGAAAGAGATATAGAAACCAGTGCTACATGGTTATCGAAAGCAATTGGAATATCTTCAGACGAAGGAGGGGGCGGACAAGGTGATGACGGTGAAGCCGACAGAGAGCATATGGATAATATCCGAACAGATTTACTGAATTATGGGTACGATCCGGTTGAGCAAATATATGATCCGGGAGCTTCGGCAACAACAGTTTCTAATAAATTAAACGAGGGTATAGGTTTAATAAATTATGTTGGGCATGGATCCGATTATAGTTGGGGAACAACAGGTTTTTCGGTTAATGATGTAAATAATCTTACCAACGAAAATATGTTACCGTTCATTTTTGATGTGGCTTGTGTTAATGGAAATTTTCACGGACAAACGTGTTTTGCGGAATCGTGGTTAAGAGCCACAAATAATGGTAATTTTACCGGTGCTGTGGCAATTATTGCATCAACCATTAATCAGTCGTGGGAATCGCCTATGGATGCTCAGGATGAGATGAATGATATATTAATTGAAAGCTACGAAAATAATATAAAAAGAACTTTTGCTGGTATAGTTATAAATGGTGGAATGCACATGATTGATGAATATGGAAGCGATGGCTCGGATATGGCAAACACCTGGACTATCTTTGGAGATCCTTCACTTTTAATTCGCACAAAAGCGCCTCTAACAATTACAATTGCTCACAATGATATAGTATTTGTTGGCAGTTCCGAATTTGAAGTTACAGGAGACGATGGAGTAGTTGTTGCTTTAAGTAGTGATGACGAACTTATTTCAATGGGTAAAATTGAAAACGGAAACCTAAGCCTAAGCTTTGATCCGTTGGAAAGTGAGGGAGTTCTAACTCTTACTGCTACAGGATATAATAAAGTTACCTATCAAACAGAAATTCAGGTGGAAACACCAGATAGTCCATATGTGGTGTATCGCTCAAACATTATTAACGATACCTCTGGAAATAATAACCAACAAGCAGATTTTGGGGAAAGTATTTTATGGGATATTCAACTCAGAAATATTTCAGATTCTTTTAAAGCATATGGTGTTACAACAAAGCTAAGAGCACAGGATTCTTTGGCTGTTATAACAGACTCGGTAGAAGTATATGGCGATTTAGATCCTCTAAAAGATTCATTAAGAACATCAGCATATTCTTTTGAACTAAAAGATACTATAAAAGACCAGCAAAAAGTTCGATTTAAACTTATTGCTTCGGGGTTGGACGAAGACAGCAATCCATATGAATGGACCTCAAATATTAAATTAACAGTTAATGCTCCTGATTTGAAAATAGAAAATTACTTTATTGATGATCAGGATGAAAATAACAATGGAATTCTTGATCCTGGCGAAACAGCAAAAATAAAATTAGTTGTAAGTAATTCGGGTCATTCAGCAATTGCTAATGTTAGCGGAAAAGTTACACGATTAGGTGGAAGCACCTACTTTTCTGTGGTTGAGGGAACAACCAGTCCGGTTGCTTTAGAAGCTAATCAAAGGGATACCTTGCAGTTTGTTGTATCTGTTGATTCTCAGGAAGAAGTTGAAACTCCTGTTGAAATAAAATTCGATCTTATTGACAATAATTATGGATTTTATTCTGTAAGTACCAGTGAACAGATCATTCTGGGAGAAGTACCAGTTGCGCTTATGTCAGATGAAGATACTGTTTCTGTTAGTGCTACAAAAATGTACTTTTTTGATTCTGGAGGCGAAGATGCATCGTATAGTCCAGATGAGAATTATACAATTACATTTATACCTGCATTTGAAGGGAATGTTATTAAGGTCAGCTTTTTAAGCTTTGATGTGGAGAATAATTCTGAAAGTGGAGGTTGCTATGATTATCTTAAGGTGTATAACGGAGCTTCAACTTCTGCAGATCTTATTGATACATATTGCAATGAAAATCCGGCTACAGAGTTTATTGCAAACAACCTGGATGGAGCCCTTACTTTTGTTTTTTATTCTGATGGTTATGTTGAAAACACTGGGTGGAAAGCTGAAGTTACAGCCGAGCAGCCATATGATGTAACCTTTAGTGTAAAAGATGGTGGTAATGAGCTTCCAGGGGTAAAAATAGAATTTAATAACACAGAACTATTAACCAACGAAAACGGAGAAGCTGTTTTTAACAATATTTTAAAAGCAGAAAAGATGCCATATGTATTAACTATGGATGGTTATGAAACCATAAAAGATTCTATAACTGTAGATGGTGATGAATTAGAGGAGATTAGCATGAGTTTTGTTGGCTACAATGTTCATTTTATTGTTAAAAATGGCCAATCGAAAATTAGTGATGCAACTATTTTATTTAATTCAGAAGAAAAAACCACAGACTCCAATGGAGAAGCAATATTCAAAAGTGTTTTACCTGCAAGTCAAATCTCATACTCAATAAGCAAGGAGGGGTACAATACAGAAACTGGAGATATTGAAATAAGCACAGAAAGTAAAACAATTAACGTGGAAATGTCGGTTGCTACAACCATTGAGGAGACTGTAGTTGCTGATTTTAAAATTTACCCAAATCCTTCAAATGGAGTTTTTAGTGTTGAATTACTTAATAACAATAATTATAAGATTTGTATATATGATGTTATCGGATCTGTTGTATATGAAAATGAAGTTCGTGCACAGGACAAGATTACAGTCGATTTGTCATCTAAAGCGAAAGGGATATATTTTATATCTGTAAAGTCTGGAGATCTGCAAGTTACATCAAGGCGACTGCTTATAAAATAGTTTTAATACACACAATTGAAAACCCGGCACCTTGTTTGCCGGGTTTTTTATTTTAAAAAATCTTTAGATATTTATAGTTCAATGTTTATATCATGAACATAGAAAAAAAACGATTTATTTATAGCCTTATTATTCCTCTGTTTTTTATTGCAATACTTTGGATTGTTAAAGGAATAGAGATCTTCTTACATCAGGATTTTTCGTATTTGGGTATATTCCCGATGCGGATAAAAGGCTTAATAGGAATTGTAACCGCTCCATTAATCCATTCCGATATAGAGCATTTGGCAGCCAATAGTATCCCATTGTTAATTTTGGGATCGGGTGTTTTCTATTTTTATAATAAAATAGCTTATAAGGTGTTCTTTTTTAGCTATTTAATTGCAAATATCTGGATTTGGTTTGGAGCAAGGTATGCATACCATATCGGAGCAAGCGGGTTGGTATATAGTCTGGCTTCATTTTTGTTTTTTAGCGGGGTATTTAGGCGAAATATAAAACTTATGGCTGTATCTTTAACGGTTGTATTTTTATACGGTAGTATGGTTTGGGGTTTATTACCTATTCAACCACACATATCGTGGGAGTCTCATTTAATGGGAGCTATTGCCGGATTGGTATTATCGGTTTATTACAAAGATCAGGGTCCTAAAAGAAAAATATACAGTTGGGAGCTGGAAGATGAGGAGGATGAGGAGAATGAAGAAAAATACTGGGAAGTTAAAACTGAACAAAATGAAACAGGGAATAATGAAAAATAACTTATTATATTTATTGGTGTTGTTGCTTTGCACCATGCATATTAAGGGGCAAAACACAAACTATTCTGCCAAAGGGATTGCCAGTTTTTATGCCGACAAGTTCGAGGGGCGCACAACAGCAAATGGTGAGGTCTATTATCATTCGAAAAAAACAGCTGCGCACAGAACATTACCATTTGGTAGTATTGTTAAAGTAACTAACCTCGAAAACAATAAGGTAGTTGTAGTACGAATAAACGACCGCGGTCCCTTTGTCGATAATCGTATAATTGATTTATCGAAATCTGCGGCAAAAGAATTGGAATTTATTGGTAAAGGTTTGGCAGATGTAAAAATCGAAGTTATTGCTTCAATTGATGATATCCCTGATAAAATTGAAGATAAAACTGCCATCGAACAAAGCAGGTATTATAAACTCGAAGTACATACTGCACAGCCTAAAGGAAAGGGTGTACAAATTGGCAGTTTTGGCCAGGATGATAATGTTTTCCGGTTAGCCGAAAGGCTCAAATCAAAATATGCCGAGGAAATTTTTATTGAGCCTGCCGAAATTAATGGCAAAAGGGTTTTTCGCGTTATTATTGGTAATTATACTCACGAAAATCAATTACAAAAACTAAAAACTAAGCTTGCAAAAGAATATCCCGATTGTTTTATTGTTGTTTTTAAATAAGACTAAACTAACCCACCACATGCAATTCCTTTGGATTAATACTTAAAACCGGTATTGTAGATTTATTTAGCATTTCCTGTGCCGCTGTTCCCATAATAAAATTGCCATCAGCAACTTGTTCTGTCATAATAGAAATTAAATCTGCATTTACCAAGCCTGCATAATCTAAAGTTAAATCAGTAATATTTGAACCAACAAGCGATTCGGTAACATAAGGAATTTTTTTGCTATCGAGGTATTCGCATACTTGTTTCGAATATGAAGTCAGTCTCTTGCTTATGTCTTCAGTTTGCAGCGATGTAACAGTAACAACATGTATTTCAGCACCTAATCGCTGCGCAATCTCAGCCGTAAAAGGCAGTTTCTGTCTGGTATCAGCAGTTATATCTAAAGGCAAAATAATTTTTGAAATCTGTTTGGGAATTTGATTTCCCCTTATTGTAAATACCGGTCTGTTTGTTGCTGAAATAATTTTAAAAGCATTACTACCTATAAAAAACTTTTCAAAACCAGAAGCCCCGTGTGTTGACCCAACAATAAATGAATCTTTAAACGATTCAGCCTGGTTTACAACTTCCCGATATATCCTTCCCGATTTAATTATGAAGCTTAATTTGGTATGTTTTGGTAACAGAGGTGAGTATTCCTTGATAATTTTTTTAAACTCCTTTTCAGCAAAACGCTGTTCTTCTTCTTTTGAACCGGGATTATAATCCATGCTTTTTTTCTGGACATAAACCATTTCTATTCTTGATTCGATTTTTTTTGCTAAAAGTATTGCCAGATTTAATCCGTGAAGAGCTTCTTCCGAAAAGTCAATAGGTACAATTATATGATACATAACAAACAGATTTAAATGTTACGTAAATTAAGGATATTTTTTCGAATAACGAAAAAAAATAAAATACAGTTATCGTTTTTTAATTGAGGTGTTTAAAAAACGATCGTTCAAAGATTAAAATATATGCAACTCCAATAGTAATGGCTGAGTCGGCTATATTAAATACCGGGCGGAAGAAAATAAATTCCTGCTTTGCCCAGAAAGGGAACCATTCCGGATAATGCCCTTTTAAGATTGGAAAATAAAACATATCAACAACCCTACCATGCAATAGAGAGGAATACCCTCCGTCGGCAGGCATAAATTCTGCCACCTGGTAAAAGCTCTCGTCGAATATCAAACCGTAAAAAACACTATCTATAATATTTCCCAGTGCTCCTGCCATAATCAGAGAAATACTAACTATAACCATGTTGGGGGCTTTTTCTTTAATAAGCCAACGCAAATACCATCCAATTCCAATAACTGCAACTATCCTGAATAGAGTAAGGAACATTTTTCCATGTTCTCCCCAAAATTCCATCCCAAAAGCCATTCCGTTATTTTCTGTAAAATGGATAATAAACCAGTTTCCTAAAATATTGTATTCCTGGCCTAAAATCATGTTTGTTTTTATCCAGATTTTAAGTGCCTGGTCAATAAGTAAAACGATAAATATAATTACAATTGATTTTATGGTATTCGATTTCATGACGTAATAAATTTCAGTTTGTAAAGCTATTAAAAACAGCTGAAAAATAACAAATGATTGAATCTTTTTGATCCAATCATTTGAAAAAATATTTTACCTAAGTTTTTACCGTTGATTTTGTTTTGCTTCAATACTCAATGTTGCATGAGGTACAGCACGTAATCTTTCTTTTGATATAAGCTTACCGGTTTCGCGGCAAATTCCGTAGGTTTTGTTTTCTATGCGTACTAATGCAGCCTGTAAGTGCTGAATAAATTTAAGTTGCCGCTGTGCTAAGCGGCCAGCTTCTTCTTTAGAAAGGGTAGCAGCACCCTCTTCTAAAACTTTAAAAGTTGGCGAAGTATCTTCTGTATCGTTACTTTCGCTATGAGTAATTGTTGTTTTCAAAAGTTCATAATCTTGCTTTGCTTTTTCGAGCTTTTGCAATATAATTTCTTTAAATTCTGCCAACTCTTCATCTGAATATCTAGTCTTTTCCGCCATAGTCTGTCTTTTTATATGTTGTTCTAAAGATAAGAATTTTTTATAAGTAAAAAAGTAAAACTTAATTTATCTTATCTATTTTAATA
>Ga0116151_10002995_pt1 | contig 15288 bp, 18 predicted proteins | sample AD_UKC117_MetaG_FD_89893 | JGI IMG/M metagenome (GOLD analysis project Ga0116151, IMG submission 89893) | Active sludge microbial communities of municipal wastewater-treating anaerobic digesters from Hong Kong - AD_UKC117_MetaG | ecosystem: Engineered > Bioreactor > Anaerobic > Digestate...
ACCACGCCAAGAGCGAAGCACTCCGTCACGCCGCGACCGGCACCCGCCGACCGCTACAGTGACACCCGCCCAGAGTGGGGAACTTCGATGAGCATCCCTGGCGAATTTCGGCGAGCGCCATCATGGGCATCCCTTGTCGCACCGAATACGGGTGTGTGTATCGGGCTGCTGATCGCCGGGGAGGCCACCGCAGGCGTCCTCGTCCTGTGCGGCGGACGGTGGCTGCAGGCCGGTCTAGTGCTGCTCATGGCCTTCCATGTGGGCCTGCTGTTCTTCGGCTGGTGGTTGTGGCTGTACGCGGTGCCGATGCTCGGCGCGCTCATCCTGCTCCTGCGCGCTGAGCGACAGCATCAGCATGACCCCGAGCGATCCCGCGAGGTGGTTCAACGGCCCGTCACCCGTGCTCGCGCCGACCGTGTGGGGGACGGCGGACCCGACGCCGAGCTGTCGGGCGGGCGGCCACGATGATCCCCGGCGAGACCACGACCAGCAGGATCATCGGGCCTGCTGGGGCACGGCGCCCGGACGCGACGTGGGGCCTGCTGTTCAGGGCGGGCGGCTGGTCGGCGCTGCTGTACGTGCTGCTCGTGCTGGTGCCGGTGGGGCTCGTCCTCTTGGCGCCGCTCCCACCGACCCGGGGGGCCGCACTGTTGGAGTTCATCGCCGCGCACCAGGTCGTCTACCTGGTCGAGCTGGTCTGCTTCGTGGGGCTGGCGGTGCCCGCCCTGGTCGTGTTCAGCGCGGTGGCCGTGGCGTTGAAGGACGTGAACAAGAGCATCGCGGCCATCGGTGGCCTGTTCGGGGTCGCCTCCGAAGTGATCGCACTGGCACTGGGTAGCAGCCCGCAGTCGCTCCACGGCGGGCTGGTCGTGCTGAGCAACAGCTATCAGGATGCCGCCGGCCACGCTGAGCGGGCGAGCCTGGCCAGCGCGGCGGATGCGCTGATCGCAGCCACCAACGCGGTGTCGTGGGCGGGGATTTTGACCGCGGCCGGCATCCTGCTGTTGTCCTGCGTCATGCGCACAGCGGCGTTCTTCGGACCCGTGGTCGGCACCCTCGGGGTGATCGCCGGGGCCTTGGGGATCGTCTCCGAGGCGCTGCGGCCGATGGTCGGCCCGGGGTACATGCTCTACGGGCTGCTGCTGCCGCTCTGGTTCGCGCTGGTCGGCTGGAAGCTGCTCCACCTGGATCGGGAGGTCACCTCATGAGCCGGATACGGGGCAGCTTGGACATCGCACGCCCGGTCGAGGTGGTCTTCGACGTCGTGGCCGACCAACGCAACGAGCCCAGTTACAACCCCACTATGACCGCGGCGGCCAAGGTGAGCGACGGCCCGATCGGGGTCGGCACCCGGTTCGACGCCTTTGTCATGAGCCGTGGGACCCCACGGCCGGTCACAATCGAGTACACGAGCTTCGAGCGCCCGCACCGCATCGACTCGCACAGCGTGATGGACGGCGCCACCGTTGCTGGGCACGTCCAGTGCGACCCCACACCCGCGGGCACCCGCTTCTCGTGGGACTGGGAGGTCACGCTGAGCGGACCGGCCCGGTTCGCCGGCCCCCTGGTCGGCATGGTCGGGCGACGCCAGGAACGCATCATCTGGACCGCCCTCAAGCGGTACCTCGAGGGCACCAGCGACGGGAGTGAAACGGACCGGAGTACGCGAGGATGACCCTGATTGCCCGCATCATCGTCGGGCTCCTGCTCCTCGCCCACGGCTTGGTACACCTGCTCTACCTCTTCCCGTCCGCTGACGATCCCAAGTACCCCTTCACCCTCACGCGGTCCTGGTTGCTCCCCGGGCCCACCCGCCGCCCCGTCGCCCTGGTGCTGATCACAGCAGTGGTGCTCGGCTTCCTCGCCTCCGCGCTGGCCCTGTGGGGCGTCCCGGGGCTTTCCGGGCACTGGTCAGCAACCACCATCGCGGCCGCCAGCATGTCCATTGCGCTGCTCATCGCCTTCTGGGACAGACAACTGTGGATCGGCGTCCTCATCGACGCCCTACTCGTAGCCGCCGCACTGGTCCCTCTCTCGTGGGTGGACGCACTTCTTCCCTGACGGAACGGCACCACCGTTCGCGAAACCGGGCCGAGCCGGTGTGGCATCCGTGTGTGGCCGGGCTCGCGGTCAAACCTCGCACGCGGTAGACCTGCGTCATAGCGCCGCGTCTGGGCGCCCCTTCAGCGAGCAGCCAAGCTTGGCTAACCGGCCGAACCGCATCCGTCGTCGCTGTCAAGCAACAGGAACCGTGGTCGAGAGGAACGCCTCCCGCCAACGCGGCTCTCCCACAAGTGCGAGAGTGGGGCATGACTAAACAGGGCTCGCCGCTTGAGCTGGGCGTCGACGCGCTGGGCCGTCTCCTAGCCCAAGACGTCATGCGCGCGCTGGTCAGTCCCGAAGGTGAGGTTCCGGGTGCCGCGGACATGTCGATGCGCCTTGCGGAATTCTGGAACGTCATCGACATTGTCAGGACGTCCGTTGGCCGGCGGTTCCCCTCTCTCACGGACGCCGAAGCAGCGCTGTTCGGAGGCGCGACCGGTGGTGGGTTCGGGATTCGCCGAACCCTCCGCGCGACTGTTCTGGACCTCCTTACACCAGTCGACGACGTCAAGCCGGCCCATGGGGAGGTGGCCCCCCAAGAGGCAGATATAGGCGGGGCAAAGACGCTGGACGCGAAGACGGTTTCCCAGGTCGCGGAGCGACTAGGTAACTACGTGTACCTCCTCGTTGACCCGCGCGACTCCCGGCCCTTCTATGTGGGGAAGGGCGTCGACCTGCGCATGATGTCTCACGGACTAGAAGCCCTGGACGCCAACGGGGACGTCGACGGCAAGAAGGTGAAGCGGATCAACGAGATCCGCGCGGCGGGCCTCGAGCACGAGATTTGGATTGTCCGGTACGGGTTGACTCGATCGGAGTACACATCGGTGGAAGCGGCCGTGATTGACACGTTGGGGTCGTTCCCGATCACGCCCTCGCCGACTCCATATCGACCGCTCGAGCTGCGTCAGGAACTGACGAATATGCGACGCGAGGACGCCAAGGGCAAGGGGATGATTTTGCTCGACCGGCTCATTGACGAGCTGGCGGCTCCTCCACTGACCACCAATACCCCGCTGCTGCTAATCACCCTGGGCGCTTGGAGTGATGAGGAGCTGGGCGTGGCAGGTGCGCGCACACGGCACGGAAACGGATTCAAGCGTGAGTGGTACGAGCCAGTAGTGCGTGACGCCAACATTCTCGAACTCGAGATGTCTACAACCGCATGGTGGAAACTGAGCCAGCGATCGGTTGAGGCCCGGGGCATCCGTCACGTCGTTGCCGTGCACAGAGGAGTGACTCGAGCAGTGTTCGAGATCAACCCAACCACTTGGGAATCAGCGAACGGCCGGACCGGATTTGTCGGAGTGCCGGTGCTGAGCGGAGACCTCTACGACGAGGTGGTCGGACCGCACGGGCACCGAGTGACCGCCAAGTCACGTGGCACCCAGAACCCGATCGCATACTGGCCGCGGGCCTAGCGCCATAGTCCCGCCGAAGGAGGGACGGTACGTGCGTCTCAGCGCCGCCAGCTTGACAAGCCAGCAGGCCTCTCAGGCCGCGCTCGATGCGAGCATCTGGCTCCGTGGTTGCAGGACGGACGAGCATGCGTCTATCCGCCGCGGCCCGTGTGCCAGTCGCCACGTCAGTCGAGGCGACCGCGTGGACTGGGTCGACCGAGCCGACGCTACTGAAGTAGGTGACTGAAGTCGCGGTAGTCGTTTGCTTCGAGGACCGAGGCAACGAGTCGACTAGACCAGTCAGTTGGAGGCCAGTTGGATCTAGGTAGCGCCTCGTGAGTAAGCACAGCCCGCGCATGGCCACGTGTGGATCGGCTGGGTGTAGCCAAGCGGCGAGCCGCGCGCAGGTCAACGAGCCGTTCGATCTCAGAACCATCGTGCTGCAGCCAAACGTCGAGTTCCGCACCGGCGTCGTAGGAAGGTACGAGCTTGGCGATCATCATCACTGCCAGCTCAACTGTCTTCGTTGTTGTGAAGTCGAGCAGTTCGAGAAGCTCCTCCAGGGACAGCGCCGCCGGAGCAGGTGGCGGTGAGGTTCGGTAAGCGATGCTCGAGGGACGGCGATCGGCATCGAGTTCGATGACATTGACCAGAAGGTCGACCGCTATCACGACTGCGGGACCGCGCGGTGCCTGACCCAGTAACACGCTGCAACTCAGGGCTAGCGGTTGCCGAATTCGCGACTCGCCCCAGTCAATTCCGAGGGAGGCGGACACCACGGATGGACCCGGCGATCCACCTTGCACTTCCCACTCATCGACCGCTCGCCATCCCCACCCCTTACTCATGTGCCGAAACTCTTTAGCGATCGAGCTCTCTCGCAGGGTCTCCTCCAATACCGATTCCAGTTCCAACTTGCTTATCCCATGTGGTGCCCGCGACGTAGGAGGAATGCTGGAGAGAGTCGCCCCCGGCGCGGCGACCGTGCATCGAATAGCGAGTTCTGCGCCGTTGGCTGGGGACAGCGGAAGCCACTCGGTTGGCCCGTAGAGCATTGTCTGAGCGGGCGCGGGCAGGGTTGTCTCTTGGCGCTGTCGGTGGTGCTCGTACATGTGGCTGGGCACATTGAGCTCGTGCGCTGCAAAATCGATCAGGTCCGGCTCGGCAAGCATCGTTGCAACCTGATCGCCGGAGAAGACCTCAAGCTCAACGTCGAAGCCATTCGCCGCATCGGCTTGCAGTCGGTGGACGAGCGCGACCGGGATAGGTTCCACGCTGAAGAAGAGCACCTTGTCGACAGGTCGCGACCCGGGACGACAGATGCTGGCAACGTCCGCCATCACCTTGCGTGGCAGCTCCGCACGTTGCGTCGTGCAGGCCACCACCATGACCTGGCTGTCAGTCTCAGTCCGGCTATCGACAACGCTTGAATATTCGTCCGTAACGAGGCGGTACGACTCAGCGTCGCGCCCTTGGTCTCCGCCAGCGGCTACAGGCCCCACTGCTAGCAGGATGGTGCTGCTGATCCGGGTTCGTGCGATCCGCACCGCGAGACGCTCAAACTGGTGATGCGCGTTGCGCGCGGGCATCTGTTCCAGTTGGAAGCGGATGAACTCCTCAATGACGGACAAAGGTTCGGTCACTCCACCATCCTGTCGCACTGCGCGGACGGGCTGCGTCATCCGGCGATGGCGCGGCCCACGTAACCCGCATCTCCAGGATGCGTCATAGCGCCGCGAGGCGAACGCACTCAGGGCTGCGGAGCCGGCGGTTCGCGGACCGCTATTGGAACGATGCCTCAGCGTTCCAGGTACCGTGCCCTTGGCGTTGCCCTCCCAACACCTGGTCCAGGTGACGTACCCGGCGACGCGCGAAGCCCAGAGGGCACCGGGAGACGGGAGGCGCTGAGATGAGCGACAACGTAGCGTGGCGCGGGGGAGGTGGACAGCCGGGCTACTTCGAGTGCTCGCACTCTGGCTGCCAGAAGAAGGCCCGGAACGTAGACACCTGGGGCCGCTCGGCCGAGCTCTTCTCGGGCGACCACCTTTGCTGTGGCCACTCCAGGCACGCCACGGCACACGCCTATCGGGCGCAGAACCTATGAGCAACTCAAGCCCGCGTGAGGGCCACCGTGCATATCGTGTCTTAGGCGTCGACGCGTGCAAGAGGGGCTGGGTCGGCATCTCCAACGAGGGCCGCGGGTACTTCGGCGTGACGATCACCGAGCTGACTTCGTCGGCTCTCATGGACGGATTTCTCGACGTGATCGCCATCGACATTCCCATTGGGTTGCCGGACTCGGGCCCTCGAGAGGCGGATGCCCTCGCTCGCAAACTGGTTGGCAAGCGCGCGTCTTCCGTGTTCTCGACACCCGTCCGCGCGGCGCTAGTGGCCAAGACGCATTCGGAGGCGACGGCGATCAGCGTCCAGACGACAGGCAAGGGGCTGAGCCAACAGGCATTCGGGCTAAGCAAGAAGATCCTCGAAGTCGACAGTTGGGCGCGGAACACGCCCCAACGAGTGATCGAAGTACACCCGGAGGTCTGCTTCGCAATCATGGGAGGCGGCCATTTGCGTCACTCCAAATCCACATGGGCTGGTTCCGAGGAACGACGTGGCCTCCTAGCCGTCGCCGGCATGTCCCTCCCGGCAGACATCGGAATCGCGGGCGAGATGGCCGGCACTGACGACGTTCTGGACGCAGCAGCGGCCGCCTGGACTGCGCTGCGGTTCGCGAAGGGAGTGGATACCTCTCACCCTGCGACCCCAGAGCGATTTGGCGACGGCCATGACGCCGCCATCTGGGCATGAACTCTCTTCACGCTGGTCCTACGCTGATCCCCGGGGACCTGCGTCTCAGCGCCGCGCGTGAGTCAGGTGCGCTCAGCCGAGGTTGGCGAGGCGGGGAGCGAGGTGGCGGCCGATGGCGTCGACGAAGGCGACGGGGTCGCCTGTCATTGGCATGATGTGGACTTCGTTGATGCCGACGGCGGCGTAGCCGGCCAGCTGCCCGGCCAGTTCGGCGCCGCCTTGGTCGGTGGTGTCGATGGGGCCGGTCCACAGGATGCTCTTGCGGATGCGGTTGACGTCGGTTCCCTCGCGCTCGCAGTGGGACGCGAGCACGTCCAGCTTGGCGGCGAGGTGGGCGGGTGTGGTCTGTGGCCCGGCGAACAGGTTGCAGGCGTCGCCGTAGCGCGCGACGAGGCGCAGGGTCTTCTTCTCCCCACCGCCGCCGATCATGATCGGTGGGTGTGGGTGGCGCAGTGGCTGGGGCGAGTTGATGGTTTCGGCGAGCTGGTAGTGGGTGCCTGCGAACGGCCCGTCGTCGGGTCCCCACATCTGGTGGACGATCTGCAGGGTCTCCTCGAGTCGTTCGAAGCGCTCCTTCAACGGTGGGAAGGGCACGCCGTAGGCCGCGTGCTCGCGCTCGTACCAGGCGGCGCCGATGCCCAGTGCCGCACGGCCGCCGGAGAGCACGTCCAGGGTCGAGACGATCTTGCCGAGCAGGCCCGGGTGGCGGTAGGTCACACCGGTGACGAGGAGCTGCAGCTCGACGGTCTCGGTGTGGGCCGCGAGGTAGCCAAGGGTGGTGTACCCCTCGAGCATGGGCGCGTTGGCGCCGCCGGCGCCCATGCCCGCGATCTGCAGGTAGTGGTCCATCGCGGACAGGTTCGCAACCCCGGCCCGCTCGGCCGCCGCGCCGACCCTGGCCAGCGTCGGCGCGATCGCGGCCGGACCTTCGGGGAGGTCGAAGTTGACCAGGTGCACACCGAGTTTCATCGTTCAGCTCCTTCGTCGGCCGCGGCCAGGTCAGGTCTTGGAGGTGGGTGTGGTTGCGAGCCCGACCAGGTCCGCCGAGACGTTCCACAGCCGGGCTGCGGCCGCGGGGTCCTGTGACGCCTTCGCCGACGTCTTGGGCTTGCTGTTGGCGAAGTAGCGGCCGGTCACGTCCTTCACCTCGGCGGACGAGGCGAGGTACACCGAGGTCGCCGCCCCGCGTTCCGGGCTCTTCATGAACGGGCGGATGACCGGCAGCATCAGCCGCATCCAGCCCTTGGAGTCCTCGCGCCCGAAGTTGGTGCGGACCACTCCGGGGTGCAGCACGTTGGCCGTGACCCCGGATCCTTCCAGTCGGCGGGCGAGCTCGTAGGTGAACATCACGTTGGCGAGCTTGGACTGGTTGTACGCACGTTGGCCGCTGTACTCCTGCTCTCCCTGCAGGTCCTCGAAGTCGATCCGGCCCATGGCCTGGGCCCCGGAGGACACCGTGACCACCCGGGCGGGGGCGCTGGCGCGTAACCGGTCGAGCAGGAGGTTGGTCAGCAGGAACGGGGCCAGGTGGTTCACCGCGAGGGTGTGCTCCAGGCCGTCGACGGTGGTGCGCCGGGTGGCCCAGTACCCCCCGACGTTGTTGACCAGGACGTCCAGGCGCGGGTACAGGGCGAGTACCTCCTGCGCGAGGCGGCGGACCTCGTCCTGCGATGACATGTCAGCCACGAAGACGTCAACCTTCCCGCCGGATGCGCGCAGCTTCGCCGCCGCCGCCTCGGAGCGGGCGGCGTCACGGCCGACGATCCCGACCCGGGCGCCGAGCCCGGCGAGAGCGGTGGCCGTGGCCAGCCCGATCCCGCCGGTCCCCCCGGTGACCAGCACGGTCTTGCCGGTCATGGTGCCCATCTCAGCGGACGACCTTGAAGTTGAACGCCGCCGTGCCCAGGGCCCCCATCAGCCGCAGCCACACCGGCAGCAGCATCTCGGTGCCGCGGGCGGTCTCGATGCCGCCGAGGTCGATGACGTCGGTGTGGCCGAAGCTCTCGAGGAGCTCGGTGACCGTCGCCTTCGCGGTGGCGTCGTCGCCGGAGACGAACACCGACGACTCCGCCCCGAGCGACGCCGGGTTCACCATGAGGTCGGCGTTGAGCGTGTTCAGCGTCTTGACCACCCGGGCCTGCGGGAAGGCCCGCTGGATCTGCTCGCCGAGGGAGTCGGTGTCCTTGACGAACAGGGTGGGCGGGAAGCCTCGGGAGAAGTCGAGCGGGTTGGAGATGTCGAGGACCACCTTGCCGGCGAGGTGGTCGGCACCGGCCTGCTCCAGGGCCGGCAGGGCACCCGAGCCGCTGGTCGCGTTGACGACGAGCTCGCAGTCGCCTGCCGCCTCGCCGAGGGTGGCGAGGGCGATATCCGGGTGGTCCACGGACCACGACGAGAAGGGCGGGTTGCCCATCCCGTCGGGCTCGGTGCGAGACAGGGTCACCTGCGGGTCGCGGGTGCCGATGGTGACGTCGTGGCCGAGGCCGGCCAGCTGCGCAGCGAGGGCGCGGCCGACCATGCCGGTGCCGAGGACGGCGATCTTCATGAGATTTCTCCTGGACGACGATTCACGGGTAGACAGATCCGTCTACTTCGGTGTGTGTCACGCTAACAGACAGGTCTGTCCACTTGCAAGGTATGCTGGTTCGGACGCAGAGACCCTGAGGAGCACCGATGTCGACCGAACCTGCCACCGGGGTCCGTCCGAGCGCGGCGCGCGAACGGATCCTGGATGCGGCGTTCGCGCTGTTCTACTCCCGGGGGATCCGGGGAGTCGGGGTCGACCTGATCATCGCCGAGTCCGGGGTGGCCAAGGCCACCTTCTACAAGCATTTCCCGTCCAAGGACGACCTGGTCGTGGCCTACCTCGACAAGGTCGACGGAATCTGGTCCGGCCAGCTCAGGGACGCTGCGCAGGCCGCCGGGCCCGACCCCGCGAGCCAGCTCGTCGGCATGTTCGACGCCCTGACCACCGCCTGCCGGCGACCGGGCTACCGCGGGTGCGCGTTCATCAACGCCGCCGCGGAGTCCCAGCCCGGCACCGCCGTGCACGACCGCACCGTCACCCACAAGCAGGCCGTGCTCGCCTGGGTGCGCGACCTCGCCGAACGAGCCGGCGCGAGCGACCCCGCATCCCTCGCCCGCGCGCTCACCCTGCTCCTGGACGGTGGGCTGGCCAGCGGCTCGCTCGACGCCGACCCCGACGCCCCCGCGGTGGCCAAAGCCTCCGCACGAGCACTCGTCGATGCGGCACGCATGGAACGAACCCCGGCAGCGCCGGCCCAGGCGACTCGTTCGCTGTAGCGGATGGTGGGGAGCGAACGCCCAGTCGACGTGAGGGATGAGAAGGCGTCCAAGGCCGGGCCGTAGCCACCGGGCCAACGGGTCCGCCGCCGAGAACACGAGCGGCCGACGACTGCCTCATGTCCACGTCAAGAACCCCGGGCAAGGGCATCGACGGCGGAGCGTCACGGCGCGACCGACCCGCACTCCAGGGCCGCGATCCACGGCATCCGCGACGGCCGCGACACCGCTGGCCAGGAGGATGACGTCGTAACGGTTGGCGTCGACCTCGGTGGTCCGCATCGCCTCGGGCACTGCCAGGGCCGTGAGCCTGCCGGCGTCGAAGAGCCCCTGCGGCTCATCGACCAGGCCCGGGCTGGCCCAGAGGAGCTCGACCGGCAGCCCGAGCTCGACGCAGGGCCTGGCCGCGGAGTGCGCGGCGCGTCACCGGGCCGCGAGGGGGCCCAGGTCCCTACGGGTTCCTGGCCTTGCTGTGCGGCCTGACCGGGTCCAGAAGCGGAACCCTTGGGATCAAACCTGACGCCGGAGGTGGAGCTCAGGCGTCGACGCTGGCAGCCCAGCCGGTGACGTCGACGATTCGGCATACGAGCACCCGGCGGAAGGGCCTGTCGGCGTACTGGGACACTGTGCGAGCCAACCGGTCGGCGAGCTCGTCGACGAGCTCAGGCGGCGGATCGGGCGCGTACTCGAGCCTGGCGCGGACCCACCACAGCCGCGACCAGTCCTCGGTCTCCCACCACTCGACGAGCAGTGAGGCGCGCGGGTCGGCCTCGAGGTTGTCCTCGCGCTGCAGGCGCGACGAGCTCTTCGGCTTGACCCGGTCGATGGGGAACCCGACGTGTCCGTCGCTGCTGATGGCGAACACGACCGGCTGAGGATCAGGGCCGCGCTGATGATGAACTGTGCACAGCACACCGTGCACCTGGGCGCCCAAGCGGATGCGGGCTTCGTCGGTTGGCAGCTTCATCGCGGGTCCCAAGGTAGCGGTGGACGGGGTCAGCGCGTTGAGCCGTCATGCTCGGTCGGCTTGCTCACCGCATCCCAGCACGGCTGGGACCACATGCCGAACGGGCGTGCTGGCGATGTGGCCGGGCGAACTTGATCGAACGCCCAGCACAAGCCGCGTTGCACGCGGATGCGGCACTGCGCCGCGATCCGCACATGGCCGCGCGGACATGCCGTCGACGCTGGCGCTCCCCACCCTCATGCTGGCGTTGCGCTCACTCTGCTGCTCGACGGGTCCGTCAAGCGGTTCGGTCGCCATCGGAGTCCACGCCCCGCTGGCGGCCGAGGCAGCCGCACTGGCGCGTGGCCCCCAAGGATTGGTATGGACTGACAGATATTGACTATTGTCGGGCCATGGCTCATGCTGAAGCCATGGCCCTTGAGCCCCTAACCGCCGAGGCGATCCTGGATGCTGCCGAAGAGACGCTGCGCCGCTACGGCCCTGCCAAGAGCTCGGTCGTCGATGTGGCCCGGGCCCTCGAGGTCAGTCATGGCAGCGTCTACCGGCACTTCCCCAGCAAGGCGGCCCTGCGCGACGCGGTCACCGAACGGTGGCTGGAGCGCATCTCGGCGCCCCTGGAAAAGGTCGTCACGCGCCGCGGCAAAGCCTCGGTCCGGCTCCGCGACTGGGTGGTGCTGCTGTCGACCACGAAGCAGACCATCGCACGGGATGACGCCGAGCTGTTCGAGACGTTCCACCAGCTCGCCACCGCATCCCGCGACGTCGTGTCAGCCCACGTCGACCACCTCGCCGAACAGGCCGCACGGATCGTTGCCGACGGCATCGCCGCCGGCGAGTTCGCCGACGGCGATCCAGCCGTACTAGGCAGAGCGGTGCTACACGCCACCGCCCGCTTCCACCACCCCGCACTGGCCGGGGAATGGGGCGCACGCGAGGCGATGGACCGCGAGCTGGACGCCGTGCTCGGCCTCCTGCTTCACGGCCTGCTCCGGCGCCGCTAACCGCCCCGCGCGACCTCCAGACACCACCAACGAAGGACGAAAGGAATCGTCATGGACATCAACGACAAGGTCATCTTGATCACCGGCGCCAGCTCCGGCATCGGCCGGGTCACCGCCCGCCACCTCGCCGGACTTGGAGCGAAGGTCGTGCTCGCCGCCCGCCACGCCGACGCGCTGCGCGACCTCGAGCGCGAGCTTCCCGGATCCGTCGCCATCCCCACCGACATCACCAAGCCCGACGAAGCAGCACAGCTTGTCAAGAAGACCATCGCCCACTTCGGACGCGTCGACGTCCTGGTCAACAGCGCCGGCCGCGCCATGGCCAAGCCCGTCGAGCACATCGACCTCGGCGAGTACGGCGCACTGCTCGACCTCAACGTCATCGCCCCGCTGCGACTCATGCAGCTGGTAATCCCGCACCTGCGCAGCCAGGGCGGCGGCCAGGTCGTCAACCTCAGCTCGCAGGCCTCCACCAAGTACATCCCTTACATCGCCGGCTACGCCTCGACCAAGTTCGCCCTCAACAACTTGTCCCTGACCGCTCGCGAGGAGCTGGCCAGGGACGGCATCGTGGTCAGCATCGTCAAGCCCGGGATCGTCGACACCGACTTCGGCCAGAACTCGCCCAGCCCCGAACCGGGCCACCTGCGCCGTGCCGACGACGGCAGCCTGCTATCGCACGTCATCGCGCCGGAAGCGGTCGCCTCGGCCGTGGCCGCCATCATCGTCAGCGGTGACGCGGAGATCGACATCCTCGAGCGATAGCCCCACGCCAGCGGCAGCGCAACCGCCAACGTGGGTCGCGACGCCGCCAGCCGGTCGCAACCTCGCCTCCAACGCCCGGTCATCGTCGTGACGGCCGCCCGTGCTCTCAGGGGCGAGCCCAACGTCGTCCAGGTCATGCCGTTAGCGCGGACCATCCGCACCAGCAGCACCGCGGTTCTGATCGACCCCGATGAAGGCAACCGGCTGGTGGCGGGTCCACAACCCCGTGCCAGCACGTCCGATCGGTGGCCACGGCGCGCATTCGCGAGCGAGGTGGGCAACGTCGCCCCGGTAGCCCTCGACGAGGTCCGCGAGACACTGGCGCTGCTGCTGGAGCTTTGGAGTCGCGAGCATCACCGGCTGCGCGGTCGGAAGAAGGTGCGTCTCTGCGCCGCCATCGACCTCAAACGGCGGCCGGGTGTACGTCGACAAACCAACGTCGGGGTTTGAGTCCCACCTTGCTCTATGCGAGAAGGAGCGCTGCGACCCACACGAACCAGACAACCAGCGCGGCGTAGCCGGCCGCGACGGCCGCTGCCAGCAGGCGGGACGCTCGCCCGGTGGTCCCGAAGTCCCCGACCAGCAGCAGAACGTTCGCGGCGACTCCAAGCAAACCGGCGCCGGTCCACACACCGTCAACGACCATCAGCAGCGAGAGCACCAGCCCTCCCCCCATCAACCCGGATCGTCCCGCCTGTCGGGTGAGCAGCAGCAAAGGGATACCGAGCAGCGGCTGCGCGACAGCGAGCACCATCCAGACCGCGTGAATCGAGGCAGGTCCCGGCCAGAAGGCACCGTAGGTCGCCGCCGCAAGGACCAACAAGGCGACGTCAACTCCAGGCACACCTCGCAACGTCTCCATGGAGACCTCACCGCGGCCGGCGTTGATCCCGAAGATGACCAGCAGCCACGGGCGAAGCGAAGCCTCCCCTTGGCCAGGGCAGCGACCCCGACCAGCAGGATCGCGGCTCCCACGATCGCGGCTCCCACGATCGCAGAGGCAGCGCCAAGTGCGCCCAACATGTCCAGCTCCAACCAATGGCGTGTGGTTTGGTGTATCGCCGAGGCGGCGACGACACGACCCCCACAGGCCCGGGCCGTGAGGGACCAAGGCCGCCGGTCGCCTCACCCTCGAGCGTCCCTTCGCCGCAGCCCACCGGACGCTGCCTGACTGCCAAATCACATTCCATGCGACGGTGCCGGGTGGGTCGCGGCGACCCGGGGCCCAGACCAGCGCCGCTCAGCTCCACCTTCGCGTCACCCCGCGGCATAGGAAGACGTTGAGCGTCTTCGGTCTGGCGTGGGGAACGTCCTCCTGATGCGCTTGATCCGGGCTTGGCGTCCCAAAGCGAAAAGGAGGACGTTCATGAGCAACGGTAGTGGTGTCTCCCGCGGGGATCGGAACCGGAACGCGCGCCTGTCGCAGCTGCGGGCGGCGGTTCCGGTGGGCAATGCGATCGTCGGGATTGACCTGGCGGACCGCAAGCAGATGGTCGTGGTCACCGACCATGACTCCAAGGTGCTGGCTCGGCGCACGTTCCGGTGCAAGGCCTGGGACCTCGGCGCCGCGCTGGACTGGGCCGCCGAGCGCGCCGGCAAGGCGGGGTTCGTCGGGGTGACGGTGGCGTGTGAGCCGACCGGGCACCGGTGGCGGGTCCTGGGTCAGCTGGCCGAGCAGCGCGGAATCTCGTTCGTGTGCGTGCAGCCGGCGGTCTCGGCGTGGGTGCGCAAGACCGAGGACCTGACCAGCGACAAGACCGACGACAAGGACGCGGTCCTGATCGCCCGCTTGGTCGCCCAGCTGCGCTGCTACCTGCCCGAACCAGTGGACGAGACCTGGGGCCGGCTGCGGCACCTGGGCACCCGGCGGGAGCAGCTGGTCGAGGAGCACGTGCGGTGCGTCCAGCAGGTCCGCGACCTGCTCGAGTGCGTGTGGCCCGCCGCCCTGGAAGCCGCGAACTGGCCGTTCCGCTCCGCCACCTGGGTCGCCGCCCTTGCCGTGGTCATGAACCGTGACGGCGGGGACCTGGAACGCACCCGCCGGCTCGGGCCGGCCCGGTTCGAACAAGCCGTCCGCCGTGAGGTGCTCCGCCGCGGCGGGCAGCGTCCCTGCCTGCGGATCGTGCGCAAGGTGTTCACCGCCCTGTACGACCCGGCCGGGGTCCTGGCCCACCGACCGGCCGCGTTCGAACGGATCGCCTGGGTCATCGACGACTGGGACCACGCCAAGACCAGCCTGTCCGACACCGAGGCACGGATGGTGGCCGTGCTCGACGAGCTGGACCTGACCGAGTTCGCCACGTCGATCGACGGGCTGTCCGTGGTGGGGGCCGCCGCGATCCTGGCCGAGACCGGCGACCTGACCCGGTTCACCTCCGCCCGGGCCGTGGTCAAACACGCCGGCCTGGCCCCGCGGGAGTGAATCGCCCCGGGTCTGATGGAGGCTCTCAATCCTGGGAAGGATGATGAGAGTCATGGGTGCACCGAGGAAGTACAGCGTTGAGCTGCAGCAGCGGGCGACGCGGATGGCGTTGGAGGCTCGCAGGGATCCGGAGTCCTCGCGTGGGGCGATCAAGAGGGTCGCCGATCAGCTCGGGATCCACCCTGAGGCGTTGCGGAACTGGGTGCGTCAGGCCGAGGTCGACGAGGGTGTTCGTCCGGGCACCACGACCGATGACGCGCAGCGGCTGGCTGAGCTTGAGCGGGAGAATCGCGAGCTGCGGCGGGCCAACGAGATGGCGGATTCAAGCGGTCAGTGCAACGAGTCCTGTGAGATGAGGCAGTCACTGATCACAGGAGATCCGGATGCAGGGCAGGCACGGTCATCTCAGCCGGGAGCAGAAGCAGCTCGCGCTCAGGCTGCACTCGAAGGGCTGGCGGCTGGTCGACATCGCGAAGGAGATCGGCTGCAGCGCGCCGATGGTCGGCATCATGGCCC
>Ga0116151_10002998_pt1 | contig 15283 bp, 12 predicted proteins | sample AD_UKC117_MetaG_FD_89893 | JGI IMG/M metagenome (GOLD analysis project Ga0116151, IMG submission 89893) | Active sludge microbial communities of municipal wastewater-treating anaerobic digesters from Hong Kong - AD_UKC117_MetaG | ecosystem: Engineered > Bioreactor > Anaerobic > Digestate...
ACTCGACAAATATCGGAAAAAGGAGAAAATATAGTTATGTCAACCGCGATGAAATTAAGAGAAGAGGGTAAGATTGAGGGTAAACTTGAAGGTAAACTTGAAACAGCCAAAGAATTGCTTAAAGAGGGTGTTTCTATAGAAATGATATCCCGCTGTACCGGTCTTGCTGAAGATGAGATAACTGCGATTAAATAGAATTGCTGTTTAATTGAGATTTATAAATTTGTACAACCAGGTGAGATACTCTACTCAGCGGATTAACGGCTATTCCATGATGGAGCAGGTGGCGAAATTGAGTGTCTTTATTGTTTGTCAAATCTGTGCTATGATTACCGAGCTGCAGATGCAACCCGGCATCATGATCTGTTTATCTAAAGTTTCGCGACTATGGCATCGCCCATTTCGGAAGTATTAACTTTTTTGCACCCTTCAGAGAAAATATCACCGGTACGTAATCCATCATTTAAAACTGCTGTAATCGCGTTAAATATATTATCGTAAGCATTATCCATTCCAAAGCTGTATTTTAACATCATTGCCGCGGATAATATCTGGGCGATAGGGTTAGCTATACCTTTCCCGGCAATATCCGGAGCCGAGCCGCCTGCCGGTTCGTAAAGACCAAAACTTCCTTCCGACAATGAAGCCGAAGGTAGCATACCCAGTGAACCTGTTATCATTGATGCTTCATCAGACAGAATATCGCCGAACATGTTTCCGCAAAGTATTACGTCAAACTGTTTCGGGTTTTTCACGAGCTGCATCGCGGCATTATCCACATACATGTTTGTCAGTTCCACTTCAGGGTACTCTTTGGCAATACCGGCCACAATTTCTCGCCAGAAAACCATCGAGTTTAAAACATTGGCTTTGTCTATAGAGACAACTTTTTTTCCTCTTTTCATTGCAGCCTGAAACGCTACATGTGTAATTCTTTCAATTTCGGGTCTTGTGTAAACAAGTGTATCGAAGGCGCGGTCGGCCTCTATTCCCTTAGGCTGGCCAAAGTAGATACCTCCGGTTAACTCGCGAATAACAAGAATATCAAAACCGTCTCCGATTATTTCAGATTTTATTGGTGATGCCTCTTTTAAAGCTGGAAAGATAATAGCCGGTCGCAGATTCGCGTAAAGATTAAATATCTTTCTAAGTGGCAAAAGTGCGGCGCGTTCAGGTTGCTCGTCGGGTGGAAGTGTCTCCCATTTTGGACCACCAACCGATCCAAAAAGAATGGCATCAGACGTTTTGCAGGTATCAAGAGTGCTTTCTGGCAATGCCTTGCCGTGATTATCAATCGCGGCGCCACCAACCTCGGCGTGTGTATAGTTAAGAGTAATATTTTCTGTTTTGGCTACTACATCAAGAATTTTAATGGCTTCAGCCATAACTTCCGGACCAATACCGTCTCCTGGAAGAACGGCTATATTATAGTTTTTCATTTCAAACCTCCAATCTTTATAAATAATAAAGATACTTTAGTAAAGGTAAAGTTCATGTCAACTAATAATTTTGTGACCGAGCTGCAAAATATTCGGATTTTTTTTAATTTTGGGTAAATTTTAACACCGAAATTATTATATTATTTTACATGAAGATATCATTTTCTATAAAACATAAACATCACAAGTCTCGGGATAAACTTTTTTCACGAAATGTGATGCTTAACACTATTTTCTATTCTGGGCTACTTCTGCTGTTTCTTGGCCTAACCGAGATAGGGATATTCATAAATATTCATAAATCAACTCTTGAACGGCTTGATCGTGACCAAAGCTACGCGTTAAGGTTGGTATACAATCAGTTTATGTCTAACATAACACGTGTTGATTTCGAGATTGGTATGGTTTCAGCCGCGGTTTCCTCTAATGACCATATTAGCAAAAAAACACTATTAGGTAGTTTTAACCAGCCTCTATTAAATTTTATGGTTAACGATAGAGGCTATTACTATAAAATAATCTTTTATGATAATCATGGAAAAAAACTGATCTCTTTTGAACCCAGTGCAAAGAAAAAGTCTCACAGTAAAACAGGCTCTTGTTCCATGCTCCAACAAACAAACCTTCTTTTTAGCCATGATATAATTGGATACGACAGCAAAATAGCTGGAACAATAATTATAGTTGTTCCATTGCATCTGATAATGAACAGTCTTGATTCAGTTAATCGAGCAGAAAATGGTGACATTTATATTGTTGATACAAACGGTAATCTTATATATTCGTCTGGTACTTGCACAGTGCAAAATAGTGTTAACGAAGTAGTAGATTATTTATTTTCAGAATATGAAAAAAACGAGAATATAGCCTATATGGAAGACGTGAGAGCCTTTAACAATGGCGGTGGTTTTTTTCATTTGACCACAATAAATCCGCTTAAAATGAAAAATAGTCATGTATCATTTGTTAATAATCCGAAACCGTATCTATCTGATTCTGGTAAGCATCTGGTAGATAGTTCAAAATTGTTATTGTTCTATCACTTGCCTCCGGCTCTTGCAAATAAAGCAGATGAGCTTTTAGTCAAGGCTTTGCTTCTAGGGGCCATAGTGCTTACTCCGTTTCTGGTTTTGCTTGCCTTTTTTCTTGCAAAAGGCAGGGTTAGAAACCATTATTATCTGCTGGAGTTAAAGGAGAGCGCTACCATCGATAAACTTACGGGACTGTTTAATCACCGTTATATGGATGGTCAATTGTATAGTCAGAGCAAAATGGCTCTTCGGCGGGGATCAAAATTAACCTTGGCTTATATTGACGTTAATGATTTAAAACTTACTAATGACAGATATGGTCATGCCGAGGGAGATCAGATGCTTATCGGTGCGGCCAGAGCTTTTGCGGCAAGCATAAGATCTACCGATATAGCAGGGCGCATAGGTGGCGATGAGTTTTTGATTATTTTCCCGGATTGTTCTCTACAGAGGGCTGAGCTTATTATGGAAAGAATTACTGAAAATTTCAAATCTCTGGGTTTTAAACATAATAACCAGGCCTGGACTCTTAGCTATGGATGTTCTGAGTGGCTGGGAGAAAATGATACAGTTCAGAATCTACTCTCGCGTGCCGATTCAATAATGTATAATAATAAAAAAAAGCATAAAAATAGTAAAACTAGCTGATTATTTAGGAGTGTCTATCTGCAATGAGAGGGCTTTGTCGTTTTTTTATAACTGCAAAAATCAAAATGGGGCAAATTTTTTTTTATCTGATATTGCGACTATTAAGATGGAATATTGATAGGGCGCCAATCGATAAAGACAGAGGTGCCGTTCTTGCATTTTTTCCCCATGAATCAAATTTTGATGCTATTCTGGGTTTTCTAACCTTTAAAATAAACGGTCTGCATCCAAAGACTCTCGCTAAAAGTGAGCTTTTCTGGTTTCCATTTGGTATTATTATGCGATTTTTGGGAGGCATACCGGTTTATCGTTCGTCATCTTCGGATATGGTATCACAAATGGTTAAACGTTTTAATGAGGATCCGTGTTTCTTCTTAGCCATAGCCCCGGAGGGCACACGGAAAAGAGCGGAAACGGTTAAAAGTGGTTTCTGGTACATAGCTAAAGGTGCAAATGTGCCAATACATCTCTTTCTGATTGATAAAAAAAACCGCCGAATTCGGCGGCTTGAGACTCTATATCCACAAGGAACCTATGAGGAGGATATTAAAAAAATTGCGAATATCTACTCTAAAAGCGGCTATAAGTTGCCTGGGTTTTAACAGTCAGATAAGGCAACCTCTCTGTTTTCGCTGTAACGCGCGACAAGAGCAAATGAGCCGAAAAGAAGTCCTGTATAGACCAAATCACCGGCCACCATATTTCTAAAAAATGGAATTCCTGCAGTGTAGCAGCTAAAAAGACCCGATACTGTTTTGGGGTACATGTCCCAAAAAAACCAGACCGCAAAATTGGTTATAATAAAAAATAGTGATGATCCGGAAATTGAGAAAAGAGCTGTGCGAATAATGGTTACTTTTCTTCCAAGTAAAACCCCTGTGGAAGCGATAAGTATTATGACCAAGTACATTATAAGGTTTATAATGCCGTAATTATAATCACTTTTTACCAGATTCAAAATCATATCTGAAGCAAAAAAGCCCGCAACAGGAATAATAAAGGCAAGGCTCTTGCGTTTAATAAAAGCAGCCGAAAAAAGGGCAACTGCTGTTAATGGAGTAAAGTTCGATGGATGTGGAGCAAGGCGCGAAATTAGCGCAAAAAATATTAGAAACAAAACTGTTTCAAATCGATGTTTACGTAAAAAATCTTTCATTACGGTCTCCGGTTTACATGGTTTCCCAGAAGAAGTCGATCCAGCGGTCATCTTCAATAAACTCGCCAACATAGTACTTCTCGACAGGATATTTAGAAATCAAACAGGCTACATCCATATCAATACCCTGATAAATCTCAAGAATTTTTTTAATGGTTTTGCCCGAGTCGTAAATATCGTCACATAACAGGTATTTTCCATGTGCAAGATCGGGTTTGTGTCCTATCTTGAATTCTCTCTGCTCTTTTCCGTTGTATGAAGAAATTTCCATAAAGTTGACAGGTATTTTCAGATTGTTAGATACAAGGTAAGAGAGCATATAGCCGCCACGTAAGGGACAAAGAATCTCATCGTATTTCACACCGCTTTTTTTGATCTGATCAACGATCTTGTACCCAAGTTCGATAAATTTGTTGTAGTCAACTCTGATATGATCCATTTTCAATATACTCCGAAAGCCAAAGATGCAGATAAAATCCGTTTCCATAAGTATAGCATGACTAAAAATCGTAAACAATATTAATTAAAACTGTTTTGGATTGTTAGCCAAAAAAAGCTTATCAAATGAGACATAATTGCCGAAATAATATATATGTAATATCTTAAAGTCTGAAATTATTGTAATTTTGTTGGTGTATTACACGATTGCAATATTTATTTTGAATTGCTCAATTGCTATATGTATAATAAAGTAATTTATGGTAAATAAAGTCGAAATATCACTTTTCGAGGTAATCATTGTTTAAGTACCTGTTCAATTGTGATTTTACGAAAGTTTAATGATGAAATTTGGTTATCAGAGGATCATTTTGGTTTTCAGGTAAAAGTTGGTGATGACATGGTAATAAAAGTTCTGCATTTTCTGTTTATTCTTCTGTTCTCTTGTACATGTCTTTTTGCTCAAAATAACAGTAATGAAATTGAGCGTATAGCTGATGATGCCCGATTTGGAAATGCCTATTATTTAGTAACAATAGGGCGAAAAGATAAGGCTATAACTCTTTTAAGTGAGTATATTGAGGTATACATTGATGGAGCGCATCGTAAAAAGGCAATTCTAACCATAGGTGATATTTATTATGAGCGTTTTGAATACCTTCGAGCTTCTAATTTTTACATGATGCTTTTTGAAGAGTACCCTGATTCTGAAGAGGGTGTAGAGGCCTATTACAGATCGGGTTTGTGTTTTATTAAAATGGGTGACCGTGATAAGGCCGCAGCCGTATTCCAGGATATCGTCGAGAATTATCAGGGATTTGCCGCTTCTGAAAAAGCGGGATTAGAGTATACGATAAACACATTAATAGAAGAGTAGTTTAAAACATTAATTATTTATAGAAGATTCTATTTTATATGTTCGCTAAGAAGGTAGTCTGTATAAAGTGATACTTGTAAGTTTTTTAGGGAAAATCAGAATAAATGTTATTAGTGAGCTTCGTAAATTATCATTTTTATAACTACTATATCGGTGAGGTTTGAGAAGGTTTATCCAGTAGTTATGCTTCTTAAGTTCACATCATAAAAACGGTTAAATTTCCGTAATAGGTCGGAATAAAAATGGTGGCAAGATAATGCGATTCAAAAATTCTCAGCAAATAAATAGCGTCTCTTCATTTTACCAGCTGATTAGGTTATTGATAATCTTCATGTGTCTCTTAATGTTCTTTAGTTATAATATTTCAGCCGATGATTGGGGAGACTCAAATGCATCTTGCATTGATTTAGCACTGGTTATGAGAGCTTATGATATAACAGATTTTTCAACATTCGATTCTTCAGCTTATATCGGTATGATAAAGCCGGATGTAGCGAAAATAGTCGGAGCTTTTGCAAATACACCTAGCATCGATACCCCAGAAGAATTATTAACCGCACTGTTTTACTCGTCTATTTTGCCTTCTGACGATGAAAAAAAAGAGACAATACTTCAACAGATATCCCAAGGAAGTGCTGGTGCGCGTAAGATAGCGGCTCTCTGGTTTAAAAAGGGTGCTGACAAGTCTGAATCTTTTGAAAAAGCTATTATATGGATAGCGGCTAAAAGTTCTGTTCCTCGTGATTCGCTTTTCTATTTTTATCGTGAAGCTATTTCAGAGACAGTTTCACAAAAGGCGTCGCTATTATTAAAAAATGCTCCCTATGAATATTTTACACTGCCGGCGGGAATAGCGTCATCGAAAAAAGAGCATATAGTTAAAGTGATAACTGATTATTATATTGACCCAGTAAGTTCAAAAGAACAGAGGTTAATAGATTCTGTTAACTATTTCGGTAAGAAAGGAGCTGCTAAACCCGCGGATATGGAACGTTTTCGTATGCTAGTAACTCTATTAGCTGATCTCTCTCCCGATTTAAAAGACCGCATAGAGAAAAAACTGAGATAATTATTGGTGGAGCATCAATATCGTGTATCGTGAGGCAAAGAGACAGTATCAGTCCAAAATGGTTTGATAATAAATTTTTATAATCTCTTCTTTATCTTTTTCTATTTGTTCTTTTAACAGAGCTATATTTTTAAATTTCTTTTCGTCCCTGATTTTATTTATCAGCCCCACTTTAATCTTTTCGCCGTAAATATTGCCCGAAAATCCGGGTAAGTGCGCTTCAACAGAAAGTTGCCCTAAGCTCGTGACGGTAGGGTTAACTCCAATATTCAACATTGCTGGATACTTTTTGTCTTGAATAATCGCAATAGCTGCATAAACGCCCTGTGGAGGAATATACTTGTCATGAGCCAAACCGATATTTGCTGTGGGGAAATTTATTGTTCTACCAAGCTGCCGTCCTTTGATTACTTCGCCTTCAAGATTATAGTATCGTCCTAACATTATTGCCGCGTGCTCGGGTTTCCCTTGTTCAAGGCAATCTTTTATTCGTGAAGAAGACACGGGTTTATTTCGATAAATATCAGGTTTTACACGGTCAAGTTTAAAAGATAACTTTTTTGTTAACTTTATTAGATTTTCGAACGATCCGTTTTTTCCTCTTCCGATGTGATGGTCGTATCCGGCGATATAGTGCTGCATATTAAAGTGTTTAATTAGATGAAGCATATAATCCTCAGGTTCAATCGCAGCAAACTCTTTATTAAAATCAATGGGTACTATGTAGTCGACCAGTTCCGAGAGTAATTTGGTTTTTTCTTCAAAAGGTGAAAGGACATAGTGGGTAAGGCCGGGATTAAAAAAAAGGCGGGGATGTCTTTTGAAAGTGAGTAGAACTCTTTTATAACAGTTTTTTTGGGCTATATCATTTAAAGTCGTAAGAAGTTTCACGTGGCCGCAGTGTACACCGTCAAAGTTTCCGGTTGTAAGAACACATTCTTTTTTAACGAGTGAATTAAAATCTATTATTTCCATATGACTTCAGTTATTTTCTATTCTAAAATGAATTCGTTTCCACATGTATTTCTTATTTTTATAAAATGAAGTTATATAAAAATCGTGATCTGTTGCGTTTTCAATAATATTTAATCCTATTCTGTTTGACTGGTCAGGAGATTGTAATGAGTCATCGCATGAAAGTGCAATTTTTACTCTATTATCTGATAAGCTATTCAGGTCGGTTACATGCATTTCGTCTTTATAATCGGCAAATGCTTCAATATTCCGTTCATCAGTTGTGCCGGTTTCAGAGATGAATGAAAAATAATCAAAGAAATCGCCAAATTCTTCAATGCTTGTTGATACAAAAGTATCACATGGATAAATTTTTACAAAAAAATACCCGGCAGCTTTTTTCCCTTTGGAAATATTGCTAACAACTTCGCGTAGCATTGAAAACTGTGAGTTTATAATCAGCTCGTTCATAACAAACCGAAAATGTTTCGATCGTAACCATGGAAACATTTTTTCAATTCGCAAAATCTCTCGGTTAAAATTGCGAAAGTGTTTTTCTCCCAAGCCAACAACATAAAGAAAGGGTTGTGTGATCCGTCCATGTTTGTCATAACGGGCTTCAAGTTTGATCCTGTTTTTTTGTTGATTGAGTCTTTTACGAAAACGTTCAGGAACTACCTTGTTGTAGTCGACGGATTCCATTGATGTATCACCGTATGTATCTGTTTATTTGCAAATAATTTGCAATTTTGCTCATTTTGTGCTAACTGTACATTTTCATCAAGTACAATATTGATATATCAATAAAAAGAAATTAGAGAAGTCAACTTGTCAGCTCGTTTCTTTTTGATAAATTTAGAGGAAATGATAGCGAAAAATTTGTCCCACTGTTTTGTCTGGGAGTATAGGTGACGTTACCGTTCATATCGCGTGTTATTGCACTGTGAATTATTGTTAGTCCTAATCCCAGTCTGTTTTCTGTTCGACGTGTTGTCACAAAAGGTTGAAAAAAATTTTTTAAAACTTCTTCTGGTATACCTTTTCCGTTGTCGCTGTAATCGATAACAGCATTATCATTTTTTTTAGTGACTGTGATAATAATTTCTCCTGGATCGGCTTCATTTTTGTCAGATAAGCCGTGATCAAGGCTATTATTTATTAGTTCACTAAGAGCCTTGGAAAGGGCTCCTGGATAGTTGTTTGCTCTGATCGTATCGGGGCAGTTCACACTTATCGAAATAGCCTTTTTTTTAAAAATAGGATTGAGTGTAATCAATACATCATCAATACATTCTTTAATGTTGAATTTACGTTGTCTGTTACTTGATTGGTCAACAGCTAATTGTTTGAAGCTGCTTATAATCTGGACTGCCCTATTAAGATTATCCATGATTATTCTGGTTGTTTCTTTGACTGTGGAAAGATGCGCCTCGAAATCATTTTTTTTCAGACTACCTTCTTTGTAAATTCTTAAAAGATTACGAGATCTCTCAAGCAGATGAGATGCACTGGTTATGCAGATGCCAAGAGGGGTGTTTATCTCATGTGATATTCCTGCTACCATATTGCCTAAAGCAGCATTCTTTTCCTTCTCAATTACATTTCTTTGAGCCAGATTAAGTTCTTCAAGACGGGTCTGTAGCTCATTTCTTCGCTTTTCCAAAGTATCAACAGTGCGATAAAGCTCTTTTTCAATAAGAGCCTGTTCGTAAAATTGATTTGAGCCCTTAAGCGCGCTTGATATTTGAGATCTTAAATTTTCAAATATTGCTGGGTTCAGGTCGTTTTCTTCGAAAAAAGCTACACCGTAGTTTTCATTTTGACAGGTTAATGGTAGAGCCATAATAATTCGGTTCCCTCGGTGGCTTTCAACATATTCAAGCAGATTGTCGGCGCTGTATACTTTGTGAGTATCAGTTTTGATAATCTCTCTATCTTTGAACGAAAGTAGCAACCTTGTTCTATCTTTGCCTGTTTCATGATCAAAAATTGCGATATGGCCTGTATTTATATTTACTGAGACGCAGGTTCTAAAAATCGAAAAAACTAGCTGATCGATGTCTTCGTTAGGTACAATATCGCTATATATTGAGACAGAATTAAGAATAAATCGGATTATATCCTGGTTATTGCCCATGGTGTTACATTTAAAAAAATTACCACAATAGACCTGAAGTTTTCTGAATGTTTCGCCAATAACTGATTCCATCTTCTTTTCTTTATCTTTATAAAAAGCCATTAGTTCAAAAACTGACAAAATTTTTTGAACCGAAAACAGTTCCTGACTGTCTTTGAAAAAATTTTGCATTATTTGTATGAATAAGGTCTCAAAAGAAGATAATGTGTCATTACAGGATCCTATATCGTTTACAAGAGCCTCATGTAGTTGCTCAATGTTATTGAGAAAAATTTTCTCAACACCGGGGTGTATATCGTTAAAACTTCTGATTAATTCAATTAAATCTTGGTTGGTTGAAAGATTTTTTTCCTTATTCCGACCATTCTTCATAATTATTGGTGAATATTGACAACCACAGGTTTTACGCGCAATTAGCTTGGTGTTCATTATTTCATGAGAAATAGTATCAGTTTCAATATAATCTTGAAGCAACGCAAAAGCGCACTCTATCTGTTCGTCCAGCGGTATGTGAATGCTAGTGATAGGCGGATTGTGAAACTTGACGTGTTCAAAGTTGTCACAACCGGCTATGGCACAATCTTCAGGAATCTTTATTTTCCGTTTTTTTAATTCATTAATTGCTCCCATTATCATTTCATCGTTGGAAGCAATTATAGCGTCAAATTTCGCACAACGTTTGTCTATAAGTTCGATTACAGCTTTTTGACCTGATATCGAGACGAAATCACCTTCAACTACTAGCGTTTCATCATAGGGTATCTTGTGGTCAGATAATGCCTGAAGATAGCCATTTAACCTATCTACAGCAATTTGACTTGAGGGTTTGCCTGTAATAAAAGCTATTCGTTTTTTTCCATGCTCAACAATAAAATGCTCAGTCTCTTTACGCATGGCGTTAAAGTTGTCTATCAGAATGTATGGGTGGTTCTCAACTTCAAAATCCATACTAATATATTTTTGATGTTTATATTGATTAAGAAAATCTAGATACTTTTCTTTTGTGACAAAGTTGAAAATTGAACCTGCAAAGATAATTATTCCATCAAAAAAATCAATTTGAGCATATCTGAATATCATGTTATGAAAACGGTCAAACTGGTACGTCGAATCCAGAGGTCTTCCTGCAAGAATAATGAGGTTAAAGTCGGAATTTTGTACGGTTTTTTTTATACTTTTATAAACTATACTGTGATAGTGGTCGTCTACCTTGTTCATCAAAACAGCAATATTGTATCTGGATGAAGATGGATTTTTCACTTTTGAGCTCCTCCGTGATCTCGGGGAATTATTACTGTAAACTTCGTACCTAAATCAATTTGGCTTTCACACTCTATGGTTCCATTCATTTTACGTGTAACAAGATTATAGCATATCTGCAAACCCAGTCCGCTACCGCCTTCATCCTTTTTAGTCGTATAAAAGGGAGAGTATATTTTTTTTATGTTTTCTTTTGGAATGCCGCATCCATTATCCGAAACTTCTATGGTAATATTGTCATCCTTTGTGTAATAAGAGATGATTATTTCGCCATTTTTTTTGTTCTCAAACGCATGAGTCAGTGCATTTGTAATTAAGTTTGTAATTATTTGTGAAAAGGCTCCAGGGTAACCATTTATATTTACATCTTCACCATCGTTTACCGTTACTGTATGACTTGTTTTTCGAATTAGGGAGTTAAGACTTTGAATAATACTATTCAAGTATTCGCGCAGACTGAATTCTCTTGCTTCAAAATGTGTTTGATCAACTGCGATCTGTTTAAAATTATTTATCATATCAGAAGCTTTCATCAAATTATCAAGTATCAGTTTGCCCGTTGTAATATTCTTATCAATCAGATTTTCGAAACTATTCTTTGTTAATTTGTTTTTATTGTACAGATCCATATATGCATTGGTTATTTCTGACAGGTGAGATGTTGTCAAGAGGGTCGTTCCTAGTGGAGTGTTTACTTCATGCGCGATTCCCGCCACAAGAGATCCTAAGGTGGCCAGCTTCTCAGAGTCTATGAGTTTTTGTTTAGTACTATTAATGCTGTTTATCGTTTCAGAAAGATTTGTGTTAACAAGTTCAATGTTATTAAGTGTAATCTTTAATTCTTTTTCGATATCCTGTTTTCGTGAAAATGTGTAATATTCTTTAAGCACACTGCATATCTGAGTTGTGAAGTTTCCGTAAAAAATCATATGGTCTTTATTGTGTTCGTAAATAATGAAACCATAATCTTCATCATTAAAATATAGAGGTTCTATAATAAAAACAACGTTCTTGTTACGGTTTTCTCTGAGTTTTGTAAAAAGATTGTTTGGTGTGATTATGCTATTTTCGAGCTCGGTTCTTTTTCCGTCAATTATGCTCAAAAAAAGAGTTATTTTTTCGGTGATACCGCTTTTATCTTCTTTGTGACGGTACAAGGCGATATGTGCGGAATCTATTCCGGCATTTGGTAAAAAATTTTCTATCGTTGTCTTGATGTTTTCCAAGTCATAAGATAATAAAAGATATTCATTAATAGTTCTAGAACTGGAATTAAAAGAAAGAAGGTAATAATAATTATCAGCTACCTCCTTTTGAATGATTCCAGAAATTTCTGCGCGAAGTCTTTGAAACAGAAATCTGACTCGAATACGCAAATCAAAGTCATTAATTGTATTTAAAAAATATTCTTCAAAAATGGAAACAATGTCTGTCCAGCACGCAAAGACTTTCTCATATGGTTTTGTGTAATAGACTGCGGATATAAATTCGCTTATTATCTCTGATTCATCTGAATCTTCTGCGAAAAACTTGTCCAGAAGACCTCCGCTATTATTTATAAAATATTGAATATATTCAATTACCTCGTCAGGAATATCTTCTATTTCAGATATTCTCTTCTTGATGCGTTCGTTATAATTCATACCGATATCATATTGGCTGTCATGATACAGAGTTTCATTGCATCCGCAAGATTCTCTAATTACAGGTGTTGTGGAAACTGGTATTATTTCCGGCTTTTTATTGCCATTTAATAGCCTGAAGAGCTCTGTAGCTGCCACCTTTCCAATCTTAAAAGTTGGCTGAGTTACAGTCGAAAGTGGCGGGTTGCTATAAAGAGACTCAGAGCTGTTATCAAATCCGGATACCTTCACCTCTTCTGGGATTTTGTAACCTAATCGTTGCAGTTCGAAAAGTGCAGCAAGAGCCATTGGATCATTTGCAGCGACTATGGCATCAAATTGAATTCCTGAATTGATAAAAGAGTGTACGGCCTGTTCGCCTGCAAAATAGTAGAAATCGCCTTTATGAACAAGTTCGGGTGCTACTGATAATCCATTCTCTATCATTGCATCGTTAAAAGCCTTAAAACGTTCAGTAGAGTCGACGTTATCGCCGCCGGTAATATAGGCAATTTGTTTGCATTTATGTGTTTTGATAAGATGTTCGACTATCTTTTTTTGACCATGGTAATTATTTATTATAATGCTGGAAATTCCTTCAATAGCGTTGCCTATACTAATAGATGGCTTTTCTGAGAACCGGTTAACAAACTGTATAATCTCCTTTTCAGATGAGTAGTGGCCGATAGTAGCAGTTGATATTATATAGCCGTCCAGATCACCATGTTCGGCTATATCGTATATTATATTGCGTCGTTCAGAGGTTCCGTGAGGTGATTTAAGAGCGCTTCCAACAAAAATAAAGAGGTCAGAATCAGTTTTTGCACAGACTTTCATGATTCCATTCAATATGTCATGGTTATAACTGCTCTCAATTTCTTGTAATAGTACCCCAATAGCATGGTTCTTTTGGGAAACTTTTTTTTGTTCGGAGTTTGTAAGTGTTGATATTCGGTCATTTTTCATTTTGTCAATCGCGCCTCTGATACCAATATATCAATATCTGATAAAAGCTGCAATATTTTTGAGATGCAATTCTGTTTGATAAGATGCCCCGGCTTGATTAGATGCATTTTAAGAATGTTTTGCTTATAGCATCCCATATTTTTTTTCTTAAATATTTTATCCTTAGCTGGTCAACCTTGATATATTCCAGGTTAAAATACTTGTCGTCAAAAAAGAGAGAGCGTGATATATCAAGCCTTAGATAGGGGGTGTATTTCGCGAATGTATGTAGAAGTGCTCCATGAGAGGGGGTATCGGATATTCGTGTTCCCATAGATGGTGATATTCCCAGGTTTTTTCTCAATAATTCAACCAGCATCACCGCAGCAGTGTCATGACATGTCTGAATCATGCTGCCACTGCGTTCTATACGATTGTGAACAGTAATCATAGGTAATGGGCGATCTGCCTGTGGAGTCTGGGGTAATCCAATACCAAAGGTGGTATGGCATTCAAGAATTAATCTAATCTCTCCGGTTTTAATTATTTTATCAACTGTCTCATAAAACGGGTCATAATAACGGCGAATTATATTTGCGGCAGCAATTTCGTCGGGGAAAAACGGTTCTTCGTAAACAGATTTTCCGTACGGAGTCTTTTTTTTAATCACACCGTCGGTTGTAGCTGGAAAAATTGCGGTTCTCGAACGGTTTAGATCCACAAAAAGTTTGGATATATGGGTGCTAATTACTCCTGCGGACTCCTTTTCGAAGTAAAAAAGATCGTTGGCACAGGTATCTGAGGATAAAAATAGCTCAAATTTATCTGTCAAGGCCAGCGATTCTAGCTCTTCTGGAGGTTGAACCCCACCATGAGGAATAATTATAAGTATTGGCAGTTTTTCCATTGAGATATTATGTCTCTTTATAATAATTTGTCAAACAGCTTTTGTGAATGTTTTTTCAATTGGCAAACATTCAAAGTTCTTTTTGTTGAATAGTAAAGGTGTCTTTGCTATGTGGTGCAAGACGTTAAATAAAGTTTTCTGTTATAACTAATATACTTTTTGGCTTATTCGTGGGAGTTTATGATGAAAAAAAAGAAAATTGCTGTTATCGGTGCGGGTGCAGCGGGGGCTACAGCTGCAATTAACGCCGCTCGTGAAGGAGCGGAGGTCGTTGTGTTTGAAAAACAGGAGTCTCTAGGTCGAAAGATTGCCGCGAGTGGAAACGGGCAATGTAATATTAGTAATCTTGAAATAAGCTATAAAAATTATAATGGAGATAACCCAAGGTTTGTACAAAATATTTTTGGTCGTTTTTCTCTAGAAAGTACCCGCTCCTTCTTTTTATCTCTTGGGTTACCCTGGAGGGAGAGGCAACAGGGGCGGCTCTACCCATATTCGCTACAGGCTCGAACTGTTTGTGATGTGTTGTTAGATGGAGTCATTAGCGCTGGTTGTGAAATAAAGTTTCATCGATGTGTTGAAAGTATTTCGTATTCGAAAAATGATAAATTTACAATTATTACATCCGGCAAAGAGAAATATCTCTTTGATTCGGTTATTCTAGCTTGCGGAGGTAAAAGTTTCGCAGGGCTTGGTGGTTCTGATAGAGGATATAACCTTGCTATCTCTCTTGGACATAGTGTAACAGAGCTTGTTCCCGCCATTGTACCTCTAAATATTCACGATAAATCACTGCGTCA